>Ga0255058_10000231_pt1 | contig 33085 bp, 25 predicted proteins | sample Cases_109_9_MG_FD_188637 | JGI IMG/M metagenome (GOLD analysis project Ga0255058, IMG submission 188637) | Seawater microbial communities from Amundsen Gulf, Northwest Territories, Canada - Cases_109_9 | ecosystem: Environmental > Aquatic > Marine > Gulf | place: Canada: Northwest Territories... | reverse complement strand
TACGCCAAGGACTTCTCCGCCGGCGGCAAGTGCTATTTCGCTGGGCTGGGCCCAGAAATCCAGCTGTGACACAAGGCTGCCATCGCTGAAATCCCAGACCCGGACCGTCCGGTCATAATCGGCGACTGCCAGGCGCTCGCCGTCGGCGTCGATGGCTACCTGGGCGGGCACCCCGGCAATGTTCAATCGGGACATGACGTCTCTTGACTCGAGCGACCACAGTTCAAACTCGGTGTCGGCATCGCTGCGACGACTGACCAGCAGGTATTCACCGTTGCGGGTCACCACCGCCTCGGCATTCGTAGGACCGATCGCCAGTTCTCCCTGAAGTTTGCCGCTGCCGGTATTCCACAAGCTCACGGTATCTTGCGCAACTGTAATCAGGTATTGGGCGTTTGCGCTGATTCCGAGCATGCGTTCGTTCGCTGGCACAGGTATGGTTCGTGCCGGCTGCGCGAACGCAAGGTCCCAAAGCCGGGCGCTGTCGCTCTGCATCGCACGGGCAACTGCATAACGGCCATCTGGACCAAACCACAGGTCATTTGACTCGCGCGCGACGGGGTCCGGAATGTCCAGTCCTCGCTCGAAGTTCTCCACGACAACCTGAGAATTGAGACTGAGATTCCATGCTATGAGGTGCCCCATCGCACCCGTATTTTCATCGCGAACACTGAGGCTCCAGGTGCCGTTAAGAAGCTCGCCATTAAGTGCGGAGAGTTCGGCGCGGCCAAACCGTATGACGTCGTTGGCGGCGGACTGCGGCTGGCCGAAGGTGAGTTCCACCGTTCTGCCTGACGGTGCAATCAATTTGACGCGGAGATCGTCAAGTCTCGAATGACCAACGTTGATCGTCAGACCGACTCGATTGACAAGGCCGTCTCGATCGACCTCTACGCGGCGCACCAGCGGTGTCACCTCAAGTGCAGATACTGTCCAGGGATCTCGTTCGGTAAGCACCTGGTTGCCGATTGACCACTGCAGGATTTGTGCACCTTTTGCGTGGGTCAGCAACAACTGCTGTGGGCTAAATACGAAGCTATCGGCGTCTTGCGCGCTCAAAGTAGCAATCAACTGGCCGTAGTCATCGCCGACCAGCGTAGCTGCACGCCGCCGGCGAACCGGTGTCGACACGACGAGTGCCTCCAGGGCCGCGAGCAATGCCTCATCGCGATTTTCGGCACGGAGTGCGTTTGCGACTTGTCTGTCCCAAAAATCGGCAACTAGATTTTCTGCAAATCCCTTGGCCAATGGCAGGCGTCGTGCCAGCTGCTCGACTTCCGTGATTGCGGCGCGATTATCTGCCAGCCGCGCCCTGCTCTGCAGAAATATTTGAACGAGACGATCTGCGGCGTCGCCATGTCCAGGAAAGGAATGCAGATTTCGGTATGCGCCGGCCGCGGTCTCAAGCTCGACTGTCGGCGAGGACAGCACGCCCACATACGGTCGCGGCAGAATTTGTGTGTACCAGAATGGAACCGCAAAGAACGCAAGGATTACGCCGAGGGCAATTGCCGGGCCACGCCAATGCAGCGGTAGATTCTCGTTCGCCCAGCGAGCCGTAAAAACACTTTCATACAGCCGGTTACGAATCGTCAGCGACCCATCATCACCCGGAACGATCAGGCCGACAGCAACCAGTCGTCGCTGCAGAGACGAACCGAGATCTGCCTCGGTCGTAACACCTTTGCGTATTTTCCCATAGAGATTCAAGAGTGCTTCACAGTGTTTCCTGTTTCCGGTGACCACCTTGTGTATGTGACTCATGTGCGGTTCGTCACGGATGGCCGCACGGCCCGCGAGCTGGTGCATGGCGATACGATCGACATGTGCTTCTATGTTTCCAGACACGCGCTCACGTGCAACCGAGCGCGCGAGTTTCTGGCTTAAATACGGCTGCCCGCCGGTCCAGTAATAAATTCTGTCCAAAGCAGCTCTTGCGTCCGCATCCGACAGATTTAGTTCGTTCTCGAACAGATCGAGGTCGGTGCGCGTAAAGTCACTCAAGTGAATTGGTCGCGTGATCGCAAAGGGCGAAAGTTTCGCGTCTTCAATCAGGCTCGCCGGATCGCACTCTCCGATCAATACGAAACTGAGGCGCGCAAAGTCGGGTTCCGTAATCCGCGAGTTATGTGCCGCTCGTATGCTGGCCAGCAGATGCCCCGCGAATGGAAGGTCTCCGATGCACTGTACTTCGTCGATAAATACGACAACGCGCTCGGTAATGTTATGCAAAATGACTTCGACGTAAAACTCGACCAGCCGTTGTCGATTGCTGAGAAACGACTTGTCCTGCCACCAGGACTGCAAATCTATTTTCAGCCGAAGTTGGCGAAGCAAGCGATAGGCGATGCTGTAGTACCAGCGGCCGGCATCGGCACCACCATCACGTTCACTGATTTGCGCGAGATCAATGATTGCGACTTTGATTCCATTGTTTTGAAGTTTCGCGGACGTTGCGGCTATGAGGCTGGACTTACCTGTGCGGTCCGACGCGATTACATGTGCATAGCCGCCTGATACGAGCGTTTCGAATAGCGCGTCGTCGGCCGGTCGCCGAACGTAACCTGGCCTGACCGCATGCAATGGCGTGCCGACGCTGAAAAACTCACCGGTTTCGTCAGCAGACCCTGTTGAATAGTGTCCCGATTTCTCTGACATCGCGTTCGCCGTCGTGTGCCCGAGCTAATCATGTATTCTCTGCAATTTGGGCCAATATCGCCACCGAATGATGCAAATCCGAAATCTTCCAGGATGACTGACCCTTTCGATAAGTTGTTGAAAAAAGACATTTTTGGCGAAGTATCGCTGCGACATTCCGTCGACGGTCCGCGCATTTTCCGCGATGCCCGCCCGGCCCGGCCCTGGGCCAGATGGCTCGCACGCTCCCTTTTGAAACGCGAGGCCCGTGCGCTGGCCGCCACCGGCGGCATTGCGGGCATACCCGAGATATTGCAGGTCGAGACGGATATATTGCAGCGAAGCTGGATTGCCGGCGGACCAATGCATAAGTGCCGTCCGACCGACATTCGCTACTTTCGTGCGGCGGCGAAAATCTTGCGCAGACTGCACAGAGCCGGCGTAGCCCATAATGATTTGGCGAAGGAGCCCAACTGGCTGGTCAGGGAGGACGGAGGGCCCGGTATCGTTGATTTTCAAATGGCCTGTTACTGCCCCAGGCGCGGAAGCCTGTTCCGCCAGCTGGCACGGGAAGACCTGCGTCACTTGCTGAAACACAAACGGACCTATTGCGCAGAACATTTAACTCGTCGTGAGCTTGCGATACTCGCGAAACCGACTGTTATTTCGAAAACCTGGATGTTGACGGGCAAACCAGTGTATCTTTTTGTGACCCGAAAAATACTAGGCTGGGCAGATCGGGAAGGTGCAAACGACAGATCCGTGCCAACTGAGGAATGAGTGGAGTATTGTCACAAACATAATCTTGTCGATCCGGATACCGCGGGTGCTGAGAGGCGCTTCGGCATTCGTGTGACATTGCCGCCCGGAGATACCTTTCAGAGGTTGTTCGGCGACGATTGGGAAATGTTGCACTGGTACGCCAGTGAAGCTGAGCGAGACGCCGCGTACGAGCAGATGGCCGAGCGCCATGGTTATTATCGGGGCACGGATAGCCCTACCCAGGTGCTGGAGAAACTTGCCCGCTAGCAGTCTGTCGGCTAACGCGGTGGCGCACCGAGAAACAGATAAAAACTGGATTCGCCCCCCTCGCCGAATCCCGCGCCGATGAACAGCGGTCCGATGTATGTATCAATCCCTGCGAACAGACTGCCGTTGAGAATCAGCGAACCAGTGCTAATTTCCGAGCGACTTTGCCACGCATTGCCAGCCTCGATTGATCCGCCGAAATACAATGGCATTGCCAGCATACTGCCGGTATCGCCCGATCGTCGGTAATAGACAAGTCGCGCAACGCCCGCATGTGGCCCACTGATAGTGCCCCGAGCGAGGCCCGACAAATTCAGGAATCCGCCCAGCGTAAAAAACTCCTGAATCGTGTTGTCGGAATCGACTGTCGTTGCATAGTTAAGACCGAGCAGGAACGTGTTCCGACCGAAGGAATGCACCGTCGTCAACTCAGTCTCAATCGTATCGAAATCACCGTCCGCGCCAAAATCAGGTCGTGAACCGTTCCATGTCAAGTCCACACGACTTCCGTGCAAAGGAATTTGCGCGTCATCTAGTGTATCAATTCGGAATCGTGCGAATACTCCGCCAGAATCGAAGTCGAAATTAGACAAGGATGGGTCACCGACTTTTACGCGCGCCTCGCCAATACCTCGTTGCACGCCGATGCGTAACTCGCCCCAGTGGCCGAGTTCGCGGCCGAAGTCGAAACCAATTTCCGCCTCGCTGACCCGATACCTCGCGACGGCATCGCTGCCCGTAAATACATTGAAGTTTCCCTGCTCCAGAGACAGTCTTGGCGACAAGAAAAACTGCGAATCGGCACTTATTGGTTGATAAAATTCCGTGAATAGAGATGGCTCAGTACCGATCTGTGCATCAGTACGCCATTCCGCACCGTAAGAATTCAGACCGGTTTTGGTGAGCCTTGCCGACACATTGAAAGCCGTCGATCCTTCAAAGTCGTCCTCGAATGACATGCCGAATTGCATGATGTCCGGACCCCAGCTCTTTGGCACGGTCTCATATTCGACACCGGTCTCACCGCCTTCGGTGACTATCTTGTACGAAACATGTTCGTACAGACCAAGCCCATACAAACGACTCGCGTCGTCCGCGAGTCTTTCCGGGTCAATTTCGTCTCCCGCCTGCACCTGGAGGTGCGACTCGAGAAATTCGGGTGACAAGGGCCCGTCGTCCAGAACCCTCACCCATGAAAGTCGCTCCGGTCGGGGATAGACTGCGGTCCTGGTGGCCTGATATGCGGCATAGGACGCCTTATCTATCGACAATTCGCTGAGCCGTACCCGATGAGCGATGGTCGCTTGTGCACCTGGCTCCACTGTCTCGGTAATATTTTCGAACTCAGTGGAACCGAAGTCGCCGAGTTCGGGGCGAATCAGGATGTCGGATTCGGCCAGGCTCTCAAGCTGCCGCAGCGTCTCCTTGCGAATCAGAATCGTCAGCATCTGGCCCGTAATGGCGAGTGCGGATTCGAGTTCGTTTGGCTCGTATAACGGAAACTCGACGTCAACTGCGATGATGATGTCGACGTCCATGTCCCGTATCGCGCTCACAGGGACGTTTCCTACCAGGCCGCCGTCCACGAGTCTGCGCCCGTCAACATGTACCGGAGAAAAAATACCAGGTGCCGACATACTCGCCCGCATTGCATGGACGAGGTCCCCTTCAGACATGACATGCGCGTCACCGGTCTCGATATCCGCAGCCACAGCACGGAACGGCGTGGGCAGATTGTCAAAGTTGGTGATGTCGGAGACGTGCATGGTCTGTTCCCTCAAAATCCAGGAAAGTTTCTGTCCCGATATCAATCCTTCCGGCAACACGAACTCACCATCGCGACGCCCCACTTCGATCTTCATAGGATACGCTTCGTCATCCTGTTTGCGACGGAACGACATGTGTTTGCGGCTCGTGGTGTCCTGAAACGAGTCTTTCCAATCCAGCGTATCGATGAGTTCCGAGAGTTCGGCCGATGTCTTGCCCGATGCGTACAGGCCACCGACGATTGCTCCCATGCTGGTGCCGGCAATTGCGTCGATGGGCACTCGCATATTCTCAAGTTCCCGCAACACGCCAATATGTGCCGCTCCGCGCGCGCCACCGCCACCAAGCACGAGCCCGATTCTCGGGCGTTCACTGGTTCCAACGGCTGGCGCGGCATTTGTCATCGCTGTGCCTAGCAGAAATGCAGCGACGAGCAGAGCGCTGACTAAATTTATTAATGGTGGCAATTTCTCGTTCATGACCAACTCTTATCAATCGGGCGAATCAAATCCTGAGCGACTATAATGGCCGATCCTTGCCTCAAAACCTATACAAAGAATGGAGCGACAATGGCTGACGCAACACCGACGCCGCCCGAGGGCGGCGCCAAAATAACGATCAAAAACGGCAAGCTAAATATACCGAACAACCCGATCGTCCCGTTTATAGAGGGAGATGGCACTGGACCGGATATCTGGCGGGCAACAGTACGAGTTCTCGACGCAGCCGTCGAGAAGGCCTATGGCGGCCAGAGGAAGATTCACTGGATGGAGGTTTTCGCCGGACAGAAGTCCAATGATCTGTATAACAGCTGGCTGCCGGATCAGACGGTCGATGCCTGCAGAGAATATCTCGTCTCGATCAAGGGTCCGCTGACGACGCCTATCGGCGGTGGAATTCGTTCGCTGAACGTTGCATTGCGACAGCTTCTCGATCTGTATGTCTGTCTGCGTCCGGTACGCTGGTTCGAAGGTGTCCCCTCGCCCGTCAAGGACCCCGGAAGTGTCAATATGGTGATTTTCCGGGAAAACACCGAAGACATTTATGCCGGTATCGAGTTTGAACGCGGCAGCGAAGCCAATGAGAAATTCCTCAAAGTCCTTAAGGAAAACTTTCCAAACGAATACGACAAGATTCGCTTCCCCGAGAGCTCCGGTATCGGCTTGAAACCGGTATCGCAGGATGGCACGGAAAGACTCGTGCGCGCGGCGCTCGACTATGCAATTGCCAACGATCGCAAGAGCCTGACCTTTGTGCACAAGGGCAACATTATGAAATTCACGGAGGGCGCTTTCCGGAACTGGGGCTATGAACTCGCCGAACGCGAGTACGCCGATCACACCTACACCTGGGACCAGTGGGAACGCACTCGCGCCACTGAAGGCTCGGAGGCTGCAAACGCCGAACAGGAAGCGGCGTTAACCGCGGGGAAGGTTCTGGTCAAAGATGCGATCGCGGATATCACATTACAACAGGTCCTGACCCGGCCGAAGGAATTCGATGTTATTGCGACGATGAATCTGAACGGCGATTACCTCTCAGACGCGCTGGCTGCCCAGGTCGGTGGCATTGGCATTGCACCCGGCGGAAACATTAACTATGTATCGGGACACGCCGTATTCGAAGCGACGCACGGCACGGCACCGAAGTACGCAAATCTCGATGTCGTCAATCCCGGGTCATTAACGCTTTCCGGTGAGATGATGCTGCGCTACATGGGCTGGATCGAAGCGGCCGACATCATCATCGAATCGATGAATAAGACCATCGCAAAGAAGACGGTCACGTATGATTTCGCACGATTGATGGAGGGCGCAACCAAGGTCAAGTGCAGCGAGTTTGCTACTGCGATGATCTCGAACATGTGACGCAACGGCGTCCCGCGTTGCAACGATGACTCCGAAAGGACCAGCGAAGGTCGATCCCGCTGCTTGTGCCGCGGTGATCGTCGACGCATTTATCAGCTACAACAACGACTTTCGGAAAATTACGCGTCGCGCGAAAAGGCGATTCGAAAAACGCGACTGGTCCAGGAACCAAAAAGATGCGGTCGAACGCATCGAGCTATACGAGAATTCCGTTGCCAGAACCGCATTGTTCGTTGAGCTATCGATGGCGGAGCGCGCCCACGACAAAAAACTGTGGGCACGCATCAAGGAGCAATACGCCGCCCAGATACAGGGCCACGCCGATACCGAATTTTTCAAGACTTACTACAGCTCTGTAACACGTCGTGTCTTCTCCACGATCGGCGTTGATCCACTCGTCGAATTTATCGCACTGGATGTTATGCCGACCGAGCACATGGTCGGCATGGACAATGCGAAAATCTATCGAAATCGGGGTGTGAGTCGCTTCGTCTTCGATGAAATTTTGTCGGATTACGCTTTCGCCGTCCCCTATAAAAACGTCGATCGAACTATCCAATTCATCAGTGCCGAAGTGGATGCCTATTGCGCAGCCGCCGACAGGCGGGGCAGCATCCGGCAAATCGAAATTCTTGGCTCGGTTTTTTATCGGGCGAGTCGTGCCTACATCGTCGGGCGAATCGACGGCGACGACTGGAATTCCCCGCTGGTTATCCCGCTAAAGAATACCGACGAAGGCATCATCGCCGATGCCGTCATTCTTTCCGTGGATGACGTCAGCATGCTGTTCGGATTCACACGCTCTTATTTTCACGCAGACCTTGACACGGTCGGCACAACAGTGGCGTTCTTGAAATCCATGATGCCGCAGAAACCAATCGCGGAGATTTATACCGTTCTCGGCCGCGCGAAACAAGGCAAAACTGAGCGATATCGCTCGCTGTTCCAGCACCTCGCAAACTCCGATGACAAATTTATCCACGCGCGGGGAGATAAAGGCATGGTGATGGAGGTGTTTACGTTGCCCTCCTACGACGTCGTTTTCAAGGTCATTCGGGATCGCTTTGCTTATCCCAAGACGATCGGGCGAAAAGACGTCGTCGAAAAATATCAACTTGTGTTTCGTCACGACCGTGCAGGGCGTCTGGTCGATGCGCAGGAATTTCGCCGCTTGCGCCTGGACCGAGCACGATTCACCGAGCGCCTGCTCCACGAGTTATTGTCTGAATGCTCGGAAACCTGCCGAATCGAGGACGATTTTGTCGTAATCGAACACTTGTATATCGAACGGCGACTGACGCCGTTGAACCTGTTCTTGCGAGAAGCCGATCAGGACGCCGCGAAGCAGGCAGCCATCGACTATGGCCAGGCCATCCGCGACCTGGCACTCAGCAATGTCTTTCCGGGTGACCTGTTACTCAAGAACTTTGGTCTGTCGCGGCATGGCCGGGTGATTTTTTATGACTATGACGAGCTTTGTTTCGTCACCGACTGCAATTTTCGCAGGATCCCTGAAGCGCGGGACGATATAGATGAAATGAGGGCCGCCGCCTGGTTTTACGTGGGGCCACATGACGTCTTCCCCGAGCAGTTCATTCAATTCCTGAGCTTCCAGGAAGACGCGAGGTCGGCATTCCTTGAATATCATTCGGATTTGTTAACCGCGCAGTTCTGGGCCAACCTGAAAATCCGGCATGAATCCGGCGAGGTCCTGGAAGTCTTGCCCTACACGGCCAAGCAGTGGACCGAGCACCACGGACACGCACTCTATCCGACCAGCGCTTAAGGACGATTCGGCTTCAAACGAGCGTTGTATCGCCGTAGCGAGTTGAGCTGTTCATGAAGTTGCTCTTCACTCCACCCGAATTCAGTGGTAGCGATCGCGGCAACGGCATCGACGACCGCTTCGCCCTGGTCTGCGGACAGCCCGAGCATGAGGCGCCTGTGCATCAGGTCCGTCAGGTGCCTGGCAAATTCATGACGAATACAGAAGACTACTTCAGCGGCGAGAACACTTCTGTTTACATCGATCGCCTCTGCCAGTATCGGATCGGATTCGGCGAGATCCAGAATCAGGGATGCGCGACCGCCATAGATACTAAGGAGTCGTTCCTGCCCGGCCTTGGACAGTCCGGTGTAGTCCTGCAGTCTATCGCGCGCTTCGTCGATACCGACTGCACCGGGTAATGGCGTACTCGCAGTGCTGCAGGGCAGCAGCCCTGCATTGAGCTTTCTATCGACCCGATCGACGGTTTGTTCCGCGAGATTTCTGAATGTCGTCAGTTTGCCGCCGATGATCGATATTATTCCCCGCAAGGGTTGCCGGTGTCGCTTGATGATGTGCTTGCGCGTAATAGCCGATTCCGGGCCTTTTCTTTTGCGCGGCAATGGACGCACGCCCGCGTACGCGAAGTGAATGTCACCTGTTGTCAGAGCGGCCTCCGGAAAAACGCGGTTTGTCTCGTCCAGCAAGTACTGAATTTCTCTGTTGCTGGCACGCGCGTTGTCCGGATCTCTGCCATAACGAATATCGGTCGTGCCAATTAGAAATTGCCCGTTCCAGGGAATGATGAAAAACGGTCGTCCGTCAGCGGCCGCTTCAACATAGAACGCAGCGTTCGGCGCACCATTGAAATTACCGACGACGATGTGGCTGCCTTTTGTGCCCCCCATCAGACGCCTTGTTCTTGTGCCGGTTGTCTGCAGTACCCGATCGACCCAGGGACCCGACGCATTAATGAGGAGACGGCATTTAACCCGGCTCTTTTCGTCGGACTCCTTATCTACATAAGCAACATTGATCGAGGTGCTATCTTCGAGGCCAATCATATCCACTATGCAGTAATTTTTTACAATGGCGCCGGCTTGCTCTGCTGCGATGATGTTTTCCAGCACCAATCTTTCAGCGAAGGTCACTTGCGCGTCGTAATACTGTGCACCGCCACGTAGCCCTTCTGCACTCAGTCCAGGCTCTTCCTGCAGTAACTCGTCACGACTCAGCATGCGATGCCGGGGTAAGGTTTTTCTGAAGGACAGGAGATCGTAGGCAAGCATGCCTAGCCTGATCAGGAACGGTCCTCGTTTGCTGCGATCATAGATCGGAATATTGATTCGAATGCGATTGACCAGGTGCGACGCAATTTTTCGCAAATATCCGCGTTCATGCAGCGACTCGTAAACCAACGGTATCTCGGCATATTCAAGATATCGCAGGCCACCGTGAATCAGCCGGCTCGACCAGCTCGTCGTACCGCTGCCGAAATCGTTTTTTTCGAGAAGTATGACCCGCAATCCCCTGAGCGCCGCATCACGCGCAATGCCTGCACCATTGATTCCGCCGCCTACGATTACCAAATCGTATTGCGGCACGGGCTCGGTCATCAGGGTCTTATTTGTCCGGTCCCGCGGACCACGTACTTGTAGCTCGTCAACTGCTCGGCACCAACCGGGCCGCGGGCATGAATCCGACCTGTTGCGATGCCGATTTCCGCTCCCATGCCGAATTCGCCGCCGTCCGCGAACTGTGTTGAGGCGTTGTGAAGAACAATCGCACTATCGACATCCGTCAGGAATTTCCTTGCCGCTGCCTCGTCGCCGGCAACGATACTTTCGGTGTGGCCCGAACCGTACTTGCGAATGTGACTGACCGCATCAGCCACATTTTCTACAACTCGAATCGAGATTACGGCGTCGAGGTATTCGGTATACCAGTCCTGCTCGTTGGCAGGTTTTGTTTCTGGCGCAAGCTGTTGCACGCTCTCATCACCACGAACTTCGCAGCCTGCCGCGGTCAGTGCGTCTACCACAGCAGGGATAAGAGCGGCTGCCGCCGCTCGATCGACCAGAACCGTTTCGGCAGCACCGCAGATTCCGGTGCGGCGCATCTTCGCGTTCAATACGATGTCTCTGGCCATCGCGGCATCAGCTGATTCGTGAAGATAGACGTGGCAGATGCCTTCCAGGTGTCCGATCACTGGCACGCGCGCCTCTTCCTGCACGCGCGCGATCAGGTTTTTACCGCCGCGAGGCACGACCACATCGATCGTGTCAGCCATCGACGATAACAGGTAGCCGACGGCGGCCCGGTCTGTTGTTGGCACCATCTGAATTGCACTCGGATGAACGCCGGCAGTCTTGAGCCCGTCGGCAAGGGACTGAAAAATTGCCTGGCTGGAATGAAAGCTCTCCGAACCGCCACGCAATATGGCGGCGTTTCCCGACTTGATGCAAAGGCCGGCTGCATCCGCGGTCACATTCGGCCGGCTTTCGTAAATAATGCCGATCACCCCGAGCGGTACCGCGACTCGTTGAATATGCAGGCCATTCGGTCTTGCCCACTCGGCAAGAACTCGTCCGACCGGATCGGGGAGATCGATGACCGATTCGAGCCCCGTCGCCATGGATTCGATCCGATCCGCATTCAGCGCAAGGCGGTCCAGCATCGCAGCACTCTGGCCGCGCTTTTCGGCAGCGGTCATATCATTCCGATTGGCGGCGAGAATCGAGTTGCTGCAGTCGCGAATCGAATTCGCCGTAGCTGCGAGCGCCTTGTCGCGCTTCGATCCCGAACAAAGTGCCAGCTCCATTGCCGCTTCCCGGGCATTGCGGCCGAGTTCGTCCATCATTGAAGAAATGTCCAGCGCCGTCAGTTTTCCAGCCTGCCCGCCCATTTACACCTCACTCCCGAAGAGAACCAGGTCGTCACGGTGGACCATGACCGTCCTTCCCCGATAACCCAGTTTTGGTTCTATCTGCTCGGATCGACATCCAATTATCTCTGTCGCCTCTTCGCTGGCGTACGCCGCGAGACCCCTGCCGAGTTCCTCGCCGTTCGAACCGACCAGGGTGACAGCATCGCCGCGACGAAAATTTCCCACGACTTCGACAAGGCCGACTGGCAGAAGACTATTGCCATTTGCGAGCGCGGTCGCTGCCCCCGGATCCAGTCGCAGTTCGCCGCGGACCTCGAGAATGCCGGCAAGCCATTGCTTGCGGGCAGCGGCTGGCGTTCCCTCTGCATTGAAGATCGTGCACTTGCCGCCACTCGCCAGGGCATTCAGCGGCCGTTCGACTGCACCGCTCGCAACAATTGTTGAACAACCGGCGTGAGTTGCAATTTTGGCGGCCTGTAGTTTGGTCGCCATACCGCCGCTGCCTATTTCGGACTTTGACTCGCCTGCCATGAGGAACATTTCATCGCTGATCCTTGCGACAGTCGGGATGTGTTCGGCGTCGGGGTGTGTGCCCGGATCCGCCGTGTAGAAACCATCCACATCGGACAACAGAACCAGTCCGTCCGCCATGACCATCTGCGCCACGCGAGCAGCGAGGCGGTCGTTGTCGCCGTAACGAATCTCTTCTGTTGCGACCGTATCATTCTCATTGATAACCGGTACGACGCGATGATCGAGCAGCCTGTTTAGCGTACCTCGTGCGTTAAGGAAGCGGCGTCGATTCTCTGTGTCATCGAGCGTCAACAAAACCTGTGCGACTGCAATGCCGTGTTCGCCGAGCGCCTCCTGATATGCATGAACGAGCTGCACTTGCCCGGCAGCAGCAGCTGCCTGCAATTCCTCGAGCCGTGAGCGGCGCGGATTTATGCCGAGGACACTGCTGCCGATCGCGATAGCGCCCGAGGAAACGATCAACAGCTGCTGCCCCGCGGCATGCAAGGCAGCGATATCCTCGGCCAGACCCCAGAGCCAATCACGATCGAGCCGGCCATCCTGATTCACCAACAGCGACGAGCCGATCTTGATGACCAGACGCTGCAGATTATTGAGGTCGACGACGGTCACGTGTTGTGGCCTATCCGGAGAGTCGATGATGCGTTGCGTATGACGAGAGCGTTACTTCGCCCTTTGAAACGGCGACGCTGCCGCTTCGTGCAACGGCCGCAACCTCGCCGATTTGTGCTGCGTCCTCGACGAACTGGTCTATTTCGGCGAGCTTGCCGGTGAGCTGCACAGTGCAACTATTCTGGGCATCGTCCAGGATCTCCGCACCATATTTCTTAGCGAGTATGAGGACCTTCGCGTACCCGCCAGTAGCGAGTTTGAGCTTGAGTATCGCCAACTCACGCTCGAAGTGGTCGCCAAGCGTCATGTCATGAATATTGACGACGTCGACGAGCTTGGCGAGTTGGGTATTGAGCTGCGCGATAGCGGAATCCGAGCCGCTGATGACGAGCGTGACACGCGATACCGTGGATTCGTCTGTCGGTGCAACGTTGAGCGATTCAATATTGTAGCCGCGGGTCGAGAACAGCCCTGTCATTCGAGTCAGGGCTCCGACTTCGTTCTGCAGCAATACCGATATTACGTGGCGCATTGATTCACTACCGTGGCAACAAATACATTCGATTGAAACTAATTTGAAAGCTGTTCCGCCGCAAGGTGGCATAGCAATGCGAGTATTGCAATGCAATAAAAATTAGTAAACACTCGCCCAAAATCCGGCACTTATGAAACATTGACGAGAAAATGAGCAAAGAGGCGCCCGCTGACCGCAGAGACTCGCACCCGCTCGCCGGAATCCGGATGAGCGGCGCAGATATGCTCATCCAGGTCCTTGCTGACGAAAACGTCAAGACCATATTCGGCTACAGCGGCGGCGCCATTCTTCCCACCTACGATGCCGTATTCCGGTACAACGACAAGCACAGGGGGGCGGACGGCAAATCAGCAATCCCGCTGATCGTTCCAGCCAATGAGCAGGGCGCCGGATTCATGGCGGCCGGATACGCCCGCGCCAGCGGCAAGGTCGGCGTCGTCATGGTCACATCGGGTCCGGGCGCGACCAATACCGTAACGCCTGTTCGTGACTGCATGGCCGACTCGATTCCAATCGTCGTCATTTGCGGTCAGGTGCCGTCGAACGCGATCGGAACGGATGCATTTCAGGAGGCGCCGGTCGCAGCGATCATGGGCGCGGTCGCAAAGCATGTCTTTCTTGTTACCAAGCCGGAACGCCTGGAAGCAACCCTGCGAACGGCATTCGAGCTTGCGCGAACCGGTCGGCCCGGGCCGGTCGTTGTCGACGTTCCCAAGGATATCCAGAACTGGGAAGGTGAATTTACGGGCGGCGGTGCGCTGCCGCTGACAGGGTATCGACACCGCCTGCAGGATGTTGTCGAAAACCGGCTGACCGATGACGCCTGCGAACGGCTCTACAAGATGCTGGCCGAATCGGAACGGCCATTGATCTATGCGGGTGGCGGTGTCATCAACAGCAACGCAACCAAGGCGATGCGCCATTTTGCGAGCGCATATGGCATCCCGGTTGCAACAACGCTAATGGCACTGGGCGCAAGCGACACGAAGCACCCGCTGTCGTTGCACATGCTGGGCATGCATGGCATGGCCTTCGCCAACTATGCGGTCGAAGACTGCGACCTGTTAATCGCAATCGGCGCGCGATTTGACGACCGGGTTGCCGGCGATCCTGCCAGGTTCGCACCTAATGCCAAGAATATTGCGCATTTCGATGTCGACGTATCCGAGATCGGCAAGGTCAAGAGTGTCAATTGGCACCATGTCGGCGTTCTGAACCGGGACCTCGACGATCTGCTCGCGTATGGCGAACGCATCAATTTCGAAAAAGACTTCAGCGTCTGGCACAAGGAGATCGCCGGACTGAAAAAGACGCACTGTCTTAACTACGACCGGGAAAATGAACTCATACAACCGCATGCGGTGATTGAAGAAATCAACAAATTGACAGACGGCGAAGCGATAATCTCGACCGGCGTCGGTCAACACCAGATGTGGGCAGCGCAGTACTTCGACTTTCGTGAGCCCCGGCTTTGGCTGACATCCGGAAGCATGGGCACCATGGGCTTCGGTTTGCCGGCCGCTATCGGTGCCCAGTTTGCACAGCCTGACCGCCTGGTCATCGATATCGACGGTGACGGCAGCATGCGCATGAACATTGGCGAGCTCGAAACCGCGACGACCTATGGGCTCCCATTGAAAGTCATTGTCCTCAACAACTACGGCGACGGCATGGTGAGGCAGTGGCAAAAGCTTTACTACAAGGGCCGCATGTCAGGCAGTGACAAGTCTTTGCACCGCAAGGATTTCGTGAAGACAGCGGAGGCGGATGGTTTCGAGTTCGCCGCCAAGCTGGATCGCAAGGAAGACCTGCCTCAAGTCATCAAGGAATTCATCGATTTCCCGGGCCCTGCATTTCTCGAGGTGATTATCGATCCGGATGCCGGCGTATATCCGATGGTCGGCCCTGGCTTGAGCTACGACAAGATGATCACCGGGGATTTCATTGTCAGCAGAGAACCGCCGGCGGACGACAAGCCCGGACCCAGCGAGATGTTTTAGGTCGCAACCCAAAGCGGACATTGGGAATTGCCCTGCAGAAGTTCGAGTTCGATACCGATTTGGCGGGATTTCATTCAAATTGTGGCTTTCGCGAGCCCTGATCTAGGTACAATCTGGCACAACTTCGAAGCTCCATATTAGGGGGAGAGGTATGGCCTCAGTCTGGGGCGAGCTGAAACGACGCAATGTTGTCCGGGTAGCGATCGCCTATGCGATCGTAGCTTGGTTTTTGATCGAGGTCTCCGCCACTACATTTCCCATTCTCAAGCTACCCGAGTGGGCCGTCACTCTTGTGACGGTGCTACTAATTATCGGCTATCCGGTGGCGCTAATACTTGCTTGGGCCTACGAAATGACACCGGAGGGTCTGAAAAAAGAACGGGACGTCGATCGCTCTGAGTCAATTGCTCATCGAACCGGGCGCAAGCTCAACTTCGTCATAATCGTTGCCCTGTCGATTGCATTGATCATGTTCGCAGTGGACAAGTTTGTTGGGATTTCAACTACCGAAACGGTTGGCGATTCCGCTCCGGAAATTACCGCCACCGCTGCTCAGCAATCTATTGCCGTGTTGCCGTTTGTCAACATGAGCGCCGACAAAGAACAGGAGTACTTTGCCGATGGGCTGTCGGAGGAACTGTTGAACCTGCTGGCCCAGAACCGCAACCTCAAGGTCACCGCGCGCACTTCGTCCTTTGCATTCAAGGGGCAAAACAAGAACATCAGCGAGATCGCCGAAATCCTGAACGTGAAGACCGTGTTGGAAGGCTCGGTACGCCGCGCCAATAATCGATTGCGGATCAACGCGAAATTGATCAATGCGGCTGATGGATACAACTTGTGGTCACAGAGTTACGACCGGGAAATGGCCGATGTTTTCGAGCTGCAAGAAGACATCGCGGAGGAAATCATCACCGCGTTGCGTGGTCAACTCGATGTTGGTGACATGCCCGGTCGTGGCAGACCCACTGACAACATGGACGCCTACAATCTCTATCTGCAGGGACAGGATCGCGTTCGAGCTGACGACTTTGTCGCGGCAAGAGAGCTGTTCACCCAGGCGATTGAATTGGCGCCCGATTTTGCGGAAGCCCACGAGCAAGTGGCGATCAGTTGGTGGTCTGTCGCCGGGGGCATTTTCGGTATGAACGAAGCCATGGCCGAGGCCCACCGCGAAGCCGCGATCGCGTTGGAACTGAACCCAAACCTTGGCCATGCCAGAACTGTGTTTTTTGTGTCCGACATGGCGCACTACGATCGCTTACTGGAGCTGCAAAGTTTTGAACAACTGGTGCGCGAGCAGCCGCAAAACAGCAAGGCGAGAACGGGCCTGATCTACGCCCTGCTGATATCTGGCTATTTCCGCGAAGCTTTGGCGGCTGCGCAAGAACTCGTCGCGAATGATCCACTCTATGGCATCGGTCATGTCCGACTAGGGGAGGCGCTTTATGCCACCGGCGATCCGGAAACAGCCCGCAAGGAATGGGAAACCGCGTCCAGCCTGAACGCCTTTATCGGCCACTGGTATGCAGCAGTTGCTGCAATACTGGCGGGTGAAGACCACGTGGCTACCGAGTACATGTCCCGCGTCGGGTGGCATTCGGAAGCCTATATCGACCGCTTCCCAACGTTGATTGAGACCGCCCGCAACCTGGGCGGTGGTTACAATCTCCTCAGCGAACTGAAGGCGTCCAATCGCGATTACTTTGACTACGGGTTTCTATTTGTGCCGCTGGGTATGATCGATGAGGCTTACGAGTATTTTGAGCGTCTGGGCGCGTTTCAACCGGCACAGACGAATGCGGAATATGCAATCGAGGACTCGACGATTCTGACCGGTTCGGGTTTTACCGCGCACCCGCGCTATGTGGAGATGGCGACCGCCTATGGCCTGGCCTCGGTCTGGGACCGTCGCGGTCCACCGGATCACTGTGACAAGATCGACGGCGACTGGAATTGCCGCTGATCGGGAAAAGACCGGGTTTCACTGTGAGGTGAAGAATGTCCACTTCTGGCCGAAAGCGGCCTGACATTTTGTGGGATTTCCGTTGAATTGAACGTCCGCTAAGGAGAAAAACTGCCGTTCAGAAATCGACTCTGAAAAAATGCCCGACGATTGCCTGCCTTACTCTCAATAGCGGTCGCCGGGCTGGTACGATCCTGAGGGGCCGCTGACGACCCAAAGCGGACATTTACCGATTTGTTGAGATCCGCAACGTTGTCCTTTCTGCCCTTCGGGAGGAATCACATGACACCCTACGAATTGACGGATTTGGCTCAGAGCAACTTCAGTAACTCAATTGCCGTCTACGCGATATTTCTTTCGGTGGTTACAGGCTATCTTGTAACGGCATATTTGGTTGGTGCGGAGCTGACGAAAACTCAGGTCAGCATTTTGACCATACTGTTCTTATTTGTGATGGCAATCTTGATTTGGTCCCAGTCCGCGTATGTGTATTGGGGAGGACATTTCGCGAGCCTTACCCGTTCTGACGGTTGGGAACCGGGGTTATTCTCACCAAAGCCTTGGGTGCCCACATTTGTCGCGTTTGTAAACTTTGTAACTGTTACGACATGCCTCCTCTTCATGTGGAACGTGCGTCACAGAGGTACAAGCGACTCTTCGTAAAATATTAACCTACAGGATCTTGTCTTATACCAAGCGAGTCCCATTCTGGCCGTTAGCGGCCAGCCGCGTAGGCACTATTCTGATATACCGAGTGTCCGCTTTCGGTGAAGGCGGTCATCGCTGAACCATCAGAACGACTCTAGACAACGACGAGATTTCTGCCTTTTTTCTTCGCCTGATAGAGGCGCGTGTCCGCGTCACTCAATATCGATTTTCGACGCGAGTCATTGCCGGCCTGGGCGATTCCGAAACTGATCGTAATATATAAGTGAGTGCCGAATTCCTCGGATATCCGGGGCCATTCAGCGTTCTCGACTGTTGTTCGAATATCTCCGCAGATCTGCTCCGCAAAATCTGCGCTGGTATCAGGAAAACAAAGCAGGAACTCCTCACCGCCGTACCTGGCGACAACATCAGTCTTGCGGCACCGGTTGACGAGTATTTCGGCGACTCTGCGCAGCACTTGATCACCGACAGCGTGAGAGAAACGGTCATTGATTTGCTTGAAGTGATCGATGTCGGCAAGCGCAATCGTGAAGTCCCGATCGTAGCGCCGCGCGCTCTCGATCTGGCGCTCCAGATAGTCGTCTGCGTAGCGCCTGTTCAACAAACCGGTCAATTTGTCATGTGTCGCCTGTCGTTCCAGTTCCAGCGACTTCTCGCGGAGCTCCATGGTACGTGCTTCGACGAGCGCTTCGAGTTTGTGCCGCATATTCGCATATTGCTTGAGCACGAACATACCCGCGCTAAGGACGACCAGAACCAGTGCAACGATTGCCGGCTCCATTCGCACATACACGATGGCGATAACGACTGCGATAAACACTGAACTCAGCTCCACACCCGTGGAAAAGACATTTAGCAACTTGCTTGGGTCACCTTTGCGCAAGTAAACGATAATGACCATGCTGAGGTCGTTCAGAGCCTGCATGCTCAACATGAGCAGTAACAATAAGCCCGCAGCCGCGACACTCAGGGACTCGAGTGGCACCGGCCCGCCGAGATAGGTGTACAGGGATCCGCAACCGAGTATGACGAGCGACATCATCCCGGCATTGTGAAGGCAGGCTGTCAATACGGCGCTTAACGAAACTCCCTGCCACAGCCGGTGCCATGGATAGAGTAGCGAGGCGAGCCCGTTAATCCAGGCAGCATCCACCGGGCCAAGCACAAGTATGCTGGCAACCTGAGCCGCCCGATCAAATGACACATGACCGAAACTCGGGTGCGGGTAACCCATCGTTATCGTGAACAGGCCGAAGCCGAGAAAGAAGAGCGCCGTGCCGGGTCCGTAGGCGGACGCCATGAATCCCGTCCGTTGCGTGACGATCGTCAGGACGCTGACGGCAGCTGCGAACAGCAGAACCGAGTAGACGAAGTCGGGGCGCCGAAAGTCGAGTTGACCGGCTGTATCGCTGTCTTGCTGAGCGGTGTTCATAACCGAGTCAGTGTGCAGAACACAGTGCCAAACGCCTATTAACCACCTCACAGAATCCGCGTCTGCCGGTCCGGTTTGTTGCGCAGCTGCAGCGGTTGTATGCTCACAAGTCCCGACCTGATTTGCGACACCGGAGACTGATGATGATGATGAAAAGAGTTCTGGCGGGCCCTGCCCTGTTGTTCATCGCGTTTGCCATTTCTGCATGCGGCGGCGGCGGGCCTGAGGCCGAGCCCACAATTGATGACCCGGTTCCGGCTGCGGCCGACGGATCCGACCCTGGCCTGAGGGAGCTACTTGCTAGTGAGGATCGGGCGGAGTCCGATCGAGCGAGAGATGAGGGCCGCAGACCGGCGGACGTTATTGAGTTTCTGGGGATCGAGCAAGGCATGCACGTAATTGACCTGATTGCTGCAGGCGGTTACTACACGGAGGTGCTTTCTTTGGCGGTCGGCGATGACGGACATGTCGTCGCACAAAATCCGCCAGGCGTCCTGCAGATGCGTGAAGGCGCGAACGAAAAGGCGATCAGTGCCCGGCTGGCCGACAATCGTCTCGCAAACGTGAGTCGGCTGAACAAGGGCCTTGATGCCCTGTCGCCCCAAGATGGACCATTCGACGCGGCAATAACGGCGCTCAATTTCCACGACATTTATAACCGTCAAGGTGCCGAGGCGACCGTTGGTGCCCTTCAGATCATTTCGGGACTGTTAAAGCCCGGCGCAGTCTTCGGCATTATTGACCATGTCGGTGAAGCGGGCGCGGACAACGCGGCATTACACAGAATCGAGATTGCCATCGTCCTCGAAACGATTGAAGCGGCAGGTCTGATCGTCGAATCGGACAGCGATTTGCTGCGCAACGAGGTGGACGACCACAGCCTGCAGGTATTCGATGCGGCGGTGCGTGGCAAGACAGATCGCTTCTTGTTGAAGGTCAGAACGCCGACCGAGTAACCATGGCCGATTACCTGCTATCTGTCCGGCGAGTGCGCAAGCAACAGTTCGACGCCGAGCCGGGACGGACGAAATTTCTGGAAGTACCCGGTAACCGTCTGGCGACACCGGCGCATGCCATCAGGCAAGCGGCGTGGGTGGATGCGGTCATGGCGGAAGGACTTACCCATACGAACCACAGCACGGGAAATGACTGTGGCGACATCGCGGTGCTGGTACACGGTTACAACAACGACGCAAAAAGCATAATGTGGCGTCATCGCCGACTTCAGGCAGACCTCGCGGCCGCAGGATTCAAAGGCGTGCTGGTCAGCTTCGACTGGCCAAGCGATGATCGCGCGCTGAACTATCTCGAAGATCGTAGCGACGCGAAGATGACTGCACTTCGTCTGGTAGATGACTGCATCAGCTTGCTGGCGTCTGCACAGTTTCGCGGCTGTGAATACAACGTTCACGTGATTGCCCATTCGACCGGCGCATATGTTGTCCGGGAAGGATTCGATGACGCGGATGACAGGCCCGGCATCGCCGCAAAAAACTGGAATGTCTCGCAGCTTTGTTTTGTCGGTGCGGATATATCCAGCCGTTCGATGTCCGCCAGCGACTCAAAGTCGAGTTCGATATACCGCCACTGTACCCGGCTTACGAATTACCAGAATCCCTATGACAAGGTACTCAAGTTATCGAACGTCAAGCGTGTTGGGGTCGCCCCGAGGGTTGGTCGAATCGGATTGCCGTCCGACCATTCCGCTAAGGCCGTCAACGTCAATTGCGGTGCCTATTTCGCGCGCAAGGACCAGAAAAAGGCGACCTTCATCGGCGCCTACGACCACTCCTGGTATTTCGGCGACAAGGTATTTGCCCGGGATCTGGCCGCCACGCTTCAGGGGGATATTGATCGCCATTTCATCCCGGGACGGCAAAGGGACGAGCACGGAGCACTTCACCTCTGAAGGGGGAGCTAACCCGGACAATCAATTTCCGGTATTATGTGAATTGGCGCATGGATTTGGGCAGGCGTTTATCCCAGAGTTACGATTCACCAAGAGAGTGACCGCCAAGCAGACATGCTGATCACGCCAAACAGAGACGATCTGAACAAGATCGTGATTTTGAATCCGAAAGGAGGTTGCGGGAAGACCACGCTCGCAACGAACCTGGCCAGCTACTATGCGGGCCGCGGCCCGGTCCCGGCGGTAATGGATTGCGATCCGCAGGGCTCGACGATGAGCTGGCTCGAGAAACGTCCCGGCAATAAACCCCCGATTCACGGCATCGCTGCCTACAAGAACAGCATGCAGGCAACGCGAAGTTGGCAACTCAGAGTTCCCAACGAAACTACCAGCCTGATCGTCGATTCTGCGGCAAGCCTCACGCACGACGACTTGCGCGAAGTAACTCGCGATGCCACGAGCATACTCGTACCGGTATTGCCTTCGGCGATCGACATTCATGCCGCATCCCGCTGCATTGCTGATTTATTGCTCGTCGCAAAAATCGATCGACGTGACCGCAAACTCGCGGTCGTTGCAAATCGCACGCGCCGAAACACCAAGAGCTTCGAAAAACTCATGCGCTTCCTGGACACATTGGGCATACCGATCATTGCGGTATTGCGGGACAGTCAGAATTTCGTGCATGCCGCCGAGGCCGGAATCGGCATTTGCGAACTGCCGCCGCACAAGGTCAAGAAGGATATGGAGCAACTTGAAGTTCTCACGAAATGGCTCGACGACTGGCAATACCGGCGGCAACAGGCGATGTCGTCGGGCAGCTATCCGGAACCGAACGCAGACAACGTCACCGTCTTGCACAAGTCACGCTTCGGATCGAACCGTAACTGACTCAAACTTCGTTCTGAATCTCTGAGAAAAACCCAGGATCGATATTACCGCCAGTCAGGACGATGGCCGTAGTCTTGTTCCTGCAATCAATCTTTTTTGCCAAAACGGCAGCCAGCGAAACGGCTCCGCCGGGCTCAACGACAACTTTCAGGTGAAGAAATGCGAATCGGATTGCGTCCTTTACCTCGGCATCAGTGACGACGAGGCCGGTTGTGCCCAATTCCTGATGAATGGTAAATGGTAGTTCCCCGGGCGTATCCGGTAGCAAGGCATCGCATATCGAGCGTGCCGATTTCTCATTGCAACGCCGTTCACCGTCGCGCAATGAGCGAGCCATGTCGTCAAATCCCCCCGGTTCGACCGTATACACAACCGTGTCCGGAGATAGGGCCTTGATAGCAATCGCCGACCCTGCACTTATTCCCCCGCCTCCGCAGCCAATCAGGACCTGGTCCGGTGGAAGGTCGAGTTTTGCGGACTGCTGCATAATTTCCAGACCGATCGTGCCCTGCCCGGCAACGATATGCTCGCTGTCATACGAAGGCACCATCTCTGCTCCGCGCTCGGTCGCGATCTCTTGAGCAATGGCCTGCCGGTCGCCCGTATAGCGGTCATACAGTACGACCTCGGCGCCCAATCGCCGGGTCCGTTCGAGTTTTAGTTTCGGCGCGTCCTCGGGCATGACGATGGTTGTCTTGATGCCCAGCAGGCGACCGGCCAGAGCAACGCCCTGCGCGTGATTACCGGACGACCATGCCACCACACCATTGTCCGCCTGCTCCGGCGAGAGCTGGCTCATCAGATTGTAAGCGCCGCGAATTTTGAACGATCCAATCGTCTGGAAACATTCGGGTTTGATCAGAACCTTGCCACCGGCGATTTCATCGAGTTCGGCTGACTGCAGCAGCGGTGTTCTTATTGCAACATTTTCCAGGCGTTTCGCGGCGTCTTCGATGTCGCGTAGCTCAATCATTCGGCGGCCATCCTGTCGACCTTGGCGGCGCAGATGAAATCATTGTCGGATAGTCCGTCGATCGCATTCGTGGTGTAACGGACGAGACAAGTCCCGTAGTTGACGGTCATTTCTGGATGGTGGCCCTCGTTGATCGCAATCCATGCGACGGCATTGGTGAATGCGATAGTCTTGCCGAATCCTGCAAACTGAAACTCGCGACTAATGACCTTTCCGGAAGCAGACAGCTGCCAGTCCGGATGTAATGCCGACATGAGCTCGGAGGCCTGATCCGCGGCCAAGGGTTCGACACCGCCTTCACAGGGCTCGCATTTACGTTCCAGCAGATCGGCATTCATATGTGCACACTACCAAAAAAGAGGCCGGTCTCGAAGAGACCGGCCAATCGGTGACTCAGAGATGAGTCGTTTGGGGACTGATTCTAATCCGGGTTCGATGCGAAAGACGGCGTCTCTTCGACGAACAATGTCAGGCTGACCTTACGTTCGAACGCAAAGCTGTCGATGTCGTCGTCGGCCGCCGGTGATTCACCATGTGCGGCAAGTTTGATACGCGACTCGGCGACGCCATTCGATATGAGCGTCTCTCGTACGTGTGCCGCCCTTCGCGCAGAGAGGCCCTGGTTGTATTCAGCGTTGCCGCGTTCGTCGGCAAATCCGTCAAGCTGTATGTACACATCCGGCATCGTGGCGAGGCTGCTTGCAAGTTCGCGCAACTTTGAATCCGTCGTAATGCCGAGCTCGTCTTCATCTGTCCGAAACAGCAGGTCCATCTCAATGCCGGCCTGCATAAGCGTGATCAATTCAGGTCGAGCGAGCGATCGCATGTGCTGAAGGTCACCACCCAGCGCATCGATATCGAGACTCAAATCATCGACCGTGGACTCCAGCTCCGAAATCTTCTGCCTGGAGTTGACCAGTGAATCAGATAGCGTTGTGACTTCCGTGTCCTTTTGATGGAACTGATCGCCAATTTTCGCGCCGAATGCCGCGCCGACGACGAAACCAACCGGGCCACCGGCGATTGCGCCGATGACGCCACCGACGCCAACGCCGATACTTTCTTTCTTCGATGCCTCGGCCATGGCCGGTGCGGCGATCAGGCAGGCAAGAGTGCCAATTACAATAATTATGTTACGCATTGTTGTTTCCTCCGATGTTTGGGCCACAGCTGTGGCCGCCGTCAGAGTCAATTACAACGCTTAAATAGGTGCATGAGTGGGCTGCAAAATGGCAGCTTGCCGATCAAATGTGGCAAAAAGTGACGGTTTATCGCGTGTCAGGTTTTTCCGGAAAAACCTGACATGCGATGAGCTGGCGCTTCGCTACCAATGTGGCAAAAAGTGACGCTTTATCTGCCGCCTGTCAGGCCGACGAAGGTGCCGCCATTGCGTTCGCACAGTACCCGCATGAGGGCCGAAAACTTGTGCGTTTCGTTCGGAATGCGCCCGCCACCGAACTGGAACAGTGGAAAACCGACTGCGTGAATTCGAACCATCTGACTGCCGTCCGGCATTGTTTTGTTTTTCTGCGCGATCGCCCGGATGACCGGTTCCGTTGACTTGCCGCCGAAATCGTCACCGAATACATAGATACTGATTTTCTTATCAGGAGACCAGAACGTGTCGATCGCATACATGATGCCGTCGACCGGATTACTGTCACTGAACGGCGCCCAGTTACGCATTGTGTTGGTAATGGCCTGGCGTCGCCCGGGTGTATCCGGTATCCATTTGCCTGCATATTGCTTGAACATGTACTGGCCGTTGTCGTTCATGATCTGCAAGCCTAGGACTTCCGGATAGACTTCGAGGGTTTCGTGCAGCTTGGCCTGGACGCGGCCCCAGTTGTATTGTTGCATGCTGCCTGATGTATCGATCACGAAAATAACGTACTCGCTATCGACGGGTATCCCGGCAACCGCGTCATCGGCGGGACGATTGTAGTAGGGCCTGAGTCGCGCCATTTCTTCGGAAAGTGTTTGCCGTGCCGCCTGAAGGTCCCCTTCATCAACGACAGCCTCCGCAGAATCATCCACCGTAACGGCGTACTGGCCCTGCACGGTATCCAGTTCTCCTTGCAGCCGGGCGAGTGTCATTTTGGTAGTCGACTCCTGTTCGCGAACCGAAACGAGATTACGATTGAGAACGACCGTTTGCCCGCGAATTTCGAACAACTCCTGCTGCAACAAGGCGATCAACGCTTCGAGATCTTCCTGCGTTTTCTCGATGATCACGGGCTCGTATATCTTGCTGAGCACGAGCAACAAGATAATGGCGCCGAAGCCGCAAGAGATGACATCGAGGAAAGACAGACTGAACGTCTGGAGTTCTCTGCGACGCCTGGTCACGGCCAGTCCCTGCTAACACTTATAAACGAGCCACCCGACATATGCGCCAATGCCCAATAGGCGACCGCTGCATCGTAGTCGCCCTCCATCGGAAACAGCAGCGTGTTTACAGGCACACCCGGTGGAATCTCACGAATCGCCATGGTGTGCAACGACATCCGCTCCGCGCCGGAAATCGTTCTACGTGTTGTGTCATTTTCCTGCAACGTCGGCAATCCGTCGGTGATCAGGATTACGTTATCAGGCCGTGGCTCCATCTGCGCAATGACCCGGTAAGCGTTGTGCATGTTCGTGCCGTTGTGCGGCGCGGTTCGGCGCAGCTTCTTGATCGCCTCTTCGATTTGATTGCCGTCGCTTACATCCAACCAAACGCCATCGCTGCCCGTCACAGCCGGCATAGCCTCCGTGTTGAACATGTAGATCTGAAATTTCGAGTCGGGCGATAATTGAGTGGTCAGCCAATCGACGCTCGCCACTGCCTGACGCCACTTCACGGCCCGCAACTGGTCGCGTTCAGACATATTGCGGCGTCGAATGATATTAACGAGTTTGGCATCGAGCATGCTGGCCGAGTTGTCGATAAGGATGAGAACGTGATCGCCCCCGACTCTGAGTCCGGTCAGATATTGCCGGTCGCCAACTCCCTTGAACTGCCTGACTTTAGTGCCTTCGGCATCTTTCGCCTTGGCCAGCGCCAGCAGCCGCTCTTTTTCCTTCTCAAGCGTTTCGATATCTGACTGGAGCTTCTCAATGCGCTCGATCTTTGCCAGCGTGTCTTTGTCGTATTTTGACAGTTCGGCTTTCAGTTGTTCGAGCAGTGCGATTATCTGCGCAATCTGTCCTTCCGCCCTTACCTTCTCATCGTCCAGCTTTTCCATCGTATTGCGGGCAAGAACCATATTCTTACGACCCTCGAGCACTTCGAACTCGAGCCGTGTCGTCTCCCCCATGAGTTCGCTGTTGTCGGATTCTGTGGTCTCCTTGACCTGGGCATTGATGATCATGAAGAACAGGATGACTGCACCGAGTCCGCAACTCATAACGTCGAGGAACGACATGCCAATTATTTCCGATTGTCGTCTTTTACGCGCCATTCGAATCTTCCGTAGCGATCAACTCCAATTCGTGTCCGGGCGATCCCAGCCGGACCGAGTCACCCACCTGCAACACAGCCGATCCGTCAATTCGATGGCCGTTGAGAAACGTCCCATATCGGCTGTGATCTTCCAAAACGCATTGACCGTTCTGATTCCTGACCGAGCAATGCCGCCGCGAAACACCTGGCATTGCAACCGGCAACGGCACCGTGCGATCTCCCTCTGTTGCTTGCGAGCCGAGCACTAATGGAGACTCATCGATCCTGTACGCCATGTGCTCGAACAGCAAATGCGTTGGTCGCGCCGACTGCCCTTCCTGCGCGTGCTTCGCTTCTACTTCGACAGCCGTCTGATCCCAGGGCAACTGTCGGATAAGGCCGATACCGTTACCCGAGTCTTTCTGATCACGACAACGCGCCAATGCGCCTCGAGCCGTCGCGCCCGGCTCCAGCAGAAAGACTTCTCCGCCGACCCGCGCCTTGAGCATGTCCGCCAGACCCGGCAGGCGAGCCAATCGATCTGACAACTGAATTGCAGGAGTATCTTCCGCCCGGTACAGGGCCCGCAATTTACTCGTGATTTTTTGATATATCGGCGCAGCAGCACCAATCAACTCTAATGATTCGATCTCCGCTTCATGGCTTAAGTTCCCGTACTCGACCGCAAGTTTCACCGTCTTATTCGAGCAAGCGGCTACCAGCCAGTCGCCCAGCCGATTGAGAACCATTTGCTCGGTCTGCGCCGTATGTAAGGGATCGAAACGCGACTGCTGTACGAAGGCCTCTGCGACCACTCTTATCCAGGCGTCGAACAAAGCGTAGGTACCGCAAGACTCCAGTATTTCGACACGCTCGATCTGCACCTTGCCGTCTTGCGTGAGTCTGGTCAGGCTGGTCGAGTGCAGGCTCATATCGATATGCACCGGCACACCGCTCTTATATTCACGGCGCGTTGCGGCAACGGCCGAATCAACCATCGCGATGACGGGCAAATCAAGTTCCGAAGCGATGCCTAGAAGCAGGCCGAGATTGTCGGTGCTCATAGTTGGCGGCACGACGATGATTACTTTGTCATGGTCAGACGCGAGCGGGCGCCACATCTGCTCGAGTTGGCGGCTGGCAATGTCGGCCGCACTCAAATGTCCAAATCCCTGGTCGGGAAGTGCTGTGGTTACCAGCTCGGACCAATAGCGGTGCTGGATTCTGCGCGGCTTTACGCGCGCTGCCGCATAAGCTTCATTGCCCGTAACTAGTTGATCGTCATCGAGCAAAGCGAAACCGGGTTCGCGATAGAGGATTCGCTTAGTATCGAGTACCGTGATTCCGGCATCGTTCAGGTGTGCTGCAGCAACATTCAAGCTTCAATTCCCGACAATCTCAATCCGACTTCATGTGGCGGATCAACTTGTCATCGCAATAATGCTCGCTGTCGTAAACCAGACGTTCCTGAAGGAGTTGCAACTGATGCACCAGGAACATCAGAAAAATGCTGATCAACAACGCGATAAACGTAGAGTTGAAGGCAACACCAAGACTCAGGGTCACGCCAGCTATGTCGCCTTGTACGGCCTTGTCCGCCTGCGCAAGCGCTTCACCAATACCGCGTACGGTGCCGATGAATCCGATCGAAGGAATTGCCCAGGAGATATAGCGGATCATCGACAGTTCCGACTCCAGCTTGTCCGCCTCGGATTCACAAATCGTGTGCGTACTGCTGGCGACGTCCTGAATATTCCTGGTCGAGCTAAAACGCTGCAGCGCATTAAGCAGGGCACGGGGCAGCAGCATTCTCTTGTTCTCATCGGGCAGCTGCTGCACCTGTCTCGAAAACTCGCGTGTGTCCTCGGGTAATATTCGCATCCCTTCGGCGACCGGAACCAGATCGACCTCGAGTAGCTTGCGCTCGTCGAGAATATTGACCGTCTTGTAGCCCATGATGGCCAGCGCCCAGAACATCAGGATAAAACACGACTCCTGCTCGAAATCCTTGATAACCACCCAGGTCGAACGCTCGCGAACATAGTCCGGATTTACCGCAGCGGCCTGGTTTTGTTCCTCGATAACTTGCGCGGCGTTCGGACGAACGATCGACACATAGAAAGCATGAACGATAATGATTGAGATTATCAATGCGAAGAGCTGGTAGACAAATTCAATCGGGATGTTCCTTTTTTTCATATTTAGATATCCACCGGAAAGGGTAGAGACTGATCTGCAGAGACTTCCTGACTGGGAATGAAGTCGTCTTCCTCCTCCTCACCGGCATATCCCTGTTCGTCGAGATCCGCATCGTCTTCTTCGGCGTCGCTTGCGTCACTTACTTCAACGGTCTCGCTGGTTTCTGTGTCGGCATCAGCGGGCTCTTCCGCGTCCTGTGCCCAGGAAACCGATGCCAGAAAAAGAGCCAGAAGCAACGTCATCAGCTGTCTCATCATTTCATACCTGTTTGCGAAGAATAGGTTGGACCACGTGAATCGATAATTGTCTCATGAATTCTCACTCGACGTTCCTGGCGATACGGAATCCAACGTCCGTGCGCGGCTGGGTACCAAAGTCCCGATAGCTCAATCGTAGTTCCACAACGCCCGCGTGGCGCCAGCTCGAACCCCGGATCACATGATGGGTCCCACGCTCTGGACCCACTGGATCGACGATCGCTTTGGTCTGCCCCGGTGTCGGCACCGTGTAAAGATCGTTGACCCACTCGGCGACGTTACCGCCACCGTCATGAATGCCGAGCGCGTTAGCAGGGAACGTGCCAGCCGGCGCCGTGGAGCCATAGCCGTCGTCATAGCTCGGCAAGATCGTCGGCACGAGCCCGACGGCAGATTTGTCCGCATAATTGCCAGCCTCACCCTTGGGAGGGAGCCTTTCTCCCCAGCTAAACCGGGATGCCTTGCCACTGCCCTGATAACGAATCGACCAGGCCCACTCGGCCTCGCTCGGTAGCCGATAACCACTTGGCACAGGATAGATCGGAATCCATTGGTCGAATTTTTTCTCGTAAGCCGGCGGCATGCCCTCCTTCGCGCTGAGCCAGTTGCAATATTCAACGGCATCAGACCAGCTCATGTTTGCCGCCGGATTGTTGTCACCAGCAAGTGACGCGTGAACATCGCCGCCCGAATCGTGGGCTTTTTTGAATTTCGAAAATTCCTTGTTGGTCACTTCCTTGGCAGCAATAAAAAACGGCTTGGTCAGCATCACGGGCACCAGCACTTCGTTGGCGCGCCGGCCTTGCTCGCTACGCGAGGCACCCATCGCGAAACTGCCTGGCTCGACGCGCCTCAAGACCTGATCGTCGGAAGTGGTAATCGTCAATGCGATCGAGGCCTGCCGGATCTCCTCCTCGGAGCGCAGCCTTATTTGCACGGTTTGCGGATAGCCGGGGCGCGGCGTAATGCTGCGACCGTACGATTCATATCCTTGTCGACGAACTTCGATACGGTGCGGTGCCGAGCTCAGGTTCAACGTCACCGTACCGGTGCCTCGCGAACGCCCGTCGACATACACCGTGGCGTCGGACGGATATGAGCGTACGGTCACTCGTCCGGTGCGTGCCGTCAGATCGACGGTGATTTCTTCACTCGCGGCAGCTTGCAAGCGCATTTTGCGCGCCGCTACACCGTAGCCCGCTTTAGACATTCCGATTTCGTAATTGATATCCGGAGAGAGCGACAGATTGACCGGAGACTGTCCCCGGTAGCGGCCATTGACGGTGACGTTGGCCCCCCTTGGGATCGTATTCACGAGCAAGCGTGCGTTTGCGGGCTCGAGCTGAATGGTCGGAATTTGCTGATCGATATTTGGTTCGGCGACGATCGTGCCGTCCCAGGCCTTGAAGCCGTCAAGTATCAATATCAGGTCATGCGATCCTTCAAGCAGCTCGAGACTCATCGGCGTTCGCCCGAGCTCTTGCTCGCCGCGATAGATCGTGGCCCCGGATGGTTCTGTCGAAACTTCGACATCCGCCCACCGTGGCACGAGTTGAACCTGTACCTGTTCCTGGCGGCCGAGGCCGGGAATCTCGAATACATCGGCAAAAGGAAGAAAACGATCGGCGCTGACTGAAACCGAGTGCATGCCTGGTTGCAATTCCACGGGGCCATACGGCGCCTGGCCAACAATGCCCTCATCGATCGTAACGATTGCGTCGACTTGAGGGCTGGTGGCAACCGTAAGATGGCCCGGCAGTTTTCGAAGTACGAGTTCGAACGACTGACTTTGCGCATCGCCGACGGTCAGGCTTTGGCTCAGATCGTAATAGCCGTCTTTCCTGACGTGAACAGTGTAGTTCCCCGTGCGCATCAGGAAACGGTCACCCAGTGGGAGTCGAAACCAGCCGCCGTTGATATCGAAGTCGTCAGGTCCACTCGGCTGCACGGTAAATTGAACTGATCTTGCGCTGAACAACAGGTATGACGCGACCATAAGCGCAACCAGCACGCCGCCGACAATCGTCTGCCAGTGATGTCTGCGTCCCTCAACGGTGCGGGCGGCAGTCTCGGAGGCGCGTCTAAACGCTGTCGGTGCAATCGCCTCGTCATCCAGAGCGGCCGCATCCACCAGCTCTGGCGGCTTCGTAATGTAGGCGCTGTCTTCGAGCTGTACCGATAGCCGGAGCGTACCGTCCTGCGCGCCGATCTCGATACGACTGCCAAAGAATTCCAGTGAATCTCCGCTGCCAAGGCGTCGGCTCGTCGTCAATGGCGAACCGTTTATTTTGACTACACCAGCAGCGCCCACAGGTTGCACAAATGGCGCGTCGTCGAGCAAATCCAGCAAAGCGACGGGACCACCGCCTGGCCCTGGCAACCGAAGCTCACATTCGCTGCCGGTGCCGACACGCAACGGCAGACGCTCAATGTCTATCCGCCGCTCGCCTTCCGAATCGAGAATTACAACGGCGTCAAAACTCAAATCTGTTCCTCACAACGGACGACAATGGGTTGAAGTTCAGCTTCCGGAGACACTTTAAACTCCAGACGGACGTCACGATAGCCCGGCCGACTGCCTACGGCCACATATTTGCCAGGCCGTAGTCTAATCTCCTGTGAATCAAAACTGCCGAGTTTTCCAACCCTGAATATCGCAACATCCGTTGCATTATCGGAAATCAGGCGTACGGGCAGTGGTGTAACAGCCCGTTTAAGCAATCGGGACAGCTGGCTTTTCTGGTCTTCCAGTCGCGGGCCGACAGACGGCATGCGCGTAATGTCGAGCAACATTTTTGTAGCAGCCTGCGTATTCACGGGATCGCTCAAACTATCGGGGTCGGCGATGTATCCCTCCAGCTTCTGGTGCAGCTTCGAGTGGTCGGTTGCCCTCGACAGGCCCTCTTTGGCAAATATCAGATCGGCGTCGACTTCGAGAATGGCCTTGTATTGCTGAACGGCGGCATCCCATTGTTCCGTGCCCTCGAGCCTGGCTGCGTCATTCTCCATGTTGGCGATTTTTAGCAGTCGAATACCCTGATCGACTTGCAGGAGTCCGTCGGCAGGCTCCCTCGATTCGGGCTGCAGCGCCTGCGCAGTTCTGAACGCCGCACGGGCAATCGCGAAGTCTCCGTCGGCCAGGGCAATGAGCCCTTCCGTCATGCGTTGGTCGAAAGACATCTGATTACCTGCCACCAGGACTCGTTCCAGACCATCCAATGCCGGTTGCCAGGCGGCATCGAGTTCGACTGCTTTCTCGAAAGCGACTCTCGCCGCATCGACATCGAGGTCTTGCTCGAGTTCCACACCTTGTTTTGTCAGGCCCATGACCAAGTCCAGATTTTTTGCGCGTGTAAGACCGCCATGTGCTTCCGCATGGCCGGGACTTATTGCCACAGCCAGTTCATAGTGGCCCAGGGCCTCAATGCTGTCGCCCGCCTCGAGGGCAGTACGCCCCTTCAGCATCGCCTCTTCGAATACGATGTCGACCCGTTCAAGAAGCGGATCGATGATGATTATCGCTTCCTCGTATTTCTCGCCGGCCGTCTTGTAGTTTCGCCGCAGGTAATCCCGATCACCGTCAGCGTAGATTTCCTGAGCGTTCTTGAAGGTCTGCCCGCCCCATCGTCCCACTGCACGCGCTTCCAGCGTTTCGAGTTTAGACAATAATTCACCGAGCGCCTGCTCGGCCTGGCGTTTCAGGCGAATTCTCTCATCGCGCAACTCGAACT
>Ga0255058_10000230_pt1 | contig 33203 bp, 25 predicted proteins | sample Cases_109_9_MG_FD_188637 | JGI IMG/M metagenome (GOLD analysis project Ga0255058, IMG submission 188637) | Seawater microbial communities from Amundsen Gulf, Northwest Territories, Canada - Cases_109_9 | ecosystem: Environmental > Aquatic > Marine > Gulf | place: Canada: Northwest Territories... | reverse complement strand
CAGGGGGGCGCCGTCCAGTATGTCCGTGGGCTTGGCGTTGAATTTCAGCTTCGCGTCGTCGAGTCGGCCTTCCGTGTAGACGATGATGCCGTCCTTGAGAAAGGCGTCACTGACCGAGACTGCTGCGCTCAATACGCCACCGGGATTGTTGCGCAGATCGAGCACCAGCCCCTTGAGCGGACCGCCGGCCTCGTTTTCCAGCTTCGCCAATGCCTCGCGGAGATTTTCGCCGGTACGGGACTGGAACTGTGATATGCGAACATAACCGTAGCCCGGATCGAGCATGCGACTCTTAACGCTGGTGACGCGGATGACGTCACGCGTAATCGTAATGTTCAGGGGCTTGCCCACGCCATCACGAACGATGGTGAGAACGATGTCGGTACCGGGCTTGCCGCGCATGATCTTTACCGCGTCCGACAGCGCCATCCCCTTGACCGGGGTATCATCCAGGCGAATAACCAGGTCGCCGGCCTTGACGCCGGCGCGAAACGCGGGCGTGTCGTCGATGGGGGAAATGACCTTGACGAATCCGTCCTCCATGCCGACCTCGATACCAAGGCCTCCGAATTCCCCGCTGGTTCCCGCCTGCAACTCTTTGTAGTCCTCGGGGACCAGATAGGCGGAGTGCGGGTCGAGCCCCGCGAGCATGCCGCGGATGGCGTTCTCCAGCAGGTCCTTGTCCTCGATGGGCTCCACGTAGTCGTTCTTGATCTTGGCGAAGATCTCTGTGAACGTCCGCAGGTCCTCCAGGGGCAGGGTCTCGGTCTCGTGCTTGCCGGCGAGAACTCCTTCCCCGAGCGTCAGTGAAGCCCCCAACAGGGCCCCGAATGCGAGCACGGGCATGCTTCGGAAAAGCGATTTCATGGAATCCTCCAGGCGCTCGGCGCCGTCGAATTTTCAAGCATACTAAATGCGTGCGCAGAAATCCGCTCCAAAGCGGCTCCGTCCCTGCGCTCCCTTGTTCAGTGTCTCCTACGGGGACACGTCCCCTGCGGGGATTTCATCCCCTACGGGGACACGAGCGCAGCTGATTGTGCAGCTGGGCCCCGGCCAAACCAGCGCATCGGGTTCACCGGCGTGCCGAGATGGCGAATTTCGAAATACAGGCCGCTCATCTCGCGGCCGCCACTGTCTCCCACCTTGCCGATGAGCTCGCCGGCCTCGACCCAGTCGCCAACATCCTTGAACAGCGATTCGCTGTGTCCGTACAGGCTCATGTAGCCGTCGCCATGCTCGATAATCATCAGCAGGCCGAAGCCGCGCAGCCAGTCAGCAAACGCCACGCGCCCGTGGGATATCGCGTGCACCGGCGTTCCGGGTCGGGCCGTCACCAGAACGCCTTTCCAATTTAGGTCCCCGCTTCCCCGCGGAGTTCCAAATCTGTGGCGAATTTTTCCCGCCGACGGCCAGGGCAGCTTGCCCTTGAGCATTCGAAAGGGCACTTGCCGGGTCTGGTCCACGGGGATGTCGGCCAGCTCCCGGGCCAGACCCGCCACCAGTTCCGCCAGCGTCTGCTCGTCCTGCCGGAGCCTCTCGAGGCGCGCGTCCTGGTCGCCGAGCTCCCGGGCCAGCCGGGCAATGACATCGCGTCTCCGCCGGCGTTGATCAGCCAGACGCTCCCGGGCCGTCGCCTTTTGCTCGTGCAGGTGCGCGAGCCTGGCGGTGTCACGGGCAATGCTGTCTTCAATATCGGCCAGTTTCTGCAAATCCATAGCCAGGGCATGGATGCGGTCGGCACGTTCCCGGTTGAAGTAAGCATAGTAGGTCAGAGCCCGGGACAATGTGGCCGGGTTCTCCTGGTTGAGCAGCAGCTTGAACTGATCCTGGCGGCCCGCGGCATAGGCGGCGCGCACATAGCGGGCCAGGCTTGTGCGCACGTCGCTTAAGCTGTCGCGGGTTTCCCCACGCCGCCGCTCCAGATCCACGAGGCGCCTTCGGTGCTCGGCCCTCTGCCGGTCGAGCGCGGCGAGCTCTGCCGTAACCCGTGCCACCGCGAGCTCCGTGTCGCGCAGGCCGGTGGCCAGCTTGTCGCGTTTCATCCGGGTTTGGTTGAGGCGCTGGTCGAGGTCCCGGATGCGTTTTCGCACGCTTTCCAGCTGTGTCTCAGGATCGTCGCTGGTGGCGGCCACCACAGTCGGCGACATGCCGCTAAGGATGATGAGCGCGCCAAGCGCCAGCGCCGAGTTCCTCGATGCGCGTCGCGCGGCCGTGGATCCGAGGCGTTGGTGGGGGGGTAGCATAGGTGGAATTGTAGGGCGCGGGGGCCACGGTCATCCAGGCCCGGATACAGACTCCGGGGTTGTTGCCGGGGTGCACGGCAGGTAGTGCCATTGCCAGGCAATGGCGGTTCACGCTAATCTCGCCCACCATCCCGCCAAGCGCCGCGCCGGGCCGGCTAAATTTCGGAACGACACCATGGAGCGATTGCCTGAATTCTTTTCCAACCACTCGAGCCTGGCTCTGGCCTTCGTGGTGATCGCGGGGATGCTGATTTGGACGCTGTGGCAGACTGCCGGCCGGGGGCTGAAGAAACTCAGCCCGATGGACGCCACGCGGCTCATTAATCGAGAGGACGCCGTGGTCCTGGATGTTCGCACTGATGGAGAATTCACCCAGGGTCACATCGTGAACGCGGTCAATATTCCGCAGAAATCCGTTCAAGAGCAGCTGGCGAAGCTCGACAAGTACCGCGGCCGGCCCATTATCACGGCGTGTCGAAATGGTCAGAGCGCCACGGGTGTGGGTAACACGCTGCGCAAGAACGGTTTCGACCCGGTTTACAATCTGGCCGGGGGACTGATCGCCTGGGAAGGCGCCAACCTTCCGCTTGTCAAGAAATGAGCAGACGCGTCCGACCCTCAACCATCGATTTTTCCATCGAGGGAGTCACCCATGTCTGAGATGGAACGCGAGCAGCCCTGGCGGCCGAATCCACTCCACGGCCAGTTCAGCATCAAGAAGATTTACATCAAGGATACGTCCTTCGAGACACCCAACTCGCCAAAGATTTTTCAGGCCGACTGGGCGCCGGAAATGGACGTGCACGTGCACAGCCACTCCAGCGATCTGGATGCCGGTGAGTTCGAGGTCGTGTTGATGGTGACCGCCGTGGTCAGCGTCGCCGGGAAGACGGCATTTCTCGCCGAAGTCGCGGTCGCCGGCATTTTCGGCATCACCGGACTCACATCGGATGAGCTGGGCCCAACCCTGGGGAGCTACTGCCCGGGTATTCTGTTTCCGTACGTACGCGAGTTCATATCCAATCTCGCGGTTCGCGGCGGATTTCCCCCGTTCATCCTGGCGCCGGTGAACTTCGAAAAGCTCTATCAAGAACACATTTCGCCACAGTTCAGCGAGCAGCAAGCGCAAGTCGAATCCTGAACTTCTTCAAGGAAGTCATTCAGGGGGGGCAGGTCTTGCAACATCACATCGCGGTTCTCGGGGCCGGTTCCTGGGGAACGACCTTGGCGATTCTGCTGGCCCGCAATGGTCACGGAGTCGTGCTGTGGGGGCGCGACCGCGAGCAGGTGGCCGTGATGGCTGGCGAGCGCCGCAACCGGCGCTATCTTCCAGAGCACGAATTCCCCCATGGGTTGCAGGTAACGGCCAGTCTCGACGAAGCAGCGGCGGGCGCAAGGCTCGCTCTGGTAGTGGTGCCGAGTAGCGGATTTCAGTCGGTGTGCGCCAGTCTCGCATCTCGCGGCGCCGATCTTACCGGCATGTTCTGGGCGACCAAAGGCTTCGATCCGGGAAGCGGGCGTCTGCTGCACGAAGTGGCGGCGGAGACAAGCGCCGGAAATTTACCGACAGCGGTGCTCTCCGGTCCGACATTCGCCAACGAAATCGCCCGTGGTCTGCCGGCGGCGGTGAGTTGCGCGTCCACCCACGCCGGGTTTGCCGAGCAGGTGGCAGAACTGTTTCGCAACGAGTGGTTCAGGGTTTATACCAGCACGGACATGGTCGGCGTTGAAATCGGCGGCGCGGTCAAGAACGTGCTCGCCATCGCCGCCGGCATCGCCGACGGCCTCGGTTTCGGCGCAAACACCCGAGCTGCGCTCATCACCCGGGGACTTCGCGAGATCGTGCGCCTGGGCGCCGCCATGGGTGGGCAACCGGAAAGCTTCATGGGTCTTGCGGGCCTCGGCGATCTGGTGCTCACCTGCACCGATGACCAATCCCGCAACCGGCGGTTTGGGTTGGCCCTCGCCGATGGGCTGTCGGTTGCCGCGGCGGAGCAGTCGGTGGGCCAGGTGGTGGAGGGCGTCGGCGCGGCCCGCGAGGTGATGCGCCAGGCGCGCAGAATCGGAGTGGAGATGCCCATCGCCGAGCAGGTGAACAGGGTACTGCACGAAGGAGCCGCACCGGCCCAAGCGGTGCATGCGCTGCTCGCCCGGCCGCCGGGAACGGAGTCGGCATAGACTAAAATGGCGCGATGACATGAAACGCGTATTGATAACCGGCGCCGCCGGCAGCATTGGTTCTTATCTTCGCGAGACTCTGCGCGGCAAATACCTGCTGCGGCTGTCCGACGTGAATCCGATATCGACGCTCGCCGACGGGGAGGAATTCGTGCCTGCGGATGTCACCGACACCGGGGCCTTAGCGGGTCTGATGGAGGACGTTCACGGTTTGGTGCATCTGGGCGGTGTGCCCCGCGAAGACGCATGGCAACCGATCCTGGATGTCAATATCGTCGGTACCTACAACGTCTTCGAAGCCGCCCGCCGGCAAGGTGTCGAGCGATTCATATTTGCCAGCAGCAACCATGCCATCGGATTCTATCCACGCAGTCAGCGCATCGGTACCGACGTTACGGTGCGCCCCGACAGTCGCTACGGCGTCAGCAAGGTATTTGCCGAAGCCCTCGGTAGCCTGTACGCCGATAAGTATGGAATGCGCGTCTTATGCATTCGTATCGGCAATGTCGCTGACGAGCCCGTCGACGTCAGGCGTTTGAGCATCTGGGTGAGCCCCCGGGATCTCAGCCAGCTCGTCGAAATCGGCCTCGAGCACCCGGACCTGCGCTACGAGCTGGTGTATGGCGTATCAGATAACGCGCGCAGCTGGTGGGATAACAGCAACGCCGCGCGTCTCGGATACGTTCCGGTGGATCGATCCGAGGACTATGCCGGGAAAGTGCTGGCGGAGGCGCCCGAGCAATCGCCGGACGCAATCGCCGAGCGCGTGCAGGGCGGTGATTTTGCCGTCACCGAGAAAGGCGGCGGCGCGCCCGAGCGGCGTAGCTAGCTCCCATGCTACACCTCCTGCTCAGCTACCCTCTGGTCCGAATCCCGAATGACCACTTTGAGAGCCTGCTTGTCGATCATCGCGCGTAAAGCCTGCTCGACTTCTTCGATGGGGCGCACACCACTCAGCAGGTGGTGGCACGCAAAGGCTTCGTCGCTCAGCATTTCCAGGGCCCGCCGCACTGTTGCCGGGCGGTGGTGATAGACGCCCTTGACCGTAATCTCGCTGTAGTGGATGAGATGCGTGTCCATTTCCACGTGGGTTCCCGGCGCGCAACCGCCGAACAACAGCGCCAGGCCACCGGCTCGCAGCGCCTGCATGGCATCGCTCCATACCGCCGGGTGGCCGGTGCAATCGATGCACACATCGGCACCGACCCCGCCGGCGGTCGCGGCTCTGATGCGCTGCGCCTGGCCGCCGCCGCGGGCGATGAGCTGCGTGCTTGCCGCGCCCATGCGCTCGCCTACTTCCAGTCGCGACGCGTTCGGATCGGCCAGGATAACCCGGTGGCCGTCGCGAGTGAGCGCTGCGGTGAACAGCAGTCCGATGGGGCCGGCACCGAATACCACGACTTCCGAGCCACCCGGGCGGCGCTCCAGCTCGCAAGCCTCGATGCCGTGTAGAACGCAGGCCAGGGGTTCGGTCAGCGCCGCCTTATCGAAACCGAGGCCGGTGGGAATTGGATAGCTGCTGGCGCTTACGAAGCGCGCGGGAACACGCAGATACTCCGCGAAGGCACCGTTCAGGTACTGCAGGTCGGTACACAGGTTTTCCCGCTGACCGCGACAATAGTCGCAGCTGCCGCAGGCCGCGGAATTGGCCACCACCAGCGAACACCCAAGCGGGAAGCTGTCGACGCCCCGGCCCACCGCGGCCACGGTGCCGGCCATCTCGTGGCCGAACAGGGTCGGTACCTCGAGCATGCGCGGATGGCCGCCGCGGCGATAAACCTTGACGTCGGTGCCACAGGTGGTGGCGGCCCGAACGCGCAGTACCAGCTCGCCGTCGGCCGGCTGCGGCACCGGCAGATCCCGGACCTCGATGTGTTCCGGTCCCAGCAGGACCGCGCCGCGCATATGTTCGGGTAGCGAGTGCATTTGAAATCCCGCGGCCCGCTACCAGGGAGTGAAAAGAATTTTGAGGGCTTCGCGTCGCCGGGCGATTTCGACGCCGGAGGCGAATTCTGCCAGGGGCAGGCGGTGACTCACCAGGGGCGATGGATCCAGCGTGCCGGCCCGCATCATGGAGAACACCCGGGACTGTTCGTCGAGCCCGCCGGAGTAGCTCCCGAGTACCCGCTGCTCGTGCTTGAACAATGTGTTGAGCTCGAATCCCGCGCGTTCGCCGGCAGGCGCATGGGCAAACAGGACCATCGTGCCTGCGTCGCGGATCAGCGCCAGCGCACTTTCGAGCAGCGCCGCACCGCCCACGGTATCGAACACCGCATCGGCGCCGAGCCCGTCGCTCATCTCCATCAGCGCGTGTCGCGCCTCGTCACCGGGAGGCGCGGCGGCGGCGCCCAGCTTGACCGCCAGGCTGCGCCGCTCCTCGATGGGGTCGATGACCAGGATGCGCAGCCCGGGATGCACGGCGGCAAGCACCAGGAGGTGCAGCAGGCCCATGCCGCCGCCCCCCTGAACCACCGCCACACCGTCAGGGTCCACGTTGGCCTTGTGCACGCCCCGCAGCACGCATGCCGCCGGTTCCATGAACACGGCCACCTCATCCGCCAGATCATCCGGCAACTTACGGGCCGCCCGGGAGGTGGCGCGCGCTCTCACGAGAACGTGTTCCGCAAAGCCTCCCGGCGCCAGCAGGTTCTCCTTGAACGCTTCGCACATGGTGACAGCGCCGCGCAGGCACAGCGCACACTGTCCGCAGGCAACGTGGTGGGGAACCGCGACGCGATCGCCCTCGCGAAAGCCGCTGACGCCATCGCCAACACCGGCCACCTCTCCCACCAGCTCGTGTCCCAGCACGGTGCCCGGCGCCACCGTGCCGTTGTCGAGCTTGAAGAGATCTGTTCCACACAAGCCCACGACGCGTACCCTGAGCAACAGCTCGCCGGCCCCGGGGGGAGCCAGCGGTCGTTCCTCCACGGCGGTGCGGTCGCCGCCGCGGCAGGCGATAACCCTCTGGCTTGGTGGAATGGGCACGACTGTTGTTCCTGCCGATGCGACCGAGCACGGCTCGCCGGCCATGGTAGGCGCGCCAACCGGCGAGGACAATGAGAAGCGCCCATATGCCTGCCCGGCCGTTGCAGGCCTTCTCGGCTGTTAGCGATGTGTATGTTTATCCCTACCCGGGGCTACCCATATACTGGCAGGCGTGCGAGCTCGAATTCCGGCAGTGAAATCCCAGACATGAGTGTGAGCATGGGCGCCGCAACCACCGGCGACAGCAGACAACAGCCGATCGAAGCCGAAACGCTCCTTTCGAAGGTGCGGGAAATCGTCTACGAGCTGCATCCGCACATGCGCGATCGCGTGCACGTGACCCTCGACAGCGCATTGGACCAGGACCTGGGTCTGGATAGCCTGGCGCGGGTGGAGATGCTCGTGCGCCTGGAGCAGAGCTTCGGCGCAACCCTCAGCGAAGCTAGCCTGGCCAACGTCGAGACGCCCCGGGACGTGTTGCGTGCCCTGCTGGCCGGCAACCAAGGCGTGCGCGCCACCGGCGTGGTTGGCGGTGAAGTCGCGGATCTGGGGGAGATCCCCGCGCCGACTGCGGCCCGGACCCTGCTGGAGGCGCTGGACTGGCACGTGGGCGCCCATCCCGAACGCACCCACGTGCAGCTGTACGGGGAGGCGGGCGAGATCCAGAACATTTCTTACCGGGACCTGCTCGACGGCGCTCGTGCTGTCGCCGCCGGCCTGCGACGATTGGACGTCGTCGCGGGGCAGTGCGTTGCCATCATGCTGCCCACCGGCGCCGAGTACCTGCACAGCTTCATGGGAATTCTGCTGGCCGGCGGTATTCCAGTACCCATATATCCGCCCGCGCGGCTGTCCCAGATCGAGGATCATTTTCGTCGCCATGCGCGCATTCTGGAAAACGCCGGCGTCGTATGCCTGATTACCTTCGCGCCGGTGAAGCAGGTGTCGCGTCTGCTCACATCCCACGTGCCGGGACTCGCACGCATCGTCACCGTGCCGGAGCTCGGCGACGCCGGACTGCTGGACGAGGCCAGCGCGGCGTTGCCGGATTCGGTGGCGTTTCTTCAGTACACCTCGGGAAGCACCGGCAACCCCAAGGGGGTGGTGCTCACACATGCCGATCTGCTCGCCAGCCTGCGTTCCATGGGCGAGGCGCTGGAGGCCGAATCCACGGACGTTTTCGTGAGCTGGTTGCCGCTCTACCACGACATGGGGCTCATCGGCGCTTGGCTTGGCAGCTTAGTGCACGGCTTTCCCCTGGTGTTGATGTCGCCGCTGACTTTTCTCGTACGCCCGGAGCGCTGGTTGAAAGCCATCCACGCGCATCGCGGGACCTTGTCCGGAGGACCGAACTTCGCCTACGAGCTGTGCTTACGGCGTATTCAGGATTCCGATATAGAAGGGCTGGATTTGTCTTCCTGGCGGCTCGCCTTCAACGGCGCGGAACCGGTAAGTCCGGAAACCGTAGAAAAGTTTATCCGCCGTTTCGGCCCCTATGGATTGCGCGCCGACGCCATCACGCCGGTCTACGGGCTCGCCGAGGCAACCCTTGGCGTCGCCTTTACCCCGGTTGGACGCGGTATGCGTACCGAGCGCGTGCAGCGCGTGCCGATGATGGCCGACGGTCGCGTAGTGCCGACCGATGCCGATGATGCCGACGCCCAGGTGTTCGTATCCAGCGGCGTTCCCATTCCCGGCTTCGAGGTACGTATCGTCGACGACGCCAATCGTGAAACCGCGGAGCGAACCGAGGGCCGTCTGGAGTTTCGCGGTCCATCCACTACCGGCGGCTACTACCGGAATCCGGAGGCGACGCGGGCGCTGTTTCACGGCGATTGGCTCGACTCCGGCGATCGCGCTTATGTGGCGGACGGCGAGGTCTACATCACCGGCCGCGCCAAGGACGTCATCATTCGTGCCGGGCGTAATATTTATCCCTACGAGCTGGAACAGGCCATCGCCGACATCGACGGCATACGCCGCGGTTGCGTGGCCGTTTTCGGTGGCAGCGACCCCGGGTCCGGAACCGAGCGGCTGGTGGTGGTGGCCGAGACCCGCGAGACCGAAGACACCACGCGGGCTCGGCTTCGAGCGCGCATCGAGGCGCTCACGACGGAGCTGCTGGGGATGCCGGCGGACGACGTGGTGGTGGCTTCACCGGGCACCGTGCTGAAGACTTCCAGCGGCAAGATTCGCCGCGTGGCGCTGCGCGAGCTGTACGATCGCGGCGCCCTGGAGCCCCGGCGCCGCGCCGTGTGGGTGCAGTTCCTGCGCCTGGCGCTGGCGAGCTTGTTGCCCCAGACCAGGCGCTGGTGGCGGCGCGCCAGGGACCTGGCATTCGCGGCCTATGTCTGGACGCTGTTCGCCCTACTGTTGGCCATCGCCTGGCCGATGGTGGCATGCACCCCGGGACTCGCCCGCCGTTGGCGCTGGCTGGGCTGGCTCGCCCGCCGCCTGCTCGGGCTCGCCGGGGCCGGCCCGACGCTGCAGGGTGTGGCGCGCATCCCGTCACAGGGGAACTACATGGTGGTCGCCAATCACGCCAGTTACCTGGACGGACTCGTGCTGACCAGCGTGCTGCCGAAACCAGCCGCCTTCGTCGCCAAGCAGGAGCTGCGCGAGAATTTCTTTGCCAGGGTTTTCCTGACGCGCCTCGGCTGTCTTTTCGTGGAACGTTTCGACCGCGCCCGGGGTGCCGAGGATGCCCGCCGAGTCGCCGAACGCCTGCGTAAAGGCGATTCCCTGATTATTTTTCCCGAGGGAACCCTGCATCGCATGCCGGGACTGCTGCCTTTTCATCTTGGTGCATTCCTGGCGGCGGCCGAGACCGGTTTGCCGGTGGTGCCGGTAACCCTGCGAGGCACCCGTTCCATACTGCGTGACAAATCATTGTTTCCGCGCAAGGGCCGCATTCGCGTGCACGTGAGCGAGCCGTTGTCGCCGGTTTCCGCCGCTGGTGATGCTGACGCCAGCGACTGGGATTGTGCGATTCGGCTTCGCGCAGCGGCGCGGGCGGAAATGTTACGCTACTGCGGTGAGCCGGATCTCGCCCATCGGCGCGAGCTATCCTGGTGATTTAGACGGCGATACGCATCTCCATGCCCGAAAAGGAAGCGAATACCGCCGCCAGCGCCGTGCTCATCGATGGCGTCGCGGATTGGTTGATGTCCCAGGCACTGGGTGAAGCCGACCTGCACGACATCGTCGGCGGCTGTTGCGATCGGTTGCTGGCCGCCGGCATACCCCTGTGGCGGGGTTTCGTCAGCTTCCGGATCCTGCACCCGAAGTTCGCATCCGTGTCCTTCGTATGGCGCCGGGACGAGCGAACCGGAACCGTGGAACGTATCGAGACATTGCACGGCGAGGCGTTCACGTCCGAAGACTGGCGCCAGAGTCCCATGAATCACATGCTCAGCACGCAGATTCCGTATCTGCGCCGGCGGCTCACGGGCGAAGAGGCGTTGCTGGACTTTCCCGTGTGCGAGGATCTTCGCGCGCAGGGCGCCAGCGACTATGTCGCCTGGATGGTGCCCTTTGCCAGGGACAACGAGCCGGGTCCGCACCAGGACGGTGTCATCGGATCGTGGACCACCGATCGGCCGTCCGGCTTCAGCGACGCGGAAATTCGCACCCTGGTGCGCATCCAGCGACGACTGGTGGTATCGCTGAAGGTGCACATCAAGCAGCAGATAGCACACACGGTTCTTGCCACTTATCTCGGCATGGACGCGGGGCGTCAGGTGCTGGACGGACAGATCCGGCGTGGCGACGGCAAAATGCTGCACGCCGTCATCTGGTACAGCGACATGCGTGACTCCACGCCTCTTGCCGACAGCCTGGCCGCCGAGGACTTTCTCGAAACCGTGAACAGCTACTTCGAATGCACCGCCGGTGCGGTGCTCGCCAACGGCGGTGAGGTGCTGCGCTTCATCGGTGATGCGGTGCTGGCGATATTCCCGATCCGCGATGGCGATCCGCGGTCGGCCTGCGAAGCTGCCATGGCCGCGGCCCGCGACGCCGAGGCGCGCCTGCAGGCGCTGAACCAGGAACGGGCGCGCACCCGTCTGGAGACTCTGGACTACGGACTCGCGCTGCACGTGGGCGACGTCATGTTCGGCAACATCGGTGTGCCGGAGCGGCTGGAATTTTCCGTCATCGGCCCCGCGACCAACGAGGTGGCGAGAATCGAAAGCCTGACCAAGACTCTCGGCCGCCGGACGCTGGCGAGCGCCGAGTTTGCCCGTAGCGTGCCCGGCCACTGGGAGAGTACGGGAGAGCACGCGCTGAAGGGCGTCGGCGCCCCAGTGGAAGTGCTGGCACTGAAGGAGTAAAGCCCCCAAACGCGGGCTGGGCGCCGACTTGTAGCGCTTCAGGTTTCCGCGGGCACGGCGTGCGCCATTGGCCGCTCGTCGATGGGCCAGTGCAGGGCTGCCGCCGCGAGTCCCAGAGCCACGGCGATCCACCACACCAGGTCGTAGCTGCCGGTGGTGTCGAAGACGTAGCCGCCCAGCCACGCGCCCAGAAAGCTGCCCAGCTGGTGACTGAAGAACACGAAGCCGAACAGCGTTGCCATGTAGCGCATACCGAATATCTGTGCCACCAGGCCGCTGGTGAGTGGCACGGTTCCCAACCACAACACGCCGATGGCGGTGGCGAACAGCAGGATGGACAAATCGCTCACGGGGCTCAGGATGAACAGGGTGATGACGCCCGAGCGGCCCAGGTACAGGCCGGCGAGCACGACTTTTTTCGGGTAGCGGGCGCCGAGTACGCCGCAAGCGAGCGAGCCGATGATGTTGCCGAAGCCGATTAGCGCCAGCGCCGCCGCCCCCAGGGCAGGCGCCCCGCCGCGGTCGATGATGAACGCCGGCAGGTGCGTGGCGATGAAGGCGACGTGGAAGCCGCAGACGAAAAAGCCGGCGGTGAGGTACCAGTAGCCGCCGTGTCGGCTCGCCTCGGCGATGGCTTGCTTGAGGCTTTGCTTTCGTACCCGTTCGATGCTGGCAGTCGCTTTGCCGGTGAGGACTGCGGCCAGGGGAACCATCAGCGAGGACAGCAGCGCAAACCACAGCAGGGCCGTGCCCCAGCCGAAGCCGTCTAGAAACACCTGCCCCAGAGGCACCATCAGCAGTTGCCCGGAGGATCCGCCGGCGCTGGCGAAGCCCAGGAAGAGGCTGCGCCGGGACTCGTCCACGCTGCGGCCCACCACTGACAGGATCACCGGGAATCCAGTACCGCTCAAAGCCAGTCCGATGAGCACGCCGGCGCCGATGTTCAGATCCGTGCCGCTGGAAGCGTGGGCCATGAGCACCAGGCCGAGCACGTACATGACAGCGCATACCGCCACCACCCGGCCCGAGCCGTAGCGATCCGCGATTGCGCCGGCGAAGGGTTGCGACAAGCCCCACAACAGGTTCTGTAAGGCAATTGCGAAGGCGAAGCTTTCGCGGCCGATTCCCAGGTCCGTGGTCATGGGCGCCAGAAAGATCCCGAAGCTGGTGCGAATACCAAAAGACAGGATCAGCACGATGCTGGCGCCGACGAGGATCACGATGGGGTTGCGCCAGCGCATGTCAGTCATCGCCTGCGAATGCGCCAACAATGGTGGCTGCGTGGATTGCGCGCGAAGTCGCGGGGAATCGTCTGGCGGGTGATGTCCTCGAGATCCAGTCCGGCGGCGCTTACCGCCTCGCGATCCATGCGAAATCGTTTCAAGTGGTTTGAAAATATCAGCACGCCGTCGGCTGCCAGTCGCCGCGCCGCCAACCGGATGAGGGTCGCGTGGTCCCGTTGCACGTCCAGGGTGCCGGCTAAGCGTTTAGAATTCGAGAAGGTGGGAGCATCGAGCAACACCACGCCGTAGTCCCGGTGGCTATCCGGCGCGTCGGCCAACCACTCCAGGCAATCTGCCTGAATCTGCACATGCCGATCGCATGAGAACCCGTTGAGTTCGAGATTGCGCCGCGCCCACGCCAGGTAGCTGGCGGACAAGTCGACGCTGGTGGTCGCGGTGGCGCCGCCGGCGGCGGCCTGGACCGTGGCCGCGCCGGTGTAGGCGAACAGATTCAGAAACCGCCGGCCCGGCGCCAGGCCTCGGATCAGCTGACGGATTTGCCGGTGGTCGAGGAACAGGCCGGTATCCATCCGATCATGGAAGTTGACCAGTAGCCGGCAGCCGTTCTCGACCACCTCGTGCAGGGCGCCGTCCATCGCCAGTCGCTGGTACTGGCCGCCCCCCCGGTGCCGGCGCCGGGATTTGAACACCACGCGTTCGGCAGGGACCGAGAGCACCTCTTCCAGCGTATCGAGGACAGTGCCGCGCCGCGCCGCCACCTGCTGCTCCGGGATGCTCGCCGGTGCCTGGTACTCCTGGGCGATGACCCAGGTCTCCTGTGCCCGATAAATATCCACGGCAAAGGCGTACTCCGGCATATCGGCGTCGTAGAGTCGGTAGCAGCCGATATCATTTCGCCGCGCCCAGCCACCGATATTGCGGAGGTTCTTGCGCAGGCGGTTTGCGAACATGCTGGCGTGCGGGTCGCTGTGGTCGCGCCCGACGGGGCGGGCGTGCGGGGTCACGGCCTTGTCGCCGCCCCCGGGGGGGATCTCGTAGCGGGTGAGTTGGCAGGCCAGCGGCCCGTTGTCCAGTTTCTGGCTACGCCGGGGCCGCAGGCCCAGATGAGAGCCCAGCGCCGGCGACCCCACCAGCATCATGAGCTGCCAGCCCGGGAAGGCGGTCCTCAAGACCTCGCCCATGGCGGCATACAGTTCGGCGAGATCGTCTCGCGCGCCCATGCGTTCGCCATAGGGTGGGTTGCACACCAGCAGCCCGGTTCGTCCCGGCCAGGGCGATTGCAGCTCAACCATGTCCTGGCAGTGAATCGCGATATGCTTCTCGAGCCCGACGCGCAGCAGGTTGTCACCGGCACGGGTCACGGCTTTCGCATCGATGTCGAAGCCCGCCATCGGCGGCAGCCGCCCAATCCCGTCATGGCGCCGTTGCCGGGCTTCCTCCAGCAGGCGCTCCCACAGCTCTGCATCGTGCCCGCACCAGCGGTGCAGGCCGAAATAGTCGCGCGTGAGTCCCGGTGCCACGTCGGCAGCCATCAAGGCGGCCTCGATGAGCAGCGTTCCGGAGCCGCACATGGGATCGAGCAGTGGCTTTCCGGCCTGCGCCATCTCCGGCCAGCCCCCATGGAGCAGAATGGCCGCGGCGACATTTTCCTTCAGCGGCGCTGGACCGCCCTGCTGCCGGTATCCGCGCCGGTGGAGGCTGTCGCCGGACAGGTCGATGGCGATGGTGGCCACGTCCCTGTCCACGTGGGCATTGACGCGCACATCCGGGCGCACGCGATCCACCGACGGCCGCCGGCCGGTGAGCTCCCGCAACTGGTCGACGATGGCGTCCTTGACCTTCTGCGCACCGAAGTGCGCGTGGTCCAACGCCGAGCGCGAGGTCGTAAAGTCGACTGCCAGGGTTCCGTCGACGGGGATGTGCTCGGACCACGGGATGCGGCGTACGCCCGCGTACAGCTGCTCCTGGGTGGCGGCCTGAAAGCTCCTCAGCGGCAGCAGGATACGGCTGGCGACGCGGGACCACAGACAGGCGCGGTAGGCGGTCTCCAGAGTGCCGCGAAAGCGCACCCCCGCGTGCCCGGCACGCAGGTGAGCGGCGCCCAGCCCGATGAGCTCCCGGTGCAGCAGCGATACCAGGTCCCGGGGCGCGCTGGCGAAAAAAGACACGCTCTGGTCCGGGGATTCGCCCGGGGATTCGCCTGAGACTCCGGCAAAAGTCTTAGATTCCTCAGAAACTGTGCGCTGGTTCAAAAAAACCCGGCTCCGGCTGTGCTGAAATACTTGTCGTTCCTCAAGTTAAAGTATCCAACGAGTCCATTCGAGATGCCAAATACTACCGAATGCGAAGTTCGTACCACGACCCTGGGCGGGCGGCTGACCTACAGCCGCGTCGAGAAAGGCTGGACCCAGCATCAGCTGGCGGCCGCCGTTGGCACCAGTCAGGCGGTGATTCAGCGTATCGAGGCCGGTAAGTGTAACCATCCGCGTATCTTGAGCGAGCTGGCCGAAGCTCTGGAGGTGAGCCCGGCCTGGCTGATGTTCGGCGTCAACGTCATCGAGGGCCTGGAACAGGAAGCCATCGAGACGGCGCGCGCCTGGTCCCGGCTGATGGAGCCACAACGCACGGCGCTCAAGGAGATGATCCTGCGCATCGCCGAATCCGGCCCGGAGTCCGTGCAGTTGCCCGAGAGTGGTGTGCTGGAGACCAGCGAGCTGCTCGGCTTGCGCTGAACGCTACGGCGCGCCGGAGTCAACTCCACCGCGACCTTTGTCCCCGGTCCGCGCCAGGGCGCCGGGCGAATCCTTGCTGCCGCCATGCCTCGTAGCACACCACCGCAACCGCGTTGGATAGATTGAGGCTGCGATTCCCGGGTTGCATGGGAATTCTGGCTCGCTCCGCGGGGCACACGCGCTCCAGCACCGGCTGCGGCAATCCCCGGGTTTCCGGTCCGAACAACAATGCGTCACCCCTTCGATATTCGATGCACGCATAGTTCTGTGCACCGCGCGTCGAGAAAGCCAGCAGGCGTACCGGGCGGGCAAGGTTCAAATACGCATCCAGCGAGTCGTGCGTGCGCACCCGGGCCCATTCACGGTAGTCCAACCCCGCGCGCCGCAGGCGTCTTTCCTGCATGTCGAATCCCAACGGCGCGATCAAATGCAATGCAAAGCCCGTGTTTGCGCATAGGCGTATGATGTTGCCCGTGTTGGGCGGGATTTCTGGCTGATAAAGAACGACGTCGTACATGAGGACGATAAGCACGTGAGCGGCGACGGCAACACCAGCAGGCTGGGTGTGGATTTCTGCGGCCTGCGCTTGAATACGCCCCTGGTTCTGTTGTCCGGCTGCGTAGGCTTCGGCGAAGAATACACGCGCGTAGAGGGCTTTTCCAACCGCCAGGTGGGCGCCGTTTGCCTGAAGGGCACGACCCTCTCGCCGCGCCTGGGCAACCAGCCCCACCGGGTCTGGGAAACCCCCGGCGGCATGCTCAATTCCATCGGCCTGCAGAATCCTGGCAGCCGTCACGTGGTGGAGAACATTCTTCCCGAGCTGGATTTCGAAGAGACGCGTTTCTTCGCCAACGTTTCCGGCGCGACGCTGGAGGAATACGTTCAGGTCACGCGCATATTCGACGACTCGCCCATCGACGCGGTGGAGATCAATATCTCCTGTCCGAACGTGCGCGAGGGCGGCGTCGTATTCGGAAATGACCCGGACATGTCAGCGCGGGTGGTGGAAGCCTGTCGGGCCGCAACCTCGAAGCCGGTGATCACCAAGCTATCACCCAATCAGACGGACATCGTGGACAATGCACGACGCTGTATCGAGGCCGGCAGCGACGCCCTGGCGGTGGTCAATACCTTTCTGGGAATGGCCATCGACGTGGAAAGCCGGCGCCCCGTCATCGGCGCCAACCACGCGGGTCTTTCAGGTCCGGCGGTAAAACCCATGGCTTTGCTGAAAGTACATCAGGTGTACCAGGTGGCGAAACGCCATTCCGTGCCCATCATCGGCCAGGGAGGTATTGCCAGTGCCGAGGATGCCCTCGAGTTCATCATCGCCGGCGCCGCCACCGTCGGCGTGGGCACGGCGCTTTTCTACGATCCCCTGGTGTGCACGAAAATCAACGAAGGACTGGAGGGCTACATGCTGCGCCACAACCTCCACGATCTGTCCCGCCTCATCGGCACCCTCGAGGTGTAAAAAAGGGGACGCACTTATTTTCCCTAAAAAAGGGGACGCACTTATTTTCCCGGAGGGAAAATAAGTGCGTCCCCTTTTTTCTTTCTTCATTTTTTCATATTCAGCCGGCGCAGGAACACGCCCATTTCTTTGGCCGCCTGAATGTCGCCGTTGCGATTGGCTGCGGCGATCCCCCGGGCATAGGCTTCTCTGGCCTCGTGCTCGCGTCCCGAGCCCGCCAACGCCTTGGCGTAGATCTTCCAGGCTGCCGAGTATTCGGGATTCAGCTCCACGGCTCGGGCAAGGTGCTCGGCTGCCAGCGCGGGTTGCTCCTTCAGGTAGGCGTTTCCGAGACTGAAGCGCAACAGGGCGTCGTCCTTACCCGCGGCCAGCATCGCTTCGAGGTTTTCGACGAGGCTCACAGGTCGCCGCTCAGCCGCGCCAGAAGCCCGGCGTCAAAATCACCAGCAGAGTAAAAATCTCCAGGCGCCCGAGGAGCATGGCGAGGCTCAGTATCCATTTTGCACCGTCGCCGATGCCGGCGTAGTTGGCGCCCACGGCACCCAGGCCGGGGCCGAGGTTGTTGATGCAGGCGGCGACCGCGGAAAAGGCCGTCACCTGATCGAGTCCCATCGCCAGCAGTGCCAGCATCATGAAGGAAAAAGTCGCCACGTAGGTGGCGAAGAATCCCCACACGGCATCCACCACGCGATTCGGCATGCTGGCGCCGTTCACCTTGATGGGCACCTGTGCGTTGGGGTGGATCAGGCGCATGATCTCGCGTTTGCCCTGCTTGAACAGCAATACCACCCGGATGACTTTCAATCCACCGCCGGTGGAGCCGGCGCAGCCTCCGACAAAGCTCGCGAACAGCAGCATCACGGGCAGGAAGCTCGGCCAGATGTGGTAGCCGCTGGTGGTAAAGCCGGTGGTGGTGCTGATGGACACGGTTTGAAAGACGCCGTAGCGCACCGAGCTCGCGAAGCTGGGGAAGGCTCCCGAATAAAAAAGATAAAAACTCGTGATTGCCGATATGCACACCAGCAACCCGATATAGGTTTTGAGCTCCGTATCACCGAGGTAGGGGCGCGGACTGCGTGAGCGCCAGGCGAGGAAGTGAATCGCAAAATTGATGCCGGCCATGGTCATGAACAACACCGCGACGCCTTCGATCAGGGGATTGTCGAAATATCCCAGGCTCGCGTCATGGGTCGAGAAGCCGCCGATAGCGACGGTGGAGAAGCTGTGTGCGATAGCGTCGAAGGGCGTCATTCCCGCCAACCAGTAGGCGAGAGCACAGAGAATCGTCAGACCCAGATAGATGTACCACAGGGCTTTCGCGGTCTCGGTGATTCTCGGGGTCAGCTTGTTGTCTTTCATGGGCCCCGGCGTCTCGGCCCTGTACAGCTGCATGCCACCGACTCCGAGCAGCGGCAGAATGGCCACCGCCAGCACGATGATCCCCATGCCTCCCAGCCACTGAAGCTGCTGGCGATAGAAGAGGATCGAACGCGGCATCACGTCGATCCCCTCGATGACCGTCGCACCGGTGGTGGTGAGGCCCGAAACCGACTCGAAAACGGCGTCCGTTACCGTCATGTCCGGGTTACTCGCGAGCAACAGAGGGACGCTGCCGCATAGACCCAGGGCCGCCCAGAACATCACGACGACGATGAACCCGTCACGCAAACGTAGCTCTCGCCGGTGGCGCCGGACGGGCAGCCACAGCGCGAGCCCGGAAACAAGAATGAGGCCGAAGGCGCCGAAGAAGGCATTCAAGACCCCGTCGTCGTACCACCAGGACACCAGCATCGGCGGCAGCATGCTGACGCTGAAAAGACCGAGTAATAGTCCGAGAATGCGTTGGACAACGAACAGTTGCACGAATCGATAGTCCCGGCGTGGTTGTTGCGATTACAGGAAGGTGACGCCCACCTGGAAGATCTTCTCGACGTCGGTCACGTGTTTCTTGTCTATGAGAAACAAGATGACGTGATCGTCTGCTTCGATGCGTGTGTCGTGATGGGCAATGATGACCTTCTCGCCACGCACGATGGCGTCGATGGTCGTACCGGGCGGCAGCTTTATCTGTTCGACGGTTCGCCCGACTACCCTGGAGGTCTGGTTGTCCCCATGAGCAATGGCCTCGATGGCTTCGGCCGCGCCGCGCCGCAGTGAATGCGCCACTACCACATCCCCGCGCCGAACGTGGGCAAGCAGGCTGCTGATTGTCGTCTGCTGCGGCGAGACGGCGATATCGATGATGCCGCTCTGCACCAGGTCCACATAGGCGCTTCGATTGATCAGCGACATTACTTTACGAGCCCCCATGCGCTTGGCGAGCATGGCGCTGAGAATATTGATCTGATCGTCATTGGTGACTGCGCAAAATACGTCGGTGTTGTCGATGTTCTCCTCGCGCAGCAGATCCTCATCGGCCGCGTCCCCGTGCAGAACGATCGTCTTGTCGAGCGCTTCGGACAACGCGCGCGCGCCGTCCATGCTGCGCTCGATGAGCTTGACGTTGTAGTTGCTTTCGAGTCCTTTGGACAGGCGGTAGCCGATGTTGCCGCCGCCTGCGAGGATTACGCGCCGGACCGGCTTGTCGAGTTTGCGCAGCTCGTCCATGACAGCGTGAATGTGCTCGGCCGCGGCGATGAAGAAGACCTCGTCGTCCGCCTCGATGACCGTGTCACCTTCCGGCACGATGGCTCGGCCGTGGCGGAACACCGCCGCGACGCGTGTATCGACGCCTGGCATGCGTTGCGGCATCTCGCGAAGGGCGTGCCCCACGAGCGGACCGCCATAGTACGCCTTGAGGGCGACCAACCGCACCCGGCCGCCGGCAAAGTCGAGCACCTGCAACGCTCCGGGCGTTTCGATCAGACGTTGAATAGAGTCGGTTACCAGTTGCTCCGGACTGATCAGGACGTCGATGGGCAGGGCTTCCTGGCAGAACAGCTGGCGGTTATTCAAATACTCCACCGCCCTTACCCGGGCAATCTTGGTGGGAGTATGGAACAGCGTGTATGCCACCTGACAGGCGATCATATTGGTCTCGTCGCTGTTGGTAACCGCGAGAATCAGGTCGACGTCCTCGGCGCCGGCTTTCTTCAGCACGTCGGGATGCGACGCGTGCCCGAGCACGGTACGGATATCCAGGTGATCCTGCAGGGCTCTGAGCCGCTCGGCGTCGCGATCGATGATGGTGATGTCGTTCGCCTCGCTGGCCAGGACCTCGGCGACCGTCATGCCCACCTGGCCCGCACCTAGGATTATTATTTTCATGCGTCTAGATAGCTATGCGGACATCTACGCCACGTTCAGGGGCCTCGCCGAAACGCTCCTTGCCAGTCAGTCCGAGCTTGCCGTTACGCGTTTCGGGTCGATCCCTAAGGCACGAATTTTTCGGTAAAGGTGTGTACGTTCCAGGCCAACGCGTTTCGCGATCTTGCTCATGCTGCCGCCTGTTTCCCGAAGCTGATGTTCCAGATAGCTGCGCTCGAACTGCTCCCGGGCCTCCTTGAGTGGAAGGTCGAATTCCGGGGGAATGTCGGGTTCTCCCTTCTCACGTATCTCTCCGAACGATAGATCGATCTCATCCTGGTCGATGTTGGCGCCACTGCCAAGGATGAGAAGGCGATGTACGATGTTCTTGAGTTCGCGAATGTTACCAGGCCACGGATAGTTGCGCAGACGATTCTGTGCACCCACTGTAAAGCGCCGATAAGGTAACCCTTCAGTAGTGGCGAACTGATCGATATAGTAGTTGAGCAGTTCGGGAATGTCGTCACGATGTGAACGAAGCGGGGGGATCTCGAGCGGCACGACATTGAGGTGATAATAGAGATCCTCGCGTAGCGTACCTTGCTCGACCGCTCGGCTCGGGTCGTGGCTGGTGGCCGCGATGATTCGTACGTTGATACTGACCGGAGCGACACCATCGACGCGCATGAACGACTGATGGGTGAGCGCGCTCAGCAGGCGTGCCTGGACGCCGAGGTCCATATCGATGATGTCCTCCAGAAACAGGGTGCCGCCGTTGGCCTGCTCCAGAGAGCCGAAGTGCACCTGCTCACCATCCTCCACACCGAACAGCTCGGCGGCAGAGTTGGCGTTTGCGAGTCCGGCGATGGGCACTCTGACGAAGGGACCGTCACGCCGGTTGCTCGATTGGTGCAGGTAGCGGGCATAAACTTCCTTGCCGCTGCCAGACTCGCCTATCAGCAGCACGGAAGTGTCGTGCTGGGCGATGCGCTTAACCTGTTCGCGCAAATTCTGCATGAGCGGGCTTCGCCCGACGGGCTCGGTGACGGTGCCTGATTCGCGCCGCAAGCCGATGTTCTCCTGCTTGAGCTGCGCGGTTTCCAGTGCATTCTTGACAGTCAGCAGGAGCTTCGCCGTAGACAGGGGCTTTTCCAGAAAGTCGTAAGCCCCCAGCCGCGTGGCTTCGACCGCTGTCTCGACCGTACCGTGCCCGGACATCATGATGACCGGGGTGTCGTCGCGAGAGTTGCTTGCCCACTCCTTGAGAAGTGAAATGCCATCGGTGTCCGGCATCCAGATATCGAGGAGTATCAGGTCGGGTCGTCTGGCGCGGCGCGCCTCGCGGGCCTGCTCGGCGTTCTCCGCCGCGCTGACCTCGTAACCTTCGTCTTCGAGGATCTCCTTGACGAGGGTACAGATGTCGGCTTCGTCGTCGACGATGAGAATGTATGCCTCGCTCATGGCGTTACCTCGAGGCCGATACGCACGTGTATTTCATCGGCGCACAAACCAATTAGATTGCCTGTTTCCGGGTCGCCGGTGCGGACAGCGAGTCGCCGGAAACCACCGGGAACTGCATGATGACGCTGGCGCCCTGAGTCTTGTATTCGGCCCAGACCACACCACCATGCTCTTCCACGATTTTCTTGACGATGGCGAGGCCGAGTCCGCCGCCCTTGGTCTTGGTCGTGACATGGGGGTCGAAAATATCTTCCGTCATGTCTTCTGGTAGACCACGACCGAAATCGCGGGTTCGGATCTCGATAAGATCCCGTGAAGGCCCTTTCACGAAGAGCGTTTCGATGCGCACTCGGGCAGCGCCGTCGGACGGGCTCGCCTCGAGCGCGTTCTTGATCAGGTTGTGAAGAATTTGACGGAGGCGATCGGTGTCCGCCTCGAGCGGCGGCAAATCATCCGCCAGCGTAGTCTCGATGTCGATTTCGCTGTTGCCGGCCCTGTAAAGCTCGACTACATCCGTGACCAGCTCGTTCACATCGACGTTGAGCAATCGCATGCGCGGTGCACGCGCATACTCGGAAAAGGCGTTGACCATGGCTTTCATGGCCTCCACCTGCTGGACGATCGTGCGAGTCAGTCGATCGAGGGCGTCGCTGTCCTCAGCTTTCATTTTACCGAGATACTTGTGGCGCAGGCGTTCGGCGGAGAGCTGAATGGGTGTGAGTGGATTCTTGATCTCGTGGGCCAGGCGCCTCGCTACCTCACTCCAGGCGGCATTGCGTTGCGCTTGAATCAAATCGGTAACATCATCGAAGACGATGACGCGGCCGGCAAAAAAACCACCGGAAGCCGACAAGGGCGTGCTGCTGCAGGTGAGGATCTGGCGCCCGCTCGGACCAAGAAGAATGATCTCCTCGCGCCAGTCGTCGCCGGGCGTGCTGGTCGGACTGGTTTTCACGACGTGTGCCTGCAGGGCGTGCTCGAGTGGATGCAGGTGCGGATACTGGTGGCTGATTTCCTCGAGCGTCTTTCCCGACTCGTCGTTCAACTCGACACGCAGAATCTGACCCGCCGCCTTGTTGCTGGTGAACAGTCGTCCGTTTTCGTCCAGGGTCAGCACGCCCGTGGACAGCTGCGACAGCACTGTTTCCAGATAACGCCGCTGGTCCTCCACCTGCTGTTGGCTACGGCGGGTCTCGTCCCGGGCCCTCGCAAGCCGCCGCGTCATGTCATTGAAGGATTCCACCAGAAAGCCGACTTCGTCCTCGCCGGATTCGGGCAACTGTGTCTCGTAATCGCCGTCGGCGACGGCCCGGGTGCCCTGGGCGAGGTCCTGCAGCGGCGCCACCATGCGCCGCGCCGAGTAGAAGGCCGCCCACACTGCGGCGAACAGACTCAGAAGAAGCACCAGCGACAGCGTCAATGTGAAGCTGGTTTTCAAAGGCTTTCTAAGGTAAGCGAGCTCGCGGTACTTCGCGTAAGTCGACTGCACCGTCTCGGCCAGCGCGCTGGTTCGCTCCGCGACGGGGTACAGAGCTTGCAGGATGCGCGGCTCCGTCGTGGACAGGCTCGCCGGAAGCCTGACGACTACTCGAACGTTGAGCCCCGCATCGCCGACGGAGTCCAGCCCGATGTAGCTGCCGGATTGGCGCAGCTGCACGAGGATAGCGTCGCTGGGCCGGTGGGGAACGATGGTGGTCGGGTCACGGCTGCTGGAGGCGATGATGTGTCCGTTGGCGCCAATCAACGTGAACTCCGAGGCGCCGCTCAAGCGACGATTGTCGTCGAGGCCTATGGCGATCTGGTCATCGGGTATGTCCACGAGATCGTCCGCCACCACTTCCGTGTGACTCAAGAGTTCTCTCATGCGAACGCCGAGAGCAGAGCGACTGAGCTCGAGGGCGTCGTCCAGCGCCCGCTCGATACGCACGTCGAACCAGCTGTCGATGCCCCGATGCAGGAATTGCAGTGAAAAGTAATAAACCACCAGCACCGGGGTAACTGACAGGATAACGAATACCGCCACCATGCGCACGGTGAGCCTGGCGCCGGGCTGGCCCCGGCGCACCTGGCGCAGCAACGTGAACAGGTTCGAGACGATCAGTCCCCCGAGTGCGATGAGTCCCAGGGCATTGATGACGAGCAACACCGAATACAGCTGACCGAATCGCGCCGACCCTTGAGTGGCATTGCTCATCAATACCAGGGAGACGAGCAGCAGCAGCACGAAAGCGAGAATCGGGCCGAGGCCCGTGGAAAAACGTTTCAGCGCTCGATTGTCCATTGGTACCAGTCGCTCTCGAGACGCCACAAAGCGCTGAGATATGCCCATGGCCGCAGCGGCGAGGGCAGTGATTCGATGTCCAGCAGTGCGCGCAGGCGAAGATAGTAGTGGCCTTCGTCACCCAGCAGGTACTCGTCGAGCAGCGGGAAGTTGCGGATCTTGCCGAGCCCCACGAGGAGTTCGCTGAAGGATGCGAAAACCTGCATCTCACCGGAGTTCAAATTCCGAACCAGATAGGTCTTGCTCAGAGGCCGCGTTTCGATGCGTAATTTTCCCTCCAGCTGCGCGATCTCCTTGTCCCACCACAGGTTGTCCCAGATGAGCCCACGCTGGCGCAGCACTTGCATCTCCAGAATGATGGTGACGGGAACGCCGTTCTCGATGGCTTCCAGGGCCTCTTTGCTGAACACGAAGCTGATATCCGCGTCGAGGAGATAAACACCGTCCACCAGCCTGGTTCTGGCGTTGCGAATGTCGAAGCCCGCCTCGATATTGTCCGGGGCGGAGGTGCTCGACTCGGTAATCACCAGCAACAGCGAGCACACGGCCAGCCACACGACTGGCCATGCGCGGACACGAATTCGCTCAATGCTTGCCAAGCAATGCATAGTAGAAACCGTCCATCGTGTCCTCGCCCGGGAGCACCTGGCGTCCGTGCTCGGTAGCTCGACCCCATGCATATTGCATGGGACCGTCTGTGGCATCCGGGTGATTCGCGAGGAATTCGGCCAGTACGTGGTCATTCTCCCGCGGCAGGTACGAGCAAGTAGCGTACAACAGCCGTCCCCGGGGGGCCAACAGCGGCCAAAGCGCAACCAGCAGCCGGATCTGCGTGGCGGCCAGCTCTTCGATATCCCCAGGCGTGCGATGCAGCTTGATGTCCGGATGCCGGCGGATGACCCCGGAACCGCTGCACGGGGCATCGACGAGGATGCGGTGGAACAACTCGCCGTTCCACCAGTCGCCTGGCTCGCTCGCCTCGGCACACACGACCGTGGCCTCCAGCGCCAGCCGTCGCAGGTTCTGCTGCACGCGCTGCAATCGGTCAGCATCGCGATCCACGGCCACGAGTTCCCCGATGGCGGGCTGGTGCTCGAGAATATGCGCGCTTTTTCCACCCGGCGCCGCACAGGCGTCGAGAACGCGCATTCCCGGGCGCAGGTCGAGCAGCCCGGCAGCCAGCTGTGCGGCGCCGTCCTGCACCGACACTACGCCATCGCCGAATCCCGGTATGGCATCCACATCCCGCGCCTGGTGCAGGCGAAAGCCGTGTCCGGTATGGGCGATGGGGTAGGCTTCGATGTTGTTGCTGGAGAGATCCGCCAGGTAGTCTTGCCGCGAGCAGCGGCGCGCGTTGACGCGCAAGCTCAGAGGCGGCCGTTCGTTGTTGCCGTCGAGTATCTGCTGCCACTGCTGCGGCCAGGCGTCTCTGGTGGCGTTCACCAGCCAGCTCGGGTGGGCGTAACGGCCCTCATCACAGTGGTCCAGCTCGGCCGTCAGCCGTGGGCGGCGGCGTTGGAAATTGCGCAGACAGCCGTTGACGAGACCGGCGGCCCAGGCCTTGCGCACGCGACGCACCAGGGAAACGCTCTGGTCCACGGCGGCGTGCTCCGCGACCCGGGTGTACATCAGTTGATAGACGCCGAGCAGAAGTACCGCCCGCACCACGATGTCTTTTTCCCGTAGGGGTTTTTCCAGCAGCATGTCCAGGCAGGCCTGCAGTCGCGGTAGCCAGCGCACGACGCCGTAGCAGAGCTCCCGGGCGAAGGCCCGATCTCTGGCGTCGCCGATGCGGGCCGTGTGCTGGTCCAGGCAAGCGGTGAGCGAGCGGCCCTTGCCATTGCCCCGGCCCAGAACGCCCGCCAGCACCGACACGGCGACCTCGCGTGGGTCGCCGTCGTGGACGCGCAAGTTCGCCGGCTCCCCCATGCTCTCTGCCGCGTGCTTCACGAGTGGGCGCTGCCCGCGCCCTCGAGAACGGTACCCGCCGTCAAGGCATGGGCATTGAGGTAATCACCGCTGGTCATTGCTCTCTTACCGGCCGCCTGCAGCGTCAGAATACGCAGTGCATCGCGCCCGGCCGCCACGTCGATGCCCGACGCACCACTCGCCAGCACCGTGCCCGGAGGCGCCAACGAGTCACACTCCACGACCCTGGCGCTCCAGATGCGCAGGCGTTGCCCGGCGTCATCGCCACCCTGGCTGGCCGCCGGCACCGAGGTATAGGCCACCGGCCATGGGTTGAAGGCGCGCACCTGTCTTTCCAGGATCTGCGCGGGGCGCGACCAGTCGATCAGCCCGTCGGCCTTGGCAATACGCCCGGCATAGGTGGCCATGGCTTCATCCTGGGGCTCGGCGTGCGCCCGCCCGTCGCTCAGCGCCGCCAGCGCCTCGACCACGGTTACGGCGCCGAGCTCGGCAAGGGTGTCATGCAGGCTGGCGCCGGTGTCGTCTTCGCGAATAGGGCAGGCGGTGCGGCACAGCACCGGGCCGGTGTCCAGGCCCGCATCCATCTGCATGATGGAGACGCCTGTTTGGCCATCGCCGGCGAGTATGGCGTGCTGAATCGGCGCCGCGCCCCGCCAGCGGGGTAACAATGAGGCGTGCACGTTGATACATCCCAGGCGCGGGGTCTTGAGCACCGATTCCGGCAACAGCAATCCATAAGCAGCCACGATCATCACATCCGCATCGTAAGCGGCAAGCACCCGTTCGGCGTCGGGGCCACGCAGGCTCGCGGGTTGCTCGACGGGGATCCCTTGCTGCGCGGCCAATTCCTTCACGGCGCTTTGCGTGCGTCCGCGGCCGCGACCCGACGGCCGGTCCGGCTGCGTGTACACGGCGGCCACCTTATGGGGTGGCGCCAACAGCGCCGCCAGCACGGTGGCGGCGAACTCGGGGGTCCCGGCGAAGATCAGTCGCATGCCCCTGGGTGCAACAAGCGGACTAGTCATCAGCCAGACTACATTGCCTGGCGCTGCTGCTTGTGTGCCTTCTTGCGGATACGCTGGCGCTTGAGCTGTGACAGGTAATCGACGAACAGCTTGCCGTCCAGATGGTCGATTTCATGCTGCACGCACACGGCCAGCAGGCCCTCGGCCTCGAATTCGACCGCCTGGCCCTCGCGGTCGAGGCCGCGGGCGCGGATCGCGTCGGCGCGCTCCACCGACTCATAGATACCCGGCACCGACAGGCAACCTTCCTCGGTCTCGATGCTGCCGGTGAGCTCCAGGATCTCCGGGTTGATCAGACACAGGGGCCGGTCACCGTGCTCGGATATGTCGATGGTGATCACCCGTTTCGGGACATTCACCTGAATCGCCGCCAGGCCGATGCCCGGGGCCGCGTACATGGTCTCCAGCATGTCGTCCAGAAGCCGGCGGACCTCGTCGTCCACGCGTTCCACGGTCTCGGCGCGATTGCGCAGTCGCGGGTCGGGATAGTGAAGAATGTCACGTATGGCCATCGGCTGGTCCTGAATTGAGGCGCTCCTGTCAATGTTTGGGGCGGGCGGCCGATAATTCTACTGGATGCCTCACCCGCGGTGCCATCGACAGCCCAGGAGGCAGCTTGGTGGGCGGCCAAATTTGTTTGAATTTTCAGAACTGTATAGCCTATATTTATTCCATATTCCCAACTCGTTCCTGGCGACTTCCGGCGCGATTGCCGGTGCTTGCCTGCGGACCTCCAGACGAGATCGCGTGAAATTCCACATGCCTGACAAGAAAGCCTTGAGCCTGTTTCTGGCGGCGCTGCTGATGTCCGTGGTGGCCGTCGCCCAGGACGCCGTCGAGCTGAACCCGGATCATCCGACCCGCTATATCGTCAAGCGGGGAGATACCTTGTGGGACATTTCCACCCACTTTCTGGTGGAGCCCTGGCGCTGGCCGGAAATCTGGCAGACCAATCCGCAGGTTCAGAACCCGCACTTGATTTTCCCCGGTGACGAGCTGGCGCTGTTTTACCGGGATGGGCAGCCGGTGGTGCAGGTGACCCGGCGTGCCGACGATGGGCAGACGGACGGGCAGACGGACGGGCAGACGATCGACCCCGACACCGGCGTCGTCAGACGCCAGACCGGACCGCGCACGGTGAAGCTGTCACCCGCTGCCCACGAGCTGGAGCGGCAAGACGCCATTCCCAGCATCCCCATCGATGCCATTCGGCCATTTCTGGAACGGCCGCGGGTGCTGGGGGCTGGAGAATTCGAAACTGCTCCTTACGTGGTTTCCGCGGGTAGGGAGAACCTGGTCGCGCACATGGGTATGGAGATCTTTGTGCGCGGCTTGAAACCCGAACAAGGCACCCGCTTTGGCGTATTCCGCCGCGGTCAGGAATATCGTAGACCGTCCGCCCCTGACGATGTTCTCGGCTACGAGGCAATCCACGTTGCCGACGCCGTCGTCGAGAAGGCCGGTGATCCAGCCACGGTGTTTCTGCTCACCAGCACCCGGGAGGTGCGGGCGGGGGATCGCCTGTTTCCGGTGACCGACGACCAGGTGGTGAGCAACTTCATGCCGCGGGCCCCGGACTGGGACGTCAACGGGCAGATCATATCGGTGGTGGACGGCGTCACTCAGATCGGCGAGAACGACATCGTGGTGCTCGATCTCGGCAGCCGGGACGGCATCGAAGAGGGGCTGGTGCTGGGGATCTTCCAGAGCGGCAACGAGGTAGAGGATGTGTGGGCAGAGAAGGACCGGCTGCAGAAAATTCTGGTCGAACTGCCCGAGCTGCGTGCCGGCACCGTCATGGTATTCAGGCCCTTCGACCGTGTCAGCTACGCGCTCGTCATGCAGGCGACGCGGCCGATGCATTTGCTCGACGCGGTCAAAAACCCCTGAGATTCGGTTAGGCTGAGCCTTTCCCCGCGACCTGGCAGGTGGCCTGGTGTCGGGCCATGTTGATTCCGCGGCCGCCCCGGATAGCGGTCCCCCACAAGGTCCAGGGATGGACACCGAGCCTGCACATTGGCTTGCCCTCAACCGTTTGCCCTCGCTCGGGCAGGCGGAGCTCTGTGCGCTGGCCGAAGGACGCGCGTCCCCCCGTGATGTCCTCGCTGCCCACCGAGAGCGCGCCACCGCGGGCGAGCCAGGCAGGGCCGATCCCGACTGGCGCGCCGTCGAGGCCGATCTCGACTGGCTGGCGATACCCGGACGGCACCTGATCACCCTTGTCACGCCTGCCTTTCCAGCGCGTCTGCGGCACATCCCCGATCCGCCACCGGTGCTGTTCGTGGAGGGCGATGTGGAAGTCCTGAGCGCCGCTCAGGTGGCCATGGTCGGCAGCCGCCGGGCCACTCCCTGTGGCGTGGAAACCGCTCACCGCTTCAGCGCCGAGCTGGCAGGCTGCGGACTGGTGATCACCAGCGGGCTTGCGCTGGGCGTCGACGCTGCCAGCCACCGGGGCGCCATGGCCGGTCGCGGGCGCACCGTGGCGGTGGCGGCCAACGGCCTGGACATCGTTTATCCGCGCATCCACCGCCGCCTGGCCAGGCAGGTGGCGGAGAACGGCGCGCTGGTATCCGAGTTCTGCCCCGGCACCGCGCCGCTGGCGCGGCATTTTCCCCGGCGTAACCGGCTCATCAGCGGACTCAGCCTCGGTGTCGTGGTGGTGGAGGCGGCGCGCCGCAGCGGCTCCCTGATCACGGCACGCCTGGCCGGTGAACAGGGCCGCGAGGTATTCGCCGTTCCGGGCCCGATTCAGAGTCCGCTGTCGCGGGGCTGCCATCAGCTGATCCGGGAGGGCGCCAAGCTGGTTGAGCAGATCACGGACATCCTCGAGGAGTTGCCCACTGACATGCCTGGGGGCCCATGGCAGGTGCCGGAAAAGCACGTCTCGGAGAGCGTTGACGGGCCGCTCGATGACCTGGATGAAATGCAGAAAAAGGTTCTTGCGAGCCTCGCCTACCGGGCCACCAGCGTCGATTCCGTCATCGAACGCAGCGGATTGACGGCGGACACGGTTTGCTCCATCCTTCTGGCGCTCGAACTTCGGGGCCTGGTGGTCCCAATCCCGGGTGGTGCCTACTGTCGCGCCACGAACAGGCCCATGATCGGTTGATAAGACGGCTATGAAAGAGAGTGTTCTGGACGTGCTCATGTACCTGTTCGAGCATTACTTCGATGACGAAACCGAGCTGGATTCGGATCGCGAGTCGCTTAAACAGGAGCTCATCGAGGCGGGTTTTCCAGAAAGCGAAATCGGTAAGGCCTTCGAGTGGCTGGAAGGGCTGACGGCCGGGGAAGCCGTGGCCGAGGCCCGGGAAGGCGACGATGTGCCGGCGACCCGCGTCTACACCGACGAGGAGTGCGAACGGCTGGATCTGGAGTGCCGCAGCTTTCTCCTGTTTCTGGAGCAGGTGCGGGTGCTCGATTCCATCACCCGGGAGCTGGTCATCGAGCGGGTCGAGGCCCTGGAAGGGGAGGATATCGACCTGGAGCAACTCAAGTGGGTGGTCCTGATGGTTCTGTTCAATCAGCCGGGCAAGGAGGCCGTTTTCGCCTGGATGGAGGATTTTGTACTCGATAAGGCGAGCGGCCGGCTTCATTAGTCTACACTTCTTCCCGACCCCGCTTGCGCCATGGATGCAGCGGGGCGAGTGAATCTCCGGGCCGGCAGGCTTTCAGGGATCCTCATTTAAATCCTTAGGACACGCTCTCCTCGAGCTTTGAGCCCATGGCGAAAAATCTCGTAGTGGTCGAATCGCCTGCCAAGGCGCGCACGATCAAGAAGTACCTGGGACCCGATTACGAGGTCCTGGCGTCCTATGGTCACGTGCGCGATCTGCGCCCCAAGGAGGGCGCGGTGGAGCCGGACAACGACTTCGCCATGCACTACGAGCCCATCGAGAGGAACGAAAAGCACGTCGCCGCCCTTGCCCGGGCCATGAAGAAAGCCGAAGCCTTGTATCTGGCCACCGACCCGGATCGGGAAGGTGAGGCCATCGCCTGGCACGTGGTCGAGCTTCTCAAGGACAAGAAGGTTCTCAACGGCAAGCCCGTGCACCGCATCGCCTTTCACGAGATCACCAAGCGGGCCATCATCGAGGCGGTGAACACGCCGCGGGAGCTCTCCATTTCGTTGATCAATGCGCAGCAGGCGCGCCGCGCGCTCGACTATCTGGTCGGCTTCAACCTGTCGCCGCTGCTGTGGAAGAAGATTCGCCGCGGGCTTTCGGCGGGTCGTGTGCAAAGCCCCGCGCTTCGCATGATCGCCGAGCGTGAGGACGAGATCGAGGCTTTCGAGCCGCGCGAGTACTGGACACTGGAGGCCGACGTTCGCAAGGACGAGGCGCCCTTCGTCGCCAGGCTTTCGCACTACGAGGACGAAAAGCTCACGCAGTTCAGCATTGCCGAGGAGTCGCGCGCAAAGCACGTGGAAACGGATTTGGTCAAGCGCGCAGCCGGTAAGCTGCGGGTCGTCAAGGTCGAGAAGAAACAGCGCAAGCGCAACCCCGCAGCGCCCTTCACCACATCCACCTTGCAGCAGGAGGCCGGGCGCCGATTGGGCTTCACCGCCAAGCGCACCATGCGCACCGCGCAGCAGCTCTACGAAGGCGTGGACACCGGCAGCGGCCTGGTGGGACTCATTACCTATATGCGCACGGATTCGGTGACGCTCGCCGGCGACGCTCTGCAGGAGCTCCGCGACTACATCGCCGGCGAGTACGGCCGGGATCAGCTGCCGCCCGAGGCCCGCGTCTACAAGACCAAGGCCAAGAACGCCCAGGAGGCTCACGAGGCGGTGCGGCCGACCGGCGTGGCAAGAACACCGGAATCGATCAAGGACCATTTGAACGAGGACCAGCTCAAGCTGTACCGCCTCATCTGGCGGCGCGCGGTGGCCTGTCAGATGATTCACGCCACCATCGACATGGTGGCGGCGGATCTGGCCTGCGGCGAGGACGATAACAGCGCCTTATTCCGGGCCACCGGCTCCAGCATCGCGAACGCCGGCTATCTGCAGGTCTACGACGAGGACAGCGACGAGGATCGGGATCGCCGCCTGCCAAATCTTGTCGAAGGCGAGCGCATTGCGCTTCTGGGCATTCGGTCCGAGCAGCATTTCACCGAGCCGCCGCCGCGCTTCACAGAGGCCTCGCTGATTCGCACCCTGGAGGAGTACGGCATCGGCCGGCCCTCCACCTACGCCACGATCATCTCCACGTTGCTGGCGCGGGAGTACGTGGAGCTGGAAAGCCGGCGATTCAGGCCCACCGACGTAGGGCGCCTGGTCAACTCTTTTCTTACCCAGCATTTCGGTGACTACGTGGACTACGACTTCACGGCCAAGCTGGAGGATGATTTGGACGCCATCTCCCGGGGCGAGCAGGAGTGGGTACCCCGGTTGCGCCAGTTCTGGGAACCCTTCCATCGCCAGGTGGAGGACAAGAACGCCAATGTCAGCCGCAAAGAGGCATCCCAGGCGCGCGTGCTCGGCGTCGACCCGGAAAGCGGCAGGGAGCTTGCCGTGCGCATGGGTCGCTACGGCCCCTATGCGCAAATCGGCACCGCGGAGGAAGACGAGAAGCCGCGCTTTGCGGGATTGCGGCGCGATCAACGCCTCGACACCATTACCATGGAGGAAGCGCTGTATCTCTTCACTCTGCCGCGGGACCTGGGTGTCACCGACGAGGGCCTGTCGGTGTCGGCCAGCATCGGGCGCTTCGGACCCTACATACGTTACGGCGGCAAATTCGTTTCTTTGAAAAAGGAAGACGATCCTTACACCGTCGAGCTGGAACGCGCGCTGGTGCTCATCGAGGAGAAAAAGCGCTTCGATGCCGAGAGGGAGATCCAGGTGTTCGAGGAAGAGGGCATCAAGGTCCTCAACGGCCGTTACGGTCCCTACGTCACCAACGGCGAGCGCAACGCCCGGGTTCCCAAGGACCGCGAGCCCGCGAGCCTGAGCCTGGAAGAATGCAAGGAGCTGCTGGCAACAGCCCCACCGCGGCGCGGAGGCCGAAAGGCCGGCGCCGGCAAGAAAAAGGCCGCCGCCGCAAAAAAGACCGCGAAGAAAAAGGCCA
>Ga0255058_10000229_pt1 | contig 33268 bp, 32 predicted proteins | sample Cases_109_9_MG_FD_188637 | JGI IMG/M metagenome (GOLD analysis project Ga0255058, IMG submission 188637) | Seawater microbial communities from Amundsen Gulf, Northwest Territories, Canada - Cases_109_9 | ecosystem: Environmental > Aquatic > Marine > Gulf | place: Canada: Northwest Territories... | reverse complement strand
ATCAGGAACAGCACGATCACGGTGCCGGCGCGGCGTTGAACGCGCGCCACCAATGCCGCGGTAAGGCGGCCGAGATACTCGTCGATCGAACCTATCAGCGGTCGAAAGCCGGGCTCGGACGGCTTGGCGGTCATGTGACTCAAGGCTCGGCAGGTCCTCGCAGCGCGATGCTTCGGGTAGCTGATCGTCGCGCGCGGTGCAGAAAATAGAAATCGATGCCCCAAGAAAAGCCGATTGGATGATGTGGTCTGTGACTCGCGGCTTGTTTCAATTGGCCGCCCGAGCTGGCACGATAGCCGCGCGTCACCGACCGTTAAGATGCATCCGTCGTCAGGTGACCTGGAAGAAACCAAAGCACGAGAATCGATGACCACGCTGGTTACAGGCGCCACTGGCTTTCTTGGATCCGCCGTTGTCCGGGCCCTGCTGGACCGGGGCGAGGCGGTCCGTGTGCTCGTGCGCCGCGAAAGCGACCGGCGCAATATCCACGGCCTGGATGTGGAGCTGGCGGAGGGTAACCTCAACGATCTGCAGTCCCTGCGAAGTGCGGTGAAGGGCTGTCGGGCCCTCTACCATGCAGCCGCCGACTACCGCTTATGGGTGAAAGATCCCAAGGCGCTTTACGAGATAAACGTTGCCGCCACCAGGGACCTGCTGCTGTTGGCGTCGGAGGCCGGGGTCGAGCGCATCGTCTACACCAGCAGCGTCGCGACGCTGGGCCGTGAACCTTCCGGCCGTCCCGCCGACGAGCGGACCCCGGCGACCATCGATGAAATGACGGGTCACTACAAGCGTTCCAAGTTTCTGGCCGAGGAGGATGTCAATCGGCTGGTACGCGATGAAAAGATCCCGGTGGTCATCGTCAATCCCTCCACCATCATCGGGCCCAGGGATATTCGCCCCACGCCCACCGGGCGTATGGTCGAGGAGGCGGCGCGGGGAAAAATACCGGCCTTCGTCGATACCGGCCTCAACATCGTGCACGTGGACGACGTGGCCATCGGCCATGTGCAGGCCTACGAGCACGGGAAAATCGGGGAGCGCTACGTTCTCGGCGGCGATGACATGATGCTTCGTGAAATTCTCGCGGAGATCGCTTCCCTGGTGGGCCGCCGGCCGCCGCGGATTCGTCTACCCCGCGGTGCGGTTCTCCCTGTGGCCTATATCGCGGAGTTTGCCGCGCGCATCCGCGGTTCAGCTGTCGAGCCCCTCGTTACCGTCGATGGAATAAAGATGTCGAAGACATTCATGTTCTTTTCTTCCGAGAAAGCCAAGCAGGCCATTGGCTACGCGCCGCGCCCTGGGCGGGAAGCATTGGCCGACGCGGTCGAATGGCTGCGCGTCCACAAGTTGTGACCTCGGTCCCGTCCGCCTCCGGCCTTCACACTAAAGTAAACACTCGCAGCGACCGAGAGAGAACTAGGAGCATGTGCGGCATTGGCGGTCGTACACGCTCCTAGACCACCTTGTCCTCATCGGGAGCTGTCGTGAGATTCCGGCCGGCGCAACTGACCACCAGCATTCCCCATATTCTGAGCGCTTTCGCCCTGTGTGCGCTGCTTGCCGTCGTTCCGGCGCGCGTATTTGCTACGCCGCAGCCCGTTTCGCGCGATGCCGACGGACTTTCCGTCAAGAGACACTTTTTCGTCCTGAACGGTCTTCGCCGGGTGCCGGGACAGTGGGGCGAGCTGTCTGTGCCGGAGAACCGTAATGATCCGCGCAGCAGGCAGATCAATGTGACCTTCGGCCGGATGCCGGGCACCGGCAGGACAGTGGGCGAACCGATATTTTTCATCGCCGGCGGTCCCGGCGCCTCCGGCATCGGCTCCTTCGCCGGCAATGCCGAGTGGTTGCTGCCCCTCAGGCAGTTCGGTGATGTGGTCCTGGTGGAACAACGCGGCACCGGGTTCAGCCGACCGCGGTTGGATTGCGCGGAACGCTGGGATTTCCCGATAGCGGCGCCTCTGAAGCGCAGCCAGCTCATAGAGTCGGCACGCCAGCGCTTCGCCGCCTGCCGCCGTGCCTGGCAGGCCGAAGGGGTCGATCTGGCGGGCTACAATACGGTCGCCTACGCCCAGGACATCGTCGCTGTCGCGGATGCTCTTGGGTACCGGCGCTTTGCCGTCATCGCATTCAGCTACGGCAGCCAGATTGCGCTGGAGCTCCTGCGCTCGCACTCGGAGCGACTCTCGCGAGCAGTGCTGCTTGGCGTCATGGGACCATCGGATTCGCTGCGAAATCCCCTTGATCACGATGCGGTGCTCGCTAGAGCGGCAGCGCTGCTCGGCGAAGATCCCGCAGCCAACCTATACCCCGACCTGGTGACGTCCACCGCCGACGTCATCGCCATGCTCCGCCGCCACCCCGTCGAGGTGTCCATCGCCGAGTGGGAAGGCGGGGAACCCATCGAGTTCGTCCTCGATGAGCTTGCCTATAGGCGCCAGATGGTGACGCGGTTGGGAATTCGCCGTGAGCTGGCGAACCTGCCGCGCTTCAATCACGCTCTGCTGAGCGGCGAAGATCGGGAATGGATGCAATCGGAGCTGCTCAACCGCTTTCGAGGGCTCCTTTGGATGCGCAAGGGCCCGCTGGCCATGCGCAGCGCCGCCCAGCATTACGCCACCGTATGTGCGGCCGCCGATCCCGCGCCGCGCAGCGACGTGCCGCCGGACTGTGTGCTCGGTCATACTTTCCATCCGGCGCTGCCGGAAGCCTGTGATGCGTGGCAGGTGCCGAACCTCGGTGACGGCTTCCGCGAGCCGCCACGATCCGATGTGCCGGTGCTGATGTTCAGCGCTGATCTCGATACCAAGACTCCCATGACACAGGCGCAACGCCTGCTGCCTTTCTTGAGCAATGGGCGTCACATCGTTCTCATCAATGCCGGGCACGACGATCTCCTGGAAATGGACGAGGAGGTGCGCGCACGGGTACGCGCCTTTTTTGCGGGAGAAGTGGTAAGTGCGTCGCCGATCAGCCTCGATCCGATTCACTTCTCGATGCCGTCGGACCATGAGCCGCCCTGCGAGCAGGAAAATTGCTCCGGGCCGCCGATCTCGGATCCCTTCGCCGGTCGCGACACCGCCCCCTGACGGCGGGCGGCGACTCTACAGATCCCTTCCAGTCCTGATTTCCCGTCCACCGGTGGTGGGCAGCGAATAAGCGACTATCCGGTCGTCGATGGCCTGCAGGCCATCCAGTCGTCAATGGCCTGCAGGCCGAGCATTGAACTATCATACCCAGTCGCTAAATGTCGCGCGGAATGCCCGACCGTCGCGCAGCGGGTCCTGACAATCGCCACGCAACGACCACTATGAAACCGTCTTCTGCCCCCGACGGCGTAACACAGGCCGAGGCGCCGCCCATCGAGCCCGTTCCAGCACAGTCGTCTTTCACCCGCGCCATGATCCTGGTGACGGTGTCCGTGTCCACGATGCTGTACGCGCTCACCGTGACAATCGTCAATGTCGCCCTGCCCCAGCTCCAGGGCGCACTTTCCGCGACGCCGGACCAGATTGCCTGGGTTGTTACGCTGAATGTCGTCGCCACGGCAGTGGTTACGCCGATGACCGGTTGGTTGGTGGGCCGCCTCGGTGAGCGTCCGTTGCTGCTCTGGGCTATCACCGGATTCGCCGCGAGCACCTTGCTGTGCGCCACTGCCACGTCGCTGGAAACGCTGCTTCTCTTCCGGGTTGCCCAGGGGGCCTTCGGCGCACCCATCGTACCGTTGTCGCAATCCATTCTGCTGGTGAACTTCACCGGCAAGGACCGGCCCATGGCGCAGGGCTTCTTCGGCATGACCGTGGTAGTCGGGCCCGCCGTGGGTCCGGCGCTGGGCGGATATTTGGCCGAGGCTCATGACTGGCGCTGGGTGTTCTATTTGATCGTGCCGATGTGCGTCGTGGCGTTCTTGCTGGTATTGAGTTTCATCCGGCCGACCACGAAGGAACAGTCGGCAAAGCTCGACTGGACGGGCTTTCTCGCGCTGTCGTTCGCCATCATCTGTTTGCAGCTTCTCGTCGATCGCGGCGAGCGCTTCGACTGGTTCGCGTCCTGGGAAATCGTCCTGTACGCCTGCGGAGCGGCATTGGCCCTCTATCTCTTCATCGTGCATACCGTCACCAGTGACGCGCCGTTTCTGAATCCGGAGTTGTTCAAGGACCGCAATTTCTCGTTGGGCCTCATGCTGGTCTTTGTTTACGGCATGCTCAACTTCACGCCGATTACCCTGTTGCCTCCCATGCTGCACAATTTGAAAGGCTATCCCGATTCCCTCATCGGGCTGCTGTTGGCGATGCGCGGCCTGGGAATGGTCGTCGGTTTTTTCACGGCCGGACGATTGGGGTGGCTGGATCCAAGACTGACGTTCTTCACCGGAATGGTGCTGAACGGAATCAGCGGTCTGCTCATGGCGAGCTTCAATGTCAATACTCCCCCGGAAGCCATCGCATCGGCAGCCGTGATCCAGGGGATCGGCAGCGGGCTCATGTGGGTTCCGCTGGTAGTCATGACCTTCGCCACACTGAAGGAAACATTCTTGCCCGAAGGATCGGCCATATTCCACCTTCTGCGGAACTTCGGAACCAGTTTATTCATATCATTGAGCTTCATGGTGGTGGTGCGTACGTCCAGAATCAACTACGCCGAGCTTGCGGAAAATATCAGCCCGTACAAGGAGGCGCTGCGCTTCCCGGGGGTTACCGGTACCTGGGATATGGAAACGGTCGAGGGGCTCGCGAGGCTTGGCGTCGAGGTGGACCGTCAAGCCACGATGATCGGCTACGATAACGCCTTCATCATGTACGCGATAGTATGCTTCGCGTCTCTGCCTCTTTTGCTGCTGGTACGCGTAAAGCGCGCCTGAAATTTCATAAAGGGAGACAAACAATGAGCTCGCTCGAAAAAATCGCCCTGGTTACCGGGGCCGGGTCCGGCATCGGTAGACAGGTGGCGATAGCCCTTTGCGAAGCAGGATACGCGACCGCGCTGGCGGGGCGCCGTGAGGAACCGCTGAAGGAGACCGCGGCGTTGGCGGGCGAGTCCGGTTCTCGGACCCTGGTGGTTCCCACCGATGTCAGCGTGCCGTCCTCGGTTAGCGCACTTTTCCATAAGACGAGAGAGGAATTTGGTCGTCTGGATGTGTTGTTCAACAACGCCGGCGTCAATGTCCCGGCGATCCCCATGGAGGAGCTCAGCATCGACCAGTGGAAGACCGTGGTCGACATCAACTTGACCGGCGTTTTCCTCTGCGCCCAGCAGGCCATCAAGCTGATGAAAAGCCAGAAGCCAAAAGGCGGGCGGATCATCAACAACGGCTCCATCTCGGCCCACGTTCCGCGGCCCAATTCCGCCCCCTACACATCGACCAAGCACGCCGTCACCGGGCTCACGCGATGCATTTCGCTGGATGGACGCAAGCACGACATCGCCTGTGGCCAAATCGACATCGGCAACGCCTTGACGGAGATGGCGCAGAGGATGACCAAGGGTGTCCCGCAGGCAAACGGATCGGTGGAAATCGAGCCGACCATGGATGTCAGGAATGTCGCCAGCGCGGTGGTGTACATGGCCAGCCTTTCCCTGGATGCCAATGTGCAGTTCATGACCATTATGGCGACCGAGATGCCCTTTATCGGGCGCGGCTGAAGGCGCGGCGCGGAATTCCGGGCCAGCGAGTGGAGCGCGTTCAATGCATCGTCGTCGGCGCCGGTGTCGTGGGGCTTGCGGTGGCGAGATCCCTTGCCGCCCGTGGACGCGAGGTCGTAGTGCTCGAATCCGAGACCCACATCGGCACCGGTGTCAGCTCGCGCAATTCCGGCGTCATTCACGGGGGGATTTACTACGAGAAGGACAGCCTCAAGGCGCGCTTCTGCGTGCAGGGGAAGCACGCCCTGTACCGCTTCTGTGAAGAGCACGGTGTTCCTCATGCGCGCACCGGCAAGCTGATCGTCGCCACCGATGCTGCGCAGCTTCCGGCATTGGAGAAACTCCGGGAACGTGCACGGGGCAACGGTGTGGAAGATCTCGAGTACCTGACACCCGAGCAGACAAGGGAGTTGGAGCCGGTGGTGCGATGTGCGGGCGCGTTGCTCTCGCCGTCGACGGGGATTATCGATGCCCACGAGTACATGCTCGCGCTGCAAGACGAGGCGGAGAAGGGCGGCGCGGTGGTTGCTCTCGGCACGCCCTGTGTCCGCGGATCGGTCCGTGGTGGCGGGTTGCGCGTAGAGACGGGCGGCGTCGACGCAATGACCCTCGACTGCGACGCGCTGGTGAACTGCGCGGGCCTCGGCGCCCAGGCGGTGGCCGGCAGTATCGAGGGGCTCGCCGCTGAAACCATCCCGCCACTGTATCCGGCCAAGGGAAACTACTTTCAGCTCAACCGGCCCAGCCCCTTCCAGCGGCTCATCTATCCAATGCCCGACGCCGCCTGGCTCGGCGTGCACGTTGGCCTGGACCTGGCGGGACGCTGCAGATTCGGTCCCGACATGCATTGGTTGCAGGAGTTGGACTACGACGTGGACGAGTCGCAGGTACAGGCTTTCTACGCATCCATTCGCCGTTACTGGCCGGAGCTCCCGGACGGCGCCCTGCAGCCGGACTACACGGGAATAAGGCCGAAGATCTACGCGAAAGGGGAGGCAGCGCGGGACTTCATTATCCAGCGCGCGGACGAGCACGGCGTGGCCGGTCTCGTCAATCTCTACGGCATCGAGTCACCCGGACTCACGTCGGCGATTGCCATCGGCGACTACGTGGCCCACCTCATCGCCGAAGAGGCTTGAGTCCATGTAGGGCCATCCTGGCGGGGGCAAGAGAATTTCGCGAAGGTCCCGGAGGCTGGTTTACAATCGTCCATTCCCATGTGACTCGAGGGCGGACATGACGAGCAAGAAGAGAATTGCATTTCAGGGCGAGCCAGGCGCTTACTCTCATCTCGCCTGCACCGAGGCCTATCCGGACCTCGAGCCCTTGGCTTGCGGAAGCTTCGAGGATGCCTTTGCCGCCGTCTCGGGGGGCTCGGCGGCGCTCGCCATGATACCCATCGAGAACTCCCTGGGTGGGCGCGTCGCCGACATGCACCATCTGCTTCCGGAATCGAGCCTGTACATCGTCAACGAGCACTTTCAGGCGGTGCAGCATTGTTTGCTGGCGCCCCCCGGCGCCACCCTGGAGGGGCTTGCAAGAATCGACAGCCACACCCAGGCGCTGGCCCAGTGCCGCGGGCTGATTCGGGAGCTCGGTGTAGAAGTCGTGCACACCGCCGATACTGCCGGCGCCGCGCGAGACATCGCCGAGGGCGGCGACCCAACCATCGCTGCCATCGCCTCCAGCCTCGCGGGCGAGATCTACTCCCTCGAGACCCTGCGCACGCGCATCGAAGATCGCCTTGGAAACACCACGCGCTTCCTTGTCATGTCACGAACGCGGGTCGAGCCGGATTCGCGGGACGGACCCTGCATGACCAGCTTCGTGTTTCAGGTGCGCAGCATCCCCGCGTCCCTGTACAAGGCGCTCGGCGGATTCGCCACCAACGGTATCAACATCACCAAGCTCGAGAGCTATATCGTCGACGCGAGCTTCACCGTGGCGCAGTTCTACGCCGAGATCGAGGGCCACCCGACCGACACCCACGTGGCCCAGGCCTTCGAAGAGCTGCAGTTCTTCTGTGCCAAGCTGAAGATCCTCGGCACCTATCCCCAGCATCCGTTCCGGATCAGGAAATAGGGTTATCGGTCCTGGAGGCTCTTCGAAGTTGACGTGCGTCAGGCCGATTGCCCGAGGCAGCTGAAGGTGACCGACATCATCGCGTATAGCGAGGCCTCTCCCCTTCCGGGGTTACGCTCGCGCTTCGTGGAAAACATCAACGGCCTCACCATGCACATGTTGGAGGCCGGCTTCGAGGACAAGAACCGGCCCTGCGTGTTGCTCCTCCACGGATTCCCGGAGATCGCATACAGCTGGAGGAAGGTGATGCTGCCTATCGCGTCGGCGGGATTTCACGTGGTCGCTCCCGACCAGAGAGGTTACGGGCGCACCACGGGCTGGGACGGAGACTATGACGGCGACGTCGGCTCCTTCCGCATTTTCAATCTGGTAAGGGACGCCTTGGGGCTCGTCTTCGCTCTCGGCTACCGCTCCGTGGCAGCCGTCGTCGGGCACGACTTTGGCTCCCCCGTCGCGGCGTATTGTTCACTCGTACGGCCAGACGCATTTCGCTCCGTGGTGCTGATGAGTGCTCCGTTTGCGGGTCCCCCCTCGCTGCCATTCGACACCGCCGACGATGTGCCGCAAAGCGGCGCCGCGCCGGACCCGTCCGTCGCCGATATTCACGTCGAGCTGGCGGCGTTGGATCCCCCGCGCAAGCACTACCAGTGGTATTACTCGACGCGAGAGGCCGACGATGACATGCGAAACTGTGCGCAGGGTATTCACGCCTTCCTCCGCGACTACTTCCACCACAAGAGTGCGGATTGGCAGCAGAACAGGCCCTTCCCGCTCGCGTCGTGGAGCGCCGACGAGCTGGCAAAGCTGCCTACCTATTACGTGATGGATCTGGACAAGGGCATGGCGGAGACCGTGGCACGGGAGCGGCCGTCCGCGACGGCGGTAGCAGCGTGCAAGTGGCTTCCCGATGACGAGCTCGGCGTGTACAGCGCCGAGTATGCCAGGACCGGATTCCAGGGCGGCCTTCAGTGGTATCGGTGCAAGACGGATGGCAAAACCACCGCCGAGCTGCAAATGTACTCCGGCCGTACCATCGACGTGCCGTCATGCTTCATCGCCGGGAAGCGCGACTGGGGAACCTACCAGGTGCCCGGCGATATGGAGAGCATGCAAAGCAGCGCGTGCACGAAAATGCTGGACTGTCATCTGGTGGACGGGGCCGGGCACTGGGTACAGCAAGAGCAGCCGGAGGAAGTGAGCAGGTTGCTCTTGCAGTTTCTGCAAAGCTAATTAATTTAGAACGACGGATTCAGCAAAAAGTGGCGGGCGCAGACACGTCTGCTTGCGGTCAGATCTTCTTGTACTTCGCCATCGCTGCGGAAAACGTCAGGCCTGCCTTGAGATCCTCCATGGCCGAGGCGTCATCCCGGGCAAACTCTTCGGCAAGGCCAACAATCTTCTCCGCATCCTGGCGCGGCAGGCAGACGACGCCGGTTCCGTCGCCGGCGATGATATCCCCAGGCCCCACCCGAACCCCGTCGACGACAATCGGTTCATTGATGGCTTCGACCTTGAGCCGCGTGCGGCCTGTGGTGGGCACCATGTGCCGGGCGAATACCGCAAAGTCGAACTCGATGATCTCTTCCAGATCCCGGACGCCTCCGTCGACCACCAAGCCCGCGACACCCTTCAACTTCGCAGCGTAGGATGCCATGCCGCCCCAGGTGGAGTAAGGCGCCCCGCCGGCATCGACGACAATCACATCGCCAGCCGCGGCGGCGTCGATCATCGCACCGACCCTGAAATCATCGGAGCTGAAGCTGCCGAACGCACCACTCGCCTCCTTGACCGTCACAGCCGGCCCGGCGAGCCGCAAGCCGGCCGCCACTGCCTTGATTCCCGGCATCACCTTGTCGTGGTAGCCGGTATCGTCAAGGGCATTGGCCAGGGTGCTCGTGGCCAATGAAGCGATGCGATCGATCACGTCGTAATCTGCGCTTTTTTGCACCCTTCATGCCTATCCTGGTGTTGTGAGATTGCTGATGGAGCTTTTTCTGAGCGCTTCATCCCGGTAAAGGCAATTCGTGGCACAAATGCCCCCTTATTGAACAAAATCCTTCTTATCCAGCGTGCTGTCAACCCTTACCGTATCACTCACGTCGCTTTGGCGCTGTCACGCAGCCCGAGCGGCCCATGGAGCAAGGAACTTTCGCAACACTTGGCTCGGCGGTAACCACAATTGCACGACCGATTGCTGCACCGTAATATGACAGGGGAAAGCTTGAGGCGGAGAATCTTCGGTGCGACTCGGTTCGCGGGCCGTTCGAATAGCAAGAATCGAGGAGAGAAAAAGAATGGCTTACGTAGACTGGATGATCAAAACCAAGCAGATCGGAACCTGCAGCTGTGACTACGGTTGTCCCTGCGAGTTCATGGCGCCTCCAACGCGGCTCCCCTGCGAAGGCGTTTTGGGGATGGAAATCACGGAGGGTTATTTTGCCGATGTACGCCTGGATGGCTTGCGAGTCGCCGGGGCATATCGTTGGCCCGGCCCGGTGCACGAAGGAAACGGAACCTGGTGGAGCATCATCGACAAGCGTGCCACCGAGGAACAGGTCAACGCACTGTTTACGATTCTTGGAGGCCAGGAACAGGAGCCTACAACCGGCTTTGCTATTTATGGATCTACCATAGCAAACGAACCCGACCCCGTATTCGCCGACATCGAATTCGAATGGGATCTGGAGAAAAGAACCGGGCGGTTCGCCGTGGAGAACGTGCTCGGCGCCACCATCGAACCGATAAAGAACCCCGTCACCGGCGCCGATCATCATGCGATCATTCATCTGCACGAGGGCTTCGAGTTCCGCGAGGCCGAGATGGCGAGCGCTTCGTTCTGGAGCCAGGGCGCGCTCGATCTGAAGCACGATGGGCGCTACACGGCTATGTCATATGTCGCTTACGGACCGCACGGAATAATCGACCAGGACAGTCTACCCGCGGCCAGACCGTAATCCAGTCAGGGCTTTGACTGAAGCTTCGAGCTCGTCCATGCGTCTGAATTCAGCAGTGGAAGGATTTCTCCGGCACGACCGACAGGTTGTTGTCGGTGCGTTGTTGCTGCTGACATCCCTCGCGTGGATTTATCTCGTGCTGCTCGTCGACGAGATGGGTATGACGCTCACAGGCGGCATGGAGAACATGGGGAGCATGATGGCGCTCGAGCCGTGGACCGCACTTGACGCCATGTTCATGTTCCTTATGTGGGCCGTCATGATGGTTGGGATGATGACACCGAGTGCCACTCCGATGATTCTCTTGTACTCGATGGTGCTGCGCAAAAGGGCGAAGACTGAAAACCCGCTGATTCCGACTGCGATCTTCTTTGCCGGATACGTCGCCGTGTGGGCAGTGTTCAGCGCTGCTGCCACGGCTGCCCAATGGGGGCTGGAGCGTGCCGCGCTATTGTCGCCGATGATGATCAGCACCAGCACCATCTTCGCAGGTATCGTGCTCATCGTGGCTGGTGTGTACCAGTGGAGCCCCTACAAGCATGTGTGCTTGACGCGGTGCCGCGAGCCCGTCTGGTTTCTTTCCCGAATATGGCGCGACGGCACGGGAGGAGCGTTTCGGATGGGGCTCGTGCACGGCGCCTTTTGTCTCGGTTGTTGCTGGGTACTGATGGCGTTGCTGTTTGTCGGCGGGGTGATGAATTTGCTCAGCGTCGCTGCCATCGCGGTATTCGTCATGGTAGAAAAAGTGGCGCCTTTCGGGCGGGGGATCGGTCGAGCAGCCGCGTTTGGTCTGGTGGCGCTCGGTGTGTTGATGATTGTTTCAGGCAACGGTCACTACTGACAACGCTGTAGCAGCGCGTCCATGCTCTCGAGCTGTTCGAGCTTACCCACCAGCTCGACGAGCTCGCGCGACTTGCTCTCACCGATAACGGGGCTCGCCAGGGTGACGAGCTTGTCCTCCAGCCGGCGGCCCTGCTCGTGCAGATCGCGGTTCGGCACGCTGACGTCGCCGAACTCCCGGTAAACCACGCCGTTATCCATGCAAACGATCACCTCGCTGGCGCCGCGCGCGAGCTCATCGTCTCCGACGACTCGGATGCTGTCGCGCAGGCCCACGAGCTCCCGCTCCGTGCAGATGCCATCGTCGTAGCCCGCGATATCCGAGGTGCTCCTGCCGGCCAACGCCATGGCGCTCACCAGACGCAGGCTGAACTTCGCCTCCAGGCCGGTGCGGGGCACCTGTATGTTGCACACCTTGAGGTTTCTGGTCGGCACGCGGATCTCGACCTTGTCGACGCTGCGGGGATCGATGCCGTGGGCGTTGCGCAGTCGCGTCAATGCTTCGATGGAGGCGTGGGTACCGTAGCAGGCAGCGTGGTACTTGAAGAGAACATCGCGGGTATGAAAGTGCTCGCCGAGCCCGTCGAGCGCGCCATTTGCGTCGACCACGGGCGACTGGGTGTCGGCGAATCCCTGGCTGCATTCGATGCCGTCCCGGCGTGAGCTGAAGCCGCGCTTGGCGAGCAGGGCGGCGTACTGGCCGTTGGCGGCCGCCTTGCCGGCGTGCAGGGGCTTGCACATGGTGCCGAACATGGACTTGAGGGCGGCGGCCTGGGTCGCGGCGATGCCGAGGGCCGTCGCGCATGTTTGCTCATCCAGCCCGAGTATGCGCGCCGTCCCGGCGGCCGCGGCAAAGGTTCCCAGGGTACCGGTGGCGTGGTGGCCGCGCGCGTAGTGCGCCTCCGTTACGTACTGACCGACGCGGCAGCCTACCTCGACGCCGGCCACGAAGGCCGTGATCAGATCTCTGCCGTCATGGGCATCGCGCTCGGCGAGGGCCAGCACCGCCGGCATGACCGTGACCGTGGGGTGGCCGAGAAACGCGAACTGGACATCGTCGTAGTCCAGAGCATGGGAGGCCGTGCCGTTGACGAGCGCCGCCTGTGTGACGCTGGTACGGGTGCCATCGCCGATGAGGGTCGCCTGGGGCGCACCCCCCTGCTCGAGGGCCTCTTCCCTGACGATGCGACCGGCATCTTCGCGCGAGCCCGCGAGGGTGACACCCAGCCAGTCGAGCACGCAGTGCTTGACGACGGTGCGCACATCCTCCGGAATATCGTCGAACTGCAGGCTGCTGCTGTAGCTTGCGAGAGTTTGGCTCAATCCGTCCGTCGCGGGATCCAACCCCCGCGTTCGTTGATTACTCGATTTCCTCACTTGTCTCCACCGCTTCTGGACCCCGGGTTCTTCCGTTCGGAAAACAGCGCATCCAGCGCGCGCTCCGCCTCATGGTAACCGATGATCTCGTACAGCTCTTCACGTGTCTGCATCCGGTCGACTGAATCCCTTTGCGTCCCGGTCGCGCGCAGAGTCTCGTAGACGCTCGAAGCCGCCTGGCTCATGGCGCGAAATGCCGATAGCGGATACAGGACCATGCGTACACCCGCAGCCCCCAGCTCATCCCGCCCGAACAATGGCGTCTTGCCGAACTCCGTGATGTTGGCGAGCACCGGTACGCTGAGACGCGAGGCAAAAGCACGGAACTCATCCAGCGTCGTCAGCGCCTCGGCAAATATCATGTCGGCGCCGGCTTCGACGTAGTCATTGGCCCGTTCGATGGCTCGCTCCAGGCCTTCGGCGGCGTAAGAATCCGTGCGCGCCATGATGACGAAGCTCGCGTCGTCACGGGCGTCGGTCGCCGCCTTCAGTCTGTCCTGCATCTCGCCGCTCGACACCAGCTCCTTCCCCGGCCGATGGCCGCAACGCTTCGCCTGCACCTGATCCTCGATATGCATGGCGGCGGCGCCGGCCTTCGCGAGCCGCCGCACCGTGCGTGCAAGAACCAGGGCCGGTCCGAATCCCGTGTCCGCATCCACCAGCAATGGCAATGGGCAGGCGTCGGTAATTCGGCGTACGTCCTCGGCCACGTCATCGAGGGTGGTGACGCCCAGATCGGGCAAGCCGAAAGATGCGTTGGCGAGGCCGCCGCCGGAGAGGTAGATGGCGCGGAAGCCTGCGCGTTCGGCGAGCAGTGCGCAGTAGGCATTGATGGTGCCGGCGATCTGCAGCGGCCGTTCCGCATCCAGCGCCGCGCGAAAGCGTGCCCCCGCCGGTTGTGTGCCGGTCATGGGCGCAGGCGGCTGGTTTGCGGGCACCGGTTCAGCCTCGCATGCGCGCGCCCGCGGGATCGAGCAGCGCTTCGGTGATGAGACGGGCGGGGCGGCGAATTCCGAGGATCTCGATCTCGAATGCAGCGCCCTGGCTGGCCATCGCCCTCGGTATCAGACCGAGTGCCACGCTCTTTTCCACGAAATGTGCGTAGCCGCCGGAGGTAACGAAGCCGACGACCTCATCGTCCTTCCAGATGGGCTCGTCGGCCCACACGTCCGCATCGTCAGCCTCCACCACAAAGGTGCACAGTATGCGCTGCGGCGGCTCGTCGCGCTCGGCCATGGCCGCATCACGGCCGATGAAGTCGTTCTTGGCGAAGCTGATGAATCGGTCCAGGCCCGTTTCCGCGGCGCTGTAGTCGGGCCGGTATTCCCGCAGCCAGGCGCCGAAGGATTTTTCCAGGCGCAGGGACATCATCGCGCGCATGCCGAATGGCCGCAGCCCCAGATCCTGTCCGGCCTCGTGCAATGCATCGTAGAGCGCAAGCTGGTAGCGCGGCGCGACATAGATCTCGTAGCCTAGATCGCCGCTGTAGGTCACGCGGCAGACGGTGGCCGGTGCCAGACCGACATCCATCTGCCGGGCCGACAGGAAGGGCAGCGCCACATTGGAGACATCGCTGGTCGTCACCCGCGAGAGCAGTTCCCGGGCCCTCGGTCCGGCGATCTGGAATCCGACGCGGCGAAGCGACATGTTGCGGACGACCACGCCAGATTTCGGCAAATGTTCCTGGAACCAGCGCATGTGGAAGTTCTGCGCCGCATAGGATGCGGTCAGCTGGTAACGCTCCTCGCCGAGGCAGGTAATGGTGAAGTCGCCGATGAGCCGGCCCCTTGGGCTCAACATGGGCGTCAGCGTCATGCGTCCGGGCGCGGGCACGCGTCCGGCCATGACGTGCGCCAGCCAGCTCGCCGCATCGGTGCCGGTGATCTGGTACTTGCCGAAATTGTGGATCTCGTTGATGCCGACCGCGGTGCGTACCGCGCGGCACTCCTCGCCGACGATGGCGAAGGCGTTCGAGCGTCGGAAGGTCGGCGTCTCGAAGGGCTCTTCGCCCCATGGCGCGAAGTAGTTCACGTGCTCCAGACCGAAGCCGGATCCGAATACGGCATTCTGCGATTTCCAGTTGCCATAAGCCGGCGTGGTAACCATGGGACGCGCCGCCGGCAGCTCCTCGTTGGGATAAGAGATGGCGAAGCGCCGCTGGTAATTCTCCATCACCTTCGCACGCGTATAAGGGCGCGTGCAGTAATCGCCGAAGCGCGCCACGTCCATGGCGAACACGTCCCGGGACGGTTCGCCCTCCACCATCCATTCGGCCAGCGTGAGCCCGACGCCGCCGGCCTGGCTGAAGCCCGCCATGACCGCGCAGGCGCACCAGTAATTCTCGAGCCCCGGCACCGGCCCTACCAGTGGGTTGCCGTCCGGGGCGAAGGTGAAGGGCCCGTTGATGATGCGCTTGATGCCCGCCGCCTCCAGGCACGGGTAACGCTCGTGGGCGGTACCGAGCTTGTCCATCATGCGTTCCAGCTTGTCGGGCAGTAGCTCGTGGCCGAAATCCCAGGGCGTGCCATCCACCGCCCAGTGCTCGCAGGCTTGCTCGTAGACGCCGAGAACCAGTCCGCGTCCTTCCTGGCGCAGATAGCTCTCACCGGCCGGATCCATCACATGGGGCAGCTCCTCGCTGCGCTCGTAAACCTCGGGGATGTCCTCGGTGACCAGGTATTGGTGCTCCATGGGGTGGCAGGGGATGGTGATGCCCACCAACTCGCCCACCTCCCGGGCCCAGAGCCCGGCCGCATTGACCACGTACTCGGCATCGACCGTGCCCTGCTCGGTGACCACCTCCCAGCTCCCGTCGGTCTTCCCATTGAGCTCGAGGACGCGATTGCGCAGGACGATCTCCGCACCCTGTATGCGTGCCGCTTTGGCATAGGCATGGGTGGTGCCCGAAGGATCCAGGTGACCGTCCAGGGGATCGTAGAGCGCCCCGATGACGCCTTCGACATTGGTGATGGGACTCAGCTCGCGGATCTCGCCGGGACCGACGATCTCTGTCTCGAGGCCCATGTAACGGTGCTTGGCGCGCTCGGCCTTCAGGAAGTCCATCCGGTCCGGGGTAGTGGCGATAGTGAGACCGCCCACATGGTGCAGGCCGCAGGACTGATCGCTGATGGCTTCCAGCTCCTTGTAAAGTTGGATGGTGTAACCCTGCAGCGCCGCCATGTTGGTGTCGGCGTTGAGGGTATGGAAGCCGCCCGCCGCATGCCAGGTGGAACCGGAAGTCAGCTCCGATCGCTCGATAAGGAGCACGTCCTTCCAGCCGAGCTTGGTGAGGTGGTACAGAACGCTGCAACCGACGACGCCGCCCCCGATGACGGCAACCTGCACATGGGACTTCATGCTACGCGACCCTCCCTTACCCTCGCCGCCAATCCTGCGTGAGGGGCAAAATGCAGGTCAAGCCCTGGTGCCGAGAATCGTGTCGATGATCTCCGGCAAGTCCGGCGCCGGGTCGCAATCCTTGTAGGCCGTCAGGCGCTGGTAAATGTCCGCTGCCGCCCAATGGAATCCGCCGGGAAGCCCGGATCCCTCGAAGGTGGCGGCAATCTCGCGCATCTCGCCGGCAAAGCGCCAGGCTTTGAAGGCGTTGTCGCGGGCGCCGGCGGCGCTTCGGGCTTCCAGTCCGGGCTTCGAGAGAGCCCACTCCTCGAGCAACGCCGCTTCCACGCCCTCGGCGTGCGCCAGTGCGCGGATGGCGGTGAGCAGCGCCGCCGAGCCTTTGGTCCAGGCCGCGTAGCTCATCTTCAGCGCCGACGCGGCGCCGGGGTGCGGGCCGATCACCACTGCGGCCAGCGGGCTTCCCTGGAACGCGGACGCTACCCTGGATGCTTCGGTGCCCGAGAGGTACAGACGCGTCGTGCCCTTGCGGCGGGCCGGGGGCCCGATGATGCCGCCGTCGACGAAATGTGCGCCGAGATCTTCGACCATGCTGGCCAGATCACGCGCCGTTGTGCTCGATACCGCATTGGCATCCACGAATATGCCCGTGAAGCCCGTGCCCGCGATGCCCTCCGCCACGCTCTTGGCGGCCTCCGGCGGGCACACGGATATAAGCACGTCGCTGCGCGCCGCAAGTGCCGCCAGAGTGTGCGCATCTTCGATCCCCGCCTCAGCGGCGCGGCGACGACTTTCATCGCTGCGCCCAGTCGACGCCCAGCTCACTCTGTTACCCGCCGCACGGGCCGCGGCGCCGATGCTGGCGCCCATCTCGCCCGGGTGCAGAAGACCGATGTGCTTACTCGTCATGATGGCGTGCGTCCCCCATCGACTGGTTAGCCTATGCCGTCGGTGCCTGCGCCGCACACGATGGCGCACAGGTTCTCGCCAGGAGAGGGGCGGTAGGCGCCGGTGCGCAACGCCGCCACCGCGGCACCGGCGCTCAGCTCCACGGCCAGACCCATTTCGAACCACAGCCAGCGGGCTGCGTCGCGCATGTGATCGTCTTCCACGAGCACGATGTCGTCGACGCGCTCACGCACGATGTCGAGGTTCAGCTGCTCTGTGCGCCGCGGGGCCAGGGTGTTGGCGTCGGTGGTAATGGCATCGAGCTCCACCACGCGGCCGGCCTCGACGCTGCGCTTGAGCGTCGGCGCGCCGGTGGGTTCGACGCCGATCACCTTGACGCCGGGTTTGCTGCATTTGAGCGCGGTAGCGATGCCGGAGATCAGTCCACCGCCGCCGATGGATACCAGCACCGTGTCGACGGAGGGGGATTGCTTCAGAATCTCGAGCCCCACCGTTCCCTGGCCCGCCATTACGTCCGCGTCGGCAAAAGGATGCACGTAGGTCATGCCGTCGCGCTCGGCCGCCCGTTGTGCCGCCGCGTTGGCGTCGTCCCACACCTCGCCCTCGAAGACCACTCGTGCGCCCCAACGCTCGAGCTTCTCCACTTTGGAGGCGGGCGTGGAAGCAGGCAGATAGACGTGCACCGGGGCGCCGATTCGGCGGCCCGCGTAGGCTACGCCGAGGCCGTGATTACCGCCGGACGCCGTGACGAGTCCGCGCTCACGCGCGGGCGCCGGCAGGGTCAGTACCTTGTTGCTGGCGCCCCGAGCCTTGAACGAGCCGCTGACTTGCAAGCATTCCAGCTTCAGCGACAGCGACGCGTCCTGCACCGCTGGTGAACGAAAAAATCGCGTGCGCAGGCACGGAGTTCGGCGTACCTCGTCCTTGATTCGCTCGTGGGCCTGCTGGATGTGTTCGAGCTCGAGCATGAACCTGACCCGTATGTTGCGCCGGAACGCGGGTTACCGTAAGCCTTTGTACCCTAGTCCCTCGGGCATTTCGCCGTTACCCTGGCAGGGACATTTTACCGCCATGAAGGAACACCCATGATTGTCGTTACCAATCGTATTCCCGTCGCCGCCGGCCACGAAATCGACTTCGAGGACCGCTTCCGAAACCGCGCGTACTTGATCGATCAGGCACCGGGCTTCGTGCGCAACGAGGTCCACCGCCCCAGACCCATGCGTTTCGACCACGACAGCGGCGAGTGGCGCGACGACCCGGACGCCCGAGGATACTATGAGGTGAAGACCTGGTGGCAGACTTTCGAAGACTTCGCCGCCTGGGTCAGGAGCCCTGCCTTCGCCGAAGCACACAAGGATCGCCCGCCCAAGGAGATGTTCGCGGGTCCCAACGAGCTTGGCGTCCACGAAGTATTCCTGAGTACCGACAACGGCGGGTAAAGCGCGGCGGGGGGCGAGGCACCCACCGACAGAAACAGCCCGCGACGGTGCGCGGGCGTTTCGACGAATCGTCAGATGATTGACGGGGCGCTTACGAGCGTCCCCGCCACGAGGACCTGAAGAGGGTCCCGGATTGAACTGCTACGATCCCAGCTTCGATTCAGCGCGATTTCGCTTCTCGGTGTTGGCTCTGCAGCACGCGAAGGCCGCTTCGGCGGCATTGAGTGCCTCGCTTGCGAGCCGATGGGATGCGTTGGCCGCCGAGTCCGCCTGGTGAGCGGCCACCTCGGCTCTGTCAGCGGCGCCCTTGGCTTCCTTGGCTTCGACGCGGAGCTTGAAGATCTCGTCTTCCGTCGCACAGCCGGCCCCCACCACAATGAACCCTACGGCCATGGTCGTGACCAGCAATCGAGCGATGCCTCTGGACATTTTTGTTCCTCCCTAGTCGCGCTTTCGCTGCTGGTTAGCAGCGGATCGTAATATGCACACGGCATCTGGCCGTGACGCTGAGTCATCCTTCCCGGCCGCCGGGGTTGTCGTCCGCACCCGGCCTGACCGCCCAAAATCGAATAGTAGCGATGTTTGCCGGCCTATGCGAGGATTTGCTGCACTCGAGCCTACCTGAACCCCGGCCAGGGCCCCGTGCGCTCAGCGCCTGGGTCCACTATCCCGGCGGCTGCCCCGTGCATGATTTCAGTCTCCCGCGCTGCGGGGTCTGGCCGAGAACAACGGCGTGACCCCCTGCCTGGCACCACGCCGGCCACCGCGGCGTTTTGCCTGGATTCTGTGCTCTCCCCGCGCAATCAACGTGACGTCCAGCTCCCCGGGCAAGTGTGCGAGGAAGAATTGCTTCGGATCCAGGGCGGACTCTTGATTCCCTGCCGCGGTGTCCTGCGCCGAGAGCATTTGCGTCAGCTCCGCAGGCGAGTGCCGGGTCATGTAGAAGGCGCCGGTTGCCAGGCGGCCTAGAGCCAGGCGAGAAAGCTCGGCGGCCTGCCCGGGACTCAGGTCGGTGATGAGATCGAAACGGTGATCGCGCACGTCGCCGAGAAACGCCGCCGCATCCTGCACGTGTACGGTGACCCGCAGATCGTCGTCGAAAACCGGCCGAAGCATGTCGGCTTCTTTTTCATCCTGGGCCACGACAACCAGGCGACTCGCGAGGTCCATACCGCCCAGCGCCCATGCGCCCATCTCGCCTGCGCCGCCACCCAGGCACAGGACCACGCCCCCCGGCCGGGACGCGGCCAGGACGCGGGTCATCTCGCCATGGGGCCGGAACGCAGTCGGCTCCCCGCCCTGGGACGAGAAGATCTCGCAAAGACGTAAATAGGCTTGTGGCGGCTTCAAATGGAATCCCTGGGACATGTTTCTCAACTCGTGCGAACCCGGGCGCATTATAGAGCGTGGCCGACGGGCCGCCCGCATCGCTGTTAACATGACGGTCTCGGTGTGAACGACAATATGACGAGGCGCCCCATGTTCCAGGTGCCGATCCCTTCACGAATGATCATGCTCTCCAGCGTTTTGCTGCTGGTGGTCATTGCATCCAACGTCTATCTGGGAGGCAAGATCGGTCAGGGCGCGGACATGCTTGTGACCGACGAAAAGCTCATCGGCAAGCTCGATACCGGCATCGATGCGAGCAAAGCCTTCGGTGATCTCAAGTACTGGTTGCTGGAGCTCGGTGTCGGTCCACGCTCGCGCACCGAGGACAATGTCATCGCCGCCCGTCGCGTGCTTGCGGAAAAGCTCGACCATCTCGAAGCATTCGACCCGGAAGGTGTCGCGGTTCTACGCATCGAAGTGGGCTCACTCATGGACACGACGCTGATCGCCATCGAATCCTACGCCGAGAATCAGCGCGCTCTGGGTGATGCGTTTCTGGCAAAAGGCCTTGCTCACATACGTGTCGTGGATCGGCGCCTCTCGGACCTGGTGAATAATTTCACCAACGAGGTTGCCGCCCGTCGCCGGGACGCTCTCGCCGATGCGCGCCGCGCAAGCAATGCGTCGCTGGCAGCCACGTTGATCGCGATCCTGCTCGGCATCGGCCTGACAGTGCTGGTGGTGCGATCCATCACCCGGCCTTTGGACCGGCTCATGACCGCCATGACCGCCTTGAATCCCATCGCAATCCGTCCGGGCCACACGTCCACCACCTCCGTGACGGGCGCTGGTTTCAGGTGAACGAACGCAAGACCCGCGACGGCGGCCGCGTGGCGGTTTACATGGACATCACCGAGCTCAAGCAGCACGAGCAGGAGCTCCACACGGCAAATCAGGAAAAGGGCACGGCGCTGCGCGAACTCAACGCGGTGCTGGACAACATCCGGTACGGTATTCTGTTCATGGACGAGAATCTCGAAATTCGTATGACTAACCGTGCCTACCGCGAGCTCTGGGGGATCGAGGAGTCGTTCTACACACCGGGCCGCACGCTGGGCGAGGACATCGAACGCACCAGGGAGCTCGGTCTGTACCCGATAGAGGACGACGCATGGGACGAGTTCCTGGAAAGTCGCCTGGATATAGCGCGGATGGGCAGTGCGGGACCGAAGGAGATGCACCTCGCCGATGGAAAGACCCTGCAGTACCACTACATCGTGCTCCCTGACGGCGATCGCATGGCGACGTACTTCGACATCACCGGCCTGAAGCGTACCGAGGAAGCGCTGAGACTCAGCGAAGAGCGCTATGCGCTGGCGGTCAAGGGATCCAACGACGGACTCTGGGACTGGGACACGGATAACGATCGCATCTATATCTCACCGCGATTCCAGGAGATCGCGGGCATGAGCCACGGAAAGGACGTTCTCGACAGCGCGCAAATGATCGCCTGCGTGCATGCCGACGATCGTGCGCGCCATCTGGAGGCCATGCAGGCACACCTGCGTGGCGATGCGGAGTTCTATACAGCCGAGTACCGCATACGTGGTGATGACGGCGTCGATCGTTGGGTGTTGAACCGGGGTATCGGTCAACGTGACGAAAGCGGTCACGTCTACCGGGTGGCCGGATCGCTCACCGACATAACGGTGCGCAAACAAGCAGAGATGGCCCTGCGTGACGCCAAGGACCAGGCTGAGGCCGCCACGCGCACCAAGAGCCCAACGTCAGCCACGAGCTGCGCACACCCTTGAATGCCATTATCGGTCTTGCCGAGATGCTCAGAGAAGAGGCGGTAGAGTCGAACGACGAAAACCTTACCGAGCCCCTGCAGCGTATCGTGTCCGCCGGTCGGCACCTGCTGCATCTGATCAACGATCTTCTGGATCTCACCAAGATTGAAGCCGGAAGGCTCGATCTGTACGTCGAGGACTTTCATATACCGCCGATGGTGCATGACCTATCCACGACTGCCCGGGGGTTGGCGATTGAAAAAGGCAATCAGTTGATCGTTCGCTGCGAGGATGATCTCGGAACCATGCATTGGGCGTGGAGCGTGACACGCTACAGTCGGGAGATTGGCTCGTGGTGGAAGTCGCCGACACCGGAATAGGCATGGCGGAGAAGCAGATCCAGCGCCTGTTCCAGGAGTTCACGCCTGCCGATAACTCGATGACCCGAAAATACGGGGGCACGGGACTGGGCCTGGCCATCAGCCGCCGCCTGTGCGGACTCCCGGGCGGAGAGATCGCAGTGCACAGCGAACTGGGCAAGGGCACGACTTTCACGGTGCGGCTGCCGATTGCTGGGCCATCGACGGTACGAGTAACGGACAGCTGAGATTTGTATCCGCGCATGAGCACGGCGCCATGGCGACGATTCTCTATCGCTACTCAGTGCAAGTCGAAGTCGGCGATGACGGGCAGATGATCGCTGGCGACTCTAGATAGTCGCAACCGGCAGGTACGCGCCGTCAGCGCACGAATCGGTCCCCGATAGTAAATGCGATCGAGTCCACCCCTCGGAGAGAATGACGGGTAGGTGCGCAGCGCGTCGTCGAAGCTGTGGCTCCTTTGGGTAACGCACCCGAATTGCAGGATCTCTGTCCAAATCGGATGTAGCAACAATCGCCAGTCGTTGAAATCGCCGCCGACGAAGGAAGGTTGATGCGGATCGAGATCGGAGAACTCCTTCGAACGAACCAGCAGCCCGATCTGGCGCGCGCGCTCCTGGGCCAACAATCCCAGGTGCAGGTTGAACACGTCGATCTTGTGAGGATGCCCGCGCAATTTCTCTATTTCGATAGTCGTGTGTTGACAGCCCCGGCGTTTGCGCGATCCAATAGTGAGATCGATGTTGCGTTCTCTTAGAATCGGATGGCGGCTCAGCGTAGCATTTCCGTAGCGGCCCTTGCGGAGCGAAACATTGTGCCCGACCACGAAGTACGGGAATCCCAGGGCCTCGGCGAGATCGCGGCCAAGATCTCTCTGCCGGGATCGGGGGACACCTTCGTCCACCTCTTGCAGCAACAACACATCGGGAGCATGGTGGTCGGCAATTCTCACTATGCGGTCCGGTCGAAACCGCCGATCGACACCGATGGCGCGGTGAATATTGTAGGTCATGATGCGCAGTCGCACCTACCTATCTCCCACGATCGAGATACGATTGTCTGGATCTACGGCAGAACGGAAAATGAGGATAGTGCTCAGAACCACAATTCAGAGAATAGCGATAAGAATAGTACCGGTCCACTCGCTCGATGCTCTTGCTTCGACATCAGACCAACCCTTTCATAGTCCTGGCGTGATCAGTGATAAGACTCCACATGACCGCTCCGGCTCCCGTCCCGTATATCATTAAACTGTCGCTTCCAGGGATGACGAATCCATGAATCGATGGTCTTATTATGGTACCTATCGTGTGTTGTGAAAGCCGGTGATTTCCATCAGTTTACCCCCATTGCCCGGAATCCGTATGCCGTCTGACCCGGAAGCCAGAGTTCGTTCCGCGGCCAGATTGCTCTGGACGGGCATTCTCGCCGCTTGCCTGCTGGCAGCCTGTGCTCAGAATGCGAACAATGGTGCTCGTGGCACGGTCGAACTGTCCGAGAGCGAGAAGGTTGCCCTCGAACTCGAACAGACCGTCGGGTTCGTAAACGATCCGGAGTTGCTCACCTACATCGAGAGCATTGGTGGCAGAATCGCCGCGAAGGCAGAGCGTAACGATGTCGATTTCCGGTTTTATATTCTCGACATGCCGATCCCCAATGCGTTGGCGTTACCGGAAGGGCAGATATTCGTTTCCAGGGGCGTGTTGGTACTCGTCAATACGGAAGACGAGCTCGCGGGAGTTCTCGCCCACGAAATCGCCCACGTGGAAGAGCATCACGCCGATGAACGGCAAGGCCTCGTCCTGGCCACCTCGCCGGTTCGGCTGGGTACGGACATAGTCGGGTGGGCGACGGGTCTGATCATCCCCGGTCTCGGCGAGGCGATCTCCGACCTCGGCGAGTCGACAACGGGGCTCGTGCTCGCCCCGTACAGCAGGGACCAGGAGCGCGAAGCAGATCGTGTCGGCCAGTCTCTGGCGGCACTTGCGGGTTATGATCCCGACGGCCTCGTAAACCTGCTCGATACCATGGCCAACGCGGAAGCGTTGGATCCCGAGAATGCACACGTGCAGAGTTTCTTCGACTCCCATCCCTCGACCGCGGAGCGCGTTGGGCTCACCAAGGCGCACAGTAAATCCCTGAGTCCCGCGTCGCGCCCGGCCTCAGCCAAGAGTCGCGAAGGCGTGCTCGCGATGCTGCAGGGACTGGTCATAGGTGAAGACCCTGGAAAGGGATTCTTCGACAAGAACTGGTTCGTGCACCCGGAGCTTGCCTTCGTTATGTCATTTCCGCCCGATTGGGAAGGTATCAACTCCAGTGGCTTCGTCGGCGCAAAGGCGCCGAATGAGGAGACATTCGTCATGTTGGCCCTGGTCGCCGACGGCACAGACCCAATGGAAGGTGCGAGGACCGCGTCGCAAAAGCTCGAGATCGATCTAGTCAGCGACGCAATACCCGGAACCGTCAACGGATTGCAGGCCGCCAAGAATCAGGTGGAGCTCGGCGGCGAAGAGAACGAGATTCAGAAGATGGAATTGACGTGGATCGCTTACGGTGGGCTCATTTATCAGATAATGGGGGTCGCGACCCTGGAACGTTTCGAGGCCGAGGAAGAACGCATGAGAAAGTCCGCCCACAGTTTCCGCCCCCTCAGCGACGAGGAGCGCTCGCATATTCTGGTTACACGACTGCGGGTCGTCGAGGGCGAGCGGGGCGAGACCATCGCGGAGCTCGCCGAGCGGGTCGGGACACCCTGGTCAGTGGAGGCGATCTCGATCGTCAATCGCAAGCCGGCGACCGCCATCCTGGAGGCCGGCGAGCTCATGAAAGTCGGGATTCAGAATAGCTATGCAACGCAGCCAGGAGGCGCCGCCGATAATTAATCTGATCCGACGCATATCATTCATCGGCGTCCCGGACCCTGCGCCGGCCGCGTTTCAAAATTCCGCGGCGTTGCTTTCCTTCAAGACGCCGGCGCCTGGATCCTGCTGTCGGCCGCGTGGCTTTGCGAGGCGTCGGCGCGATGGCGGCTTTGCGCACCAACGCGACCAGCCGGTCCAGCGCATCACGCCGATTTTGCTCCCGGGTACGATAACGGCGGGCGTCGATGATGAGCACGCCATCGCCGGTCAGCCGGCGGCCGGCAAGACGCTTCAAGCGCTCGCGAACCGGGCCCGGCAGATTCGGCGATCGCGCTACGTCAAAGCGCAGTTGCACGGCGGTAGCGACCTTGTTGACGTTCTGCCCACCAGGCCCCGAGGAGCGGATGAACTGCTCCACGATTTCGTCTTCGCCGAGGGCGATGTCGTTTGTGACACGGATCATGATTGCTCTTGCGCGTGCGGAGGATACTGATGAATCGCCGGCACGCTAATCATAGGGGGCTTTTCCCGGGCCGTCCCCAATCTCAAGCATCGCCGCTGATAGGCGGTACAATCGCCGTTACCAGCCACTAGCCCTGGATGCGTTTGACCTCACATGGCGAAGTTTCAGAAATACGCTCTGCGCTTGACTATCGTAGCGGGAATCATCGTGCTCGGAGCAATACTTGCGCGGCACTTCATGAAATCGGAGCCTATCGCGGTCGTGCTGGTAGCTGTCGAGCGCGGCGAAGTTCAGGCCGTCGTGGCCAACACGCGGGCCGGCACGGTAAAGGCCTGTCGCCGCGCCCGCCTCGCGCCCGCCACCGGTGGCCAGGTGGCGAGCCTGTCGGTGCGCGAAGGCGACGAAGTGCAACACGGCCAGATCCTGATGGTTATCTGGAATAAAGACTTGGAGGCCCGCGTGCAGTTGGCGGCGAGCGAGGAGCTGGCCGCCAGCGCCAGGGTTCAGGAGGCCTGCCTGAACGCCGAGGTGGCCAAGCGCGAGGCGGAGCGCCAGCAGCGGCTCGCATCCCGAAAGCTGGTGTCGGAGGAAATCGTGGATCGCGCGACCACGGAGGCAAAGGCGCGGGAAGCCGGGTGCCAGGCGGCTCGCGCCGCCAGACAAGTCTCGCGCGCCAGCACCGACGTGGCCCGCGCGAGTCTCGCACGCACCGTATTGACGGCGCCTTTCGACGGCATCGTGGCGGAGGTCAACGCCGAGCTCGGGGAGTACGTCACGCCTTCACCGCCCGGCATCCCAACACCGCCCGCGGTGGATCTTATCGACAGCCGATGCCTTTACGTCGCGGCGCCAATCGACGAGGTCGATGCGCCCGCCATCCGCACCGGCATGCCGGCCTGCATATCGCTGGATGCCTTTCCGGAGCGGCGTTGCGGCGCGAAGGTTCGACGCATTGCCCCCTACGTGCTCGACGTCGAGAAGCAGGCGCGCACCGTGGAGGTGGAGATCGAGTTCGCAAGCAGAGAGGACAGCGTGGGACTGCTTCCCGGCTACACTGCCGATGTGGAGGTCATACTCGAGCAGCGCGACAATGTACTGCGCGTGCCCACGGAAACGGTTCTCGAAGATTCACGGGTGCTCGTCTATAGGGATAGCGACGGCACACTGGAATCACGGCACTTCGATAGTGGCCTTTCAAACTGGCGTTACACGGAAGTGTTGTCCGGTCTCGAAGAAGGTGAGCGCATCGTGGTATCCGTAGACCGTGAAGGAGTGGAGGCCGGTGCCGAAGTAACCCCCGCATCCGCAGACGCGGCGCCGGGCGGGTGATACAGCTTCGCCACGCGCAGCGCCTGTTCACTGTGGGTGACCAGGTCGTGCGTGCCCTTGACGATATCGACCTCGATATTGCGACCGGCGAATACGTCGCCATCATCGGCCCTTCGGGTTCGGGAAAGTCTACATTACTCAACGCTATTGGCCTGCTGGACAGACTGACTCATGGCAGTTATCTGCTCGAAGGAACCGATGTTACGCGTCTCAGTGACAATGAGCTCGCGCGCACGCGTCGCGAAATGATTGGCTTCGTATTCCAGTTCTTCCACCTGGTACCGCGACTGACCGCTGCACAGAATGTCGAGCTGCCGTTGATTTTGAGCGATGTCGCGCCTGGTGAACGTCGTGAGCGAGTCAGTGAAGTTTTGAAGGCTTATGGACTCGACGATCGCGCTCACCATCGCCCAAACCAATTGTCCGGCGGTCAGCGCCAGCGCGTGGCCATCGCCCGCGCGACTGTAACGAGCCCGCAGGTGATACTTGCCGACGAGCCCACGGGTAATCTCGATCGTGCTTCCGGCCTGGATGTCGTGGAGATGCTCGAGAAGCTCAACCGAAACGGCATCACTCTTCTGGTGGTCACTCACGATCCGGAGCTGGCCACACGGGCGGCGCGCCAGATCCGCATGGTCGATGGCAAGATCGTTTCGGACACCGGATCCGGCAAGAGCCAATGATCGCTACAGACGTTCTTACCTATGCTGCGGGCAGTGTCCTCGGATATCGCGCACGCACACTGCTCACGTTGCTGGCCATGGGCATAGGAGTCGCCAGCGTCGTGATGTTGACAGCGCTTGGTGAGGGCGCGCGCCGCTTCGTGACGGGCGAGTTTCAGTCCCTCGGTACCCACCTGCTGATCGTGCTGCCAGGCCGTTCCGAGACCACAGGCGGTCCGCCACCGCTCCTCGGTGAGACGCCCCGCGATTTGACCCTGGACGACGCGCTGGCGATCGAACGCAGTCGTGCCGTTCGTCGCATCGCCCCCATCGCGGTCGGTTCCGCGGGGGTGTCCTATCGCGAGCGTGAGCGCGAGGTGATGGTCATCGGCAGCACCGCAGCATTTCTCGACGTTCGCCGCTTAAAGATGGCAAGCGGTCGCTTTTTTTCAACCAGTGATCCGCGACGCGCTTCACCCGTATGTGTTCTCGGCGCAAAGCTCAAGCACGAGCTCTTCGGTGCCGGTCCCGCCATCGGCCGTTGGGTGCGTGTCGGTGACCGCCGTTTTCGTGTCGTCGGCACGCTGGCATCCGAAGGCCGTTCCATCGGTCTCGATCTCGAAGACATCGTCATCGTTCCGGTTGCCGCCGCCCAGGCGTTGTTCGACAGCTATTCGCTCTTTCGTGTGTTGGTGGAAGCGCGCAGTGACGAAGCAATCCCACGGGCGAGAAGAGACATACTCCGCATCATTCGCCAACGACACGAAGGCGAGGACGACGTGACTGTGATCACCCAGGATGCGGTCGTCGCTACGTTCGACAAGATCTTTAGGGCACTCACGTTAACGGTTGCCGGCATCGCCTCCATCAGCCTCGCGGTAGCGGGAATTCTCATCATGAATGTGATGCTGGTGGCGGTTTCACAGCGTACAACCGAAGTGGGACTGCTCAAGGCGCTTGGCGCGTCGTCTGGCGCAATAATGCGCGTGTTTCTGGCAGAAGCCGCGATCCTTTCACTAGTGGGCGCGGCCGCGGGTGTGGCGGTTGGCTACGCGGCAATTCGATTTGTCGATCAAGCCTATCCACTGCTGCCATTGAGTACTCCACTGTGGGCTGTCGCCTCTGCGGTACTCGTTGCGATGACAACGGGCCTGCTGTTCGGTGTCTTGCCGGCGCGGCGTGCAGCAAAGCTCGACCCGGTGGCAGCGCTCGCGGGGAGGTAGCGAGGTGCGGGTGATCGACATTTTGCGTCTGGCGGCCGGAGCGGTGATTGCCCACCGCAGCCGTTCGCTGTTGACATCCCTCGGTATCGCTGTCGGCATCGCGGCGGTGGTCCTTCTTACTTCCATCGGTGAGGGCGTGCACCGATTCGTGCTCCAGGAGTTCAGTCAGTTCGGAACCAATATCATCGCCGTCACGCCAGGAAAGACCGAGACTTTCGGGATATCGGGAGCTCAGATCAGCAATGTACGACCGTTGTCCCTGGATGACTCGGCGGCCCTGGGGCGTCTCGAGCATGTGGTCGCGGTCATGCCGGTTGTGCAGGGCAACGCCCAAGTGGAGTTCGATGGCCGCACGCGCCGCACCATGATCCTCGGAGTAGGGTCCGAATTGCCGCAGGTTTGGAGCATGGACGTCTCGGCGGGCCATTTTCTTCCGCCGGACGATCAGCGAGCAGCGCGCGCCTTCGTCGTTCTCGGTGCGAAGGTTCGCAGCGAGCTGTTCGGCGATCGCAACCCGCTCGGTCAACGGCTACGCGTTGGTGGTGACCGATACCGGGTCATCGGTGTCATGGAAGCGAAGGGCCAGTTTTTGGGATTCGACCTCGACGACGCCGTGTACGTTCCAGCGGGCAAAGCCCTCGGGCTTTTCAACCGCGAAAGTCTCATGGAGATCGATTTGGTTTACCGGGCTGGCTCGTCCGTCGATACCGTGCACGCGGGCATCGAGCGTATTTTGCGTGCGCGCCACGGCAGCGACGATTTCACGGTCACCACCCAGCAGCAGATGCTCGATATTCTGGGTTCAGTATTGGACGTTTTGACTTTCGCGGTGGCCGCCCTGGGAGGCATCTCGTTGTTCGTGGGCGGCGTCGGCGTTCTCACGATTATGACTATCGCCGTGCGTGAACGACGAGCCGAGGTCGGACTGCTGCGCGCCATCGGTGCCCGTCGCAGTCAGGTGCTGCGCTTGTTCTTGTTCGAGTCACTGCTACTGTCAGCCGCTGGAGGCCTCGCAGGACTCGCCCTTGGTCTCGGCCTCGCAGTAGCGATCAAGGCTTTCGCGCCATCATTGCCCGTGCACCCATCGTTGGAGTATGCATTCCTTGCAGAGTTACTGGCTGTGGTCATCGGCCTCGTTGCCGGCGTGCTTCCGGCACGCCATGCAGCCCGATTACAACCCCTGGATGCCTTGCGCGCGGAGTAGTTCGCCAGTATCAATCAATATGCGTGATAGATGGAAACCTTCCGTATGATTGCCCGTTAGGCCGCTTTTTGACCGCCGTCGCATAACTCGCCCTTGTAACCTATAACGGGATAGGTTACACTTCCGCCTGTGATAAGGACGTTCAAGCATCGCGGGCTGGAACGCTTCTTCCTGACAGGGTTAAAGTCCGGAATCCAGGCTGCCCACGCAAAGCGAATTCGGCTGATTTTAGGTCGGCTAAATGCGTCGACCACGCCTTCAGATATGGGCCTCCCAGGTCTCTATCTCCATGAGCTCAAAGGGCGACAATCTGGGCGCTGGTCGGTTCGAGTCAGCGGAAACTGGAGAATCACGTTCAAGTTCGACGGACCGGATGCGATCAAGGTTGACTACGAAGACTCTCATTGAGATTTGAGATGAAGATGCACAATCCACCTCATCCGGGAGAAGTCCTTAGGGAGCTTTGTCTCGAGCCGCTTGGTTTGAGTGTTACTCGGGCAGCTGAAGCTTTGGGCGTCAGCCGAAAGACGCTCTCGGCAATCTTGAACGAGCGCGCAGGTATCAGTCCGGAGATGGCAATTCGGCTGTCTAAGGCGTTTGATACGTCAGCTGAGAGTTGGCTAAACCAGCAGGTTCAATATGATTTGTGGGTTACAGAAAAGTCTCTTGGCAGAATCAAGGTCAAGCGCCTATCCGCGGCCTAACAAGGCGCTGCAGCGGACGCGGTTAAGCGATGGCTGCTTTTCTTGGCGACCCGTTCGCGCAGCTGAGCTTGGTCGTTAGGCGCAGATTGGGCAGACATTTGAGTAGACGCCGATTCCCAGTGGGGTGCTGTTGCGGATTGTTGATCTTGGTCGCGCCCTTTCTCCACGCGTATACAGACTCCGAAAAGTGGCTCTTAATGTCCAGGCATGGCGAATGTACTGATATCGCTGTCCTTGAGAGGAAAGTCGATGATATAGACGGTATTAATGACCCCGCCACCTTCATGCGGGTCATGCGTCAACGAGGTTACAATGTTACAGAGCGGACGATGCCGGAAGTCGGTGGGGATGCGGTGCAGGTTGATGTGGCAGAAAAGGGACTATCCCTGTTATTTGTGAAGGCAAGTCTGTGTCGAGAGATTAATGGCAGCCAAGGCAACTACGACGCGGTTTGGACCGTGACGATGGCGTCTAGCAAGACACTGCAGCTGGCCAACCCGCTACGCGGCTTGTCCGCACCTGAGCTTGGTCGTTAGGCGCACCATAGATGGATTCCGAGACTCTGCAGATACGCTCTTACTGCGATGCTGACGAAGGTGGCGTTGTGCGCCTCTGGAACTCGGTATTCCCAAATGATCCTCCTTGGAACGAGCCAGTTACCGTCATACGTCGAAAAGTGGCCGTTCAACCGGAGCTATTCCTTGTTGCAATTCTCGATGGATCCGTTGTGGGCACCACCCTTGCCGGATTCGATGGATGTCGAGGATGGATTCATCACGTAGGGGTCGACCCGAGTGCCCGACGCCGCGGGGTAGGAAGTCTCCTCGTTAGAGAAGCGGCAGCGCGCTTGCGTGGAGTCGGGTGTCCGAAGTTGAATCTGCAGGTCCGCGGAGCCAACCAGACAGCGATCCAGTTCTACGAGAGTTTGGAATTCAGTGTGGAAAGTCGAGTTAGCATGGCGCAGCTCCTGGAGCCGGGTGCGGGCTGGCCCTTGCCGCAATGATCCTCGTTGAGAAGAGTGTTGGGATACGAGAGTTGAAGGAGACATTATTAAGGGGGGATGGCAACGATGAGTGACGAACAACGTCGAATGAACGTCGCGTCAACGGGACTCGTCGGTACAGAGGCGACTTTCTTGGATGCTCACTTCGAGACTTGCCGACCCGAGTACGAGGCAATGATTCGATCGGTTGGCCTACAGCCGGGTTGGCGGGTCCTGGACGCCGCCTGCGGCGCCGGTGGATTTCTGCCAATGATTTCTACGCTCGTAGACGCGTCTGGGTCCGTGTCAGCATTCGATCTAGCGCCGGACACGGTCGTAGTGGTCGAGGAGCGAATTGCCGGTGGTGAGTTTAGCTGCCCCGTCGATGTCCGAGTGGCCTCAATGCTGGACATTCCCTTCCCGGACGGGGAGTTCGATGCAGTCTGGTGCGCCAATTGCCTCGAGTACCTGGATGACGAAGAGTTGACTCACGCGCTCTCCGAGTTCACTAGAGTGCTCAGGCCCGGTGGGACTCTCTCGATGAAGGATGCCGAAGGTGGTCTCTTTCTATTCTCGCCAGGAGATCCAACGCTGCTTCCTCGAGCGTGGGCAGCCGCGAGCGAAGTGTCTCAGAATTTCCGGGGATGCCTGCGAACGCGTTCGATGCGGCGATGGTTCGAAAAGGCAGGGCTCACGGACACCTGGCAGCGCGGGACGCTGAGCGAGATCTGGGCACCTCTCCAGCCGATGCAACGTCAGTACATCGCCGGACAACTCACACAGATCGGAGCGCTCGCCGAGCGCGCGGGCGTGCCCGAGTCGGATTTGGAATTCTGGCGGGCTCAGCGCAATCCGGAATCTCCCGAAGCCTTGGTCAATGACCCCGAGTTGTTCTGGTGCGAGGGTCACATCGTCACCGTTGGGCGACGCGTTGGGTAGCCGAGAGCATCGGTCTCCCTGGCGACGACCGACCCGCTTCGCGGTTTGTCTGCGGCTGGGCCTGGGCGTTATGTGGCGCTAATGGAGATGTTATGACCGACCTGTATCGCGGAAGCTGTCTATGCGGAGTGGTGAGATTCGAGATCGACGAGTTTTTGCCGCAGATGGCTCATTGCCACTGTTCCATGTGCCGGAAGTTTCACGGCGCATCGTATGCCACGATTGCGAGTGTGTCCCGCTCCAAATTTCGTTGGGTTGAAGGCGAGGACGCTCTCAAAGGATATACGGCAGAGAACGGTACAACTCGGACGTTCTGTAATCATTGCGGCTCCAGCCTGACGTTTTCCAGCCCGAGAGCATCGGATGAAGTGGTAGAGATCGCGCTGGGCACCGTAGACGGAGACGTAGTAGTAGAACCGGACGCCCACATATTTGTGGGCTCGGGCGCGAATTGGACGGTGTTGAATGATGGCCTGCCCCGATATGAGGAAGGGAGAGACAGCGCCGAGGTGAAGAAGTAACTTGGCGTCGCGCCAAATAACAAAGCGCTGCAGCCGACGGTCAACCCACTTCGCGGCTTGTCCGCGGCTGAGCTTTGTCGTTAGGCGACGAGGAGGAGTTATCAGGAATGAATCCACGCATCAGCATGATCACTCTGGGGGTTCGCGATCTTGCAGCATCGGTGAAGTTCTATGAGAAGGGACTCGGTTTTCCGCGAATGGAATCGCCCCCCGAGGTGGCATTTTTCACGCTCAATGGCACGTGGCTGGGATTGTTCGGCCGTGATGCATTGGC
>Ga0255058_10000228_pt1 | contig 33380 bp, 32 predicted proteins | sample Cases_109_9_MG_FD_188637 | JGI IMG/M metagenome (GOLD analysis project Ga0255058, IMG submission 188637) | Seawater microbial communities from Amundsen Gulf, Northwest Territories, Canada - Cases_109_9 | ecosystem: Environmental > Aquatic > Marine > Gulf | place: Canada: Northwest Territories... | reverse complement strand
CCTCCGGAGGTACGGGACGCGGTCGAAGAGCTCCTGCAACTCGCCGACGGCCTGGAGCTTAGCCTGCCCAGCGCCCGCTGGGTGGCCTACCGCTTACTGGAGGGAGACCACCGGGTACGGCAGGCACTACTTTCCGGCGAACTCGCCCAACTGGTGACAGCGCAAGCTGCCCCTTCCCGCCGGGCGAGCCGTAAGATCGCACTCGAGGGAGCGCAATGAGCGATCGCGTTCACACCTTGACTCCTCAGGACGTTCTGGTCCGGGCCGATGCGCTGCAGCGAAAACTGGGCGGTCGGTTCCGGGACAAGATCGTCGAGTCACTTTACGACGAGGCCGAGCGCATCGCGCGCCGGGCGGTCCATACCCGGACCGACCGGCACTGGGATCTCGATCAGCGCATCGATCGCCTGGTCACCTCGCCGATCTTCGGCATGCCGTTGATGCTTCTCATACTTGCGGTCATTTTCTGGGTAACCATCACCGGTGCCAATTACCCATCCGAGCTTCTGGCCACCGGCCTGTTCTGGTTCGAAGCTCGGGCGGTCGAGCTGTTCAACGCCTGGGGGATTCCGTGGTGGGTCACCGGTTTTCTTTGGCACGGGGTGTACCGTGGCCTGGCCTGGGTGATCAGCGTCATGTTGCCCCCGATGGCCATCTTCTTCCCCATGTTTACCATCCTCGAGGACCTCGGGTACCTGCCCCGCGTGGCCTTCAACCTTGACTGGTTGTTCAAGAAGGCCGGTGCCCACGGCAAGCAGGCGCTGACGATGGCCATGGGTTTTGGCTGCAACGCCGCCGGTGTCATAGCGACCCGAACTATTGACTCGCCCCGGGAGCGGCTCATTGCCATCCTGACCAACAATTTTGTGCCTTGCAATGGGCGTTTCCCCACCCTGATCATGCTCGCCACAATCTTTGTCGCAGCCGCGTTCCCGCCGGCCTTCGCATCACTAGCTGCTGCCGGGGCTGTGGTAGCCGTCGTCCTCCTCGGCGCTCTCTTCACTCTGCTGGTTTCCTGGGGACTGTCTCGGACCATCCTCAAGGGCGAGGCCTCGGCGTTTACCCTGGAACTCCCGCCTTACCGCCGACCCAGCGTGATGCGCATCCTGTACACCTCACTCATCGATCGCACGCTCTTTGTCCTGTGGCGGGCCATCATCGTCGCCATCCCGGCCGGGGCGGTGATCTGGATCCTTGCCAACATCTCCGTCGGCGGCGCCAGCCTGGCTCAGCACACCGCCGACTTCCTGAACCCTCTGGGCGTGGCGATCGGGCTGGACGGGGTGATCCTGTTGGCCTACGTCATCGCCATCCCGGCCAACGAGATCGTCGTACCAACGATCCTTATGATGTACCTGGGTACCGGCATGATGATTGAACTCGAGGGGTTCGAGCAAATCCGCGCGCTGTTAGTGGACCAGCACGGGTGGACCCTGCTCACGGCGGTCAACCTGATGCTGTTCTCACTCTTGCACAACCCGTGCGGCACGACCATCTGGACGATCTGGAAGGAGACCCGCAGCCGAAAATGGACACTGGTCGGGGCGCTCATGCCCCTCGGTATCGGTTTCCTGGTGACCTTCCTGACAGCGACCGCCGTCCGCGCATTCGGGTGGATCTAGTGCCGCACCAATATTATTTCTCACTAGTATTCCGCGCTGGTGCGGCACTTCCGCTAGGGGGGCAAGCCCCCCTTCGGCACTCGGCATTCGCCTCGCTGAGCACCCCCCAGACGTAGGGGAGCCTCTCCCCTACAACCCCTCAGTGCCCCCGGCGGAACCCTGGGGTGCTTACGAGAATTTAGTCGGCGGGCACTAGGCGCTCACTCCGAATCACCCACACTCCCCTCTTCCCCCACCTCAACACGACAGTAGCAGACTCCGCCAGCCCAGTCTCGTCCAGCGTATGGGGCATCAGACCCCGTGATCAGAATATGACCAAAATCATGTTTTCCCATGCGCGCAGTCATTGCAATGGCATGACCTGGTATGGCAAATGGTAAAAACTCAGGGTGGCGGCCGGCTGTTGCGCCTAGACCGCAAGTCACGAGGGGTGGTTCCAAATGTGGAGCTGGCTTCCCGAGAATGTTTCCACTTACGGGGGAGACATCGACTCCATCCTCTATCTGATCTATTACATTACCGGAGCTTGGTTTTTTCTCACCATAGGGATCATTGTCCTTTTTCTCTTCTTATATCGCCACCGAGAAGGGCGCCGGGCAACGTATATCCATGGGAACACCCTGGCCCAGATGGCCTGGATCCTTGTCCCGACGCTGATTGTCCTAGGGCTGGACCTGTGGATCGATTTTCAAAGCGCACCGATCTGGGAACGTATCAAGGTCCACATGCCGCCTGGGGATGTCCGGGTCCAGGTGACCGGCAAGCAGTTCAACTGGGAGATCCTCTACCCGGGGCCGGACGGGCGGTTCGGCACGGCGGATGATCTACAAGTGGACAACGAGTTGCATGTCCCCGTCGGACAAGTCGTGCGCGTGACTCTCAAGGCAAAGGACGTGATCCACAGCTTCTTTCTTCCCAACTTGCGCCTGAAGCAGGACGCGCTGCCAGGACGCGAGATCGAGGCCTGGTTTGAAGCAACCAAGCCAGGCGTGTACGAAATCCCCTGCGCCGAGCTCTGCGGATTCGGGCACTCAGGGATGGTCGGCTACCTGACCGTGCACTCCGCCGAGGATTATGAAAAGTGGGTAAAGCGCACGTGGCCCTCTTCCTAGCCCGGATTATTCACGAGGAGGTGAATAACCGCCCTCCGGGCTTCGACTCCGCCCCGCATTTGCGGGGCGTCCCTCAGGGCTAGCCTTGAGCAGGCCGCGGACGCGGACTGTCGAAACCTACCGTGCGGCCGAGGCCGCACGAGTAGGCGCATTATTCACGAAGGTACTCCGTTCATGAATAATGCGGGCTAGGGGCAAGCGCTAAGCCTTCAGCAATCAGCGGTCAGCAAGAAAAGGAAGACATGCTGAAAGCTGATAGCTGATTGCGTATCGTGAGCGAGCGTGTCAGACAAAACAGGGGAGATAGTCAGCGATGAGCGACTCCGTCACGGGCAAAGCTCCGCCTGAAGCTCATCCCCATCATACGGATTTGGGCTTCTGGCGCACCTATGTCTTCTCCACGGATCACAAGACCATCGCAAAGCAGTACCTCGCCATCGGGCTGTTCTGGGCGATCGTGGGGGGGCTGCTCGCCTATCTGATGCGCTGGCAGCTCGCGTATCCCGAAACGGCGGTCCCGGGGTTCGGCTGGGTTCCTGAACCTCACATGGTTGACGGCATCATTCCGCCCGAATTTTACAACATGCTCATCACGATGCACGGGACGGTCATGGTCTTCTTCGTGGCCATGCCGATCCTCCTGGGGGCGTTCGGCAACTTCCTCATTCCCCTCATGATCGGGGCCCAGGACATGGCCTTCCCCCGGCTCAACATGCTCTCGGTCTGGGTCCTGGCTTTCTCCTCGGTGGTCCTCCTGGTCTCCTTCTTCGTCCCCGGCGGGGCCGCGGCCTCGGGCTGGACCGCGTATGCACCGCTCTCCGCGAAGGCCGTCTACACGGGGGTGGACTGGGGGCAGAACCTCTGGATTATCGCCCTCGCCCTCGAATTTGCCTCGTTCCTCATGGGCGGGGTCAATTTTCTGACCACGGCCATTAATATGCGGGCGCCGGGACTGTCACTGTTTCGATTGCCACTCATGGTCTGGATGGAGCTCACCGCCGCCGTCCTGTTCCTATTGTCGGTGGGGCCCCTCATTGCCGGGGCCGTGATGCTTCTGCTCGATCGCCTGGCAGGAACAAGTTTCTTTCTCCCCGAAGGTGGGGGTCATCCCCTCCTGTGGCAGCATCTCTTCTGGTTCTTCGGCCACCCGGAGGTGTATGTGATCATGTTGCCCGGCATGGGGGCTGCGCTCGAGATCCTGCCTGTCTTCTCCCGGAAGCCGATCTTCGGGTACCGCCCGATCGTCTACTCGACAATCGCCGCCGGCATCCTCAGCTTCGTCGTCTGGGCCCACCATATGTTTCCGAGCGGCCTGGACCCCCGCCTGGCGATGCCCTTCAGCTTCACCACGATCCTCATCTCTATTCCCTTTGCCATCATAGTCTTTGCCATGATCGCCACCCTGTGGGGGGGATCGATCCGGTTCCCCACGCCCATGCTCTACGCCCTTGGGACGCTGGCCGTCTTCATTGTGGGGGGGCTCACCGGCATTTTCAACGGCTCGGCACCGGCGGACATTTACATCCATGATACCTATTTTGTAGTCAGCCACTTTCATTACACCCTATTTAGCGCGGTCTTCTTCGGAGGGTTTGCCGGGATCTACTACTGGTTCCCCAAGATGTTCGGCCGCATGATGAACGAGACACTGGGGAAAATCCACTTCTGGCTGACCTTTATCTTCTTCAACGCGGTCTTCTTCCCCATGTTCTTCCTCGGCGCCGGCGGGATGATGCGGCGGATCTATAACCCGCTGCAGTACGAGTTCCTCCAGTCGTTGCAGCCACTCAATGTGTTCATCACTTACGCCGCGATCGTGCTCTTTCTGGGGCAGCTTCCCTTCGTCGTCAACTTCTTCTGGAGCCTCTGGGCTGGGAAGAAGGCAGAGCAGAACCCCTGGGAGGCGAATACCCTGGAGTGGACTACTCCATCACCGCCACCCCACGGCAACTTCGAGGCGATCCCGGTGGTCTACCGCGGCCCGTACGAGTACAGCCTACCGGAGGTCTCCGAGGATTGGCTGCCCCAGGATCGCCCGGTCGAGCCGCGGCCTGTGCCGGCCGGGTAGGAGGAGGGAGCCAGGACGATGAGCCAAACGCACGCAATCGAAACCCAGACAGAAACTCTTTCAGGCGCTGCCATCCCCTCCGGACGGCTCGGCGTGTGGTGGTTCCTCGCGTCGGAGATCGTCCTGTTCGGGGGACTCATTGGCACCTTTATTCTGTTCCGCCATGGAAATCCCGAGTGGGTGGCGGCAGCGGAACATCTGAGCCTTGCCATCGGAACGGTCAACACCCTTGTCCTGCTGACCAGCAGTCTGACCATAGTGCTGGCGTTTGCGGCAGTGGACAAGGGAGACTCGCGGAGGATGCGCACCTGGCTGTTTCTGACCATCCTTTTGGGGCTCGTCTTTTTGAGCATCAAGGCGTTTGAATGGAGCACTGAAATTGGAGCGGGATTTATTCCGAGTACCGGTGGGTTCTGGTCCTTTTACTACGCGATGACTGGTCTCCACGCCCTGCACGTCATGGCGGGAATCGTGATCAACTCTATACTTTTTATTTCAGCGGTGTTGGACCGCCTCAAGCCGCATGAATACCGGATCGAGCTTGCCGGTTTGTACTGGCATTTTGTTGACATTGTGTGGATCTTTCTGTTCCCACTCCTGTACCTGGCGTAAGGGCGGATTCTGCGGTTTCGCCGCGTAAGTCGCTCAAGGAGGACCCGGATGGCTGGTGAAAGGGGACACCCTAATTACGTGGCCGTGTGGTTCTGGCTCGTCGGCCTCATGGTCACCTCGGTCGCGATCAGCCAACTTCCGTTTTCGAAATCGGCTACCGATGTCGTGATCTTCGCGATTGCTGGGGTAAAAGCCGTATTGGTCGCGCTGAACTTCATGCATCTCAGATTTGAGCGGCTTCTGATTTATAGCCTGGCGATTGTCCCGCTCCTGCTTTTCTTCATTTTGACTGCAGTCCTCTTCCCCGACATCGCATCGCACTAGTGCCGCACCAACTATTTCTCACTAGTGCCGTTCCAACTATTTGTGCCAACATTCTCGTTGCACTCGTTCACGACCCTTGCCACGAGGCAGACATCTGAAAATTGGCCCCTCGATCTTCCTCGGGGTGGTGAGCCTGTCGAACCACTTATCAAGTTGGAACGGCACTAGTATTCCAGCATTCCAGCAGCTGGCGGCTGAGTGCCGACAGCTGTTCTCGTCGGTCGCTCCGTCCCGATGGGACGAGAGTCCCTTCGGGATCGGTCATCGTGATCAAGTGGACGGTGGTATTAGCCGAGGATCACGCGGGCCGCAGCAGAGTCAATCCCAAGCGTCAACGAGAGGCTGTAGAAGGTAAGCCAGATAAGGACCAGGGTGACCACCTGGGCGAGACGGTTGTGCAGGAGGCCCTCGCCATATACCCAGATCATCCCCAACGCCCCGGCGACGAACACAAAGTGCATGATGTCATTAAAACGGTGGAAGGTATAGAACGGAAAGTGGAGAGCCGGGTTCTGAGACAACAGCTTAGCCTCCAACGCGGGCCCCGGTGTGCCGAGGACGTGCAGGTGCACCCCAACGATGAACCACACGATCAACAGGCTGAGCCCGGCGAACATCCGGACTGAGGTGAACGTCGTCCTACCCCCCAGGACCTCCCACAGTGCAAGGAGACTGACGGTCCCTCCACCCCAGGCGATACTCAACCCTCCGGTCGTGATGACCAGCAGCATAAAGGCGGTCACCGGCAGCAAAAACTCGGGCACAAATGGCCGCCCGACCCCCAGCGTATACCAGGCCTGCTGCGTCACCAGGAGTCCCGACAATGCTGCCAAGAGGAAAACAACAACACTGATAAAGAGCGGCCCCCACGCGTCACCGGTGAGACCCAGCTCCTTCAAGGTGACTGTTCTTCCCATCCGCTGTCCTTGTTGCTCCATGATCCGTACTCCCTAACTAAGGAATGATTTTGGGCTTCCACCGCGATAATAACAGATGTTCTGGCAGGGTCATACCTGGGGAGTCATCCGGCTGAGCCCTCGGCCCGAAAAGCCGGACTCTCGGCTGGTGAGGTGAGTGTACCCTTATACCCTCTCCCTGGAATATGTCAAATCGAAAAATCAATCGGCACCTCTACCCGGGCCGCACCCCCTCTAAGGTGTTGTCTCATGTCCCAGCGGTCCTCCATAAATTTATCCCCAGGCACAGGACAGCTCCCAAGCCGATCACTCCGGAAAGCGCAAAGGCGGATTGGGCAACGACCAGGCTTGCGGGGATCGCCTCGAACACCCCTAAGGGTATAAGTGAGGGGAGCACGCGGCAGACCGCCGCCGTATTGCCCAACCACAAGGTGGCCTCCACCAGTGTGGCGTTGGCAACACATTTCTTCTTGAGGAGGCCTGGAATCAGCCGCACGGACACCCCGAAAATGAGGAGGGTAATGAATCCCAGTACGTACATGTGCCGGACGGCATCGGTGCCGACCGGGGGCTGATACCCGAGCAAGGCTGCAGCTCCGTCCAGCACCTCGAAGCACGCAGCGAGGACGAGCCATGTGTACGCCGCGTACACCAACTTTTCAAACCGGCCAAACTCTCCGTAATCTGCCAGGCCCAGCCGCGTGGGGCGGCGGCCCGGACTGGGCTGCACGTCCTGCTTGGCTGTCCACGGCTCATAGCGACGGGTGAGAATATCGAACTGCCACACGAACCAGAGGATGATCCCCCCTCGCAGGAGCATCCCCAGGCTGGAGACGAACCGGGCGGGCCCAGGAGCCAGGGCTGAGAAGAGGGGGGACATTGGAACCACCAGCAAACAAAAGGAGATGAGATAGACGTATGCGGTGCCGCGAATTGGCCAATCTGGAGCTCGCAGGGTCAGATACAGCGGCAGCATGCGGACCGAAAAGGCGAAGGCGACCGGGAGCAGCACCAGACCAATAAAGACCTGTAAGGCGAATTCATTCCAGCCTTTATCCATCACGATGCCCTTCCGCACGGCCATTTGCACCAGTAAGATCAGGTTAAGGGTTGCATACAGAAGCCAACCGGTCATCATCATGCCAAAGTAAGGCCTGACCGAAAGCAGCGCCGGTTGCATGCGGATGTCTCCAATTCCACCTAGCGTCCTGAGAAGTAGCGATACGTACATCGCAATACCGCACCATTCCAGGAGTCCAGAGCCTGCAACCAGCCAATTCACAGGAATGTAGAAGACACCCCCGGCGAGATATGGCAAGACCGAGTGACCAATGGTTCTCAGTAAGAGACCGGCGGCCATCAGCCAGAGAATCCGTGGGATCCAATGCGGGTGAGTCAGCGGCACGCTGGCCAATCGAGGAATCACATGGAGACTAATCCCAATGATGAATAATCCGGCCCAGCCGACGAGTTGCAGGTGGCCATGAGTCTGGATAAAGCTGTAGAACCCTTCCCCGAGGGGAAAATCGAAGCCGATGACAAAAGACACATGGGCGCCGATGGTAAATCCTGCACAGATGGCCGTTGCCAGCGCCACCCAGATATAGCCGATACGAAACTCGGCCTGTCTGGTTTTCGGATCGGAAATAACTGGCAGGGTCCTCATATTATCAGTGAGCCTTTTCTTCGACGGAGGGACGGCAGCCTCACAGTCCTCGGCTGAAGGCCAATCCGAGGATCAACACCACGATGGCGCACAGAGTGTTCAAGCGGGCCAGGAGCGCGACACGGCGTCGGAGCCGAGGCGTTTCGCTCCCCTCACCTCCCTTCTGCATTTCGGCCACAAGTCTGGGCCCCAGAGAGAAGTCGTGGAGCAGGCTCAGCATGAGAATCACCGCCACCAAGACCAGCTTGGTGATCAGGACCGGCGTAAGCCTGAAGTCTAGGAGCGCCCACATGGTCGGTCCGGTCACCAGGAGGATTGCCAGGGCCGTCCACCCGATTTTCAGGAAGCGGCGGCCGACAATGTGCAGGAGGGCCGCCCGTTCCCCTGGGGGACGACCGCGAAGGACCGGTGTGATGACCAGACCCAGGAAAAGCATCCCGCCAATCCAGACCACCGCCGCCAGCACATGGAGAGTCACAAGACCCAAATAGACCATGCCTGTCTCACTCAATAATCGCAGGAAAACCGGTATGATCCTGGACCAACAGCCCCATTACCATACCATGACTCGGCCTACATCGGTTCCCTCCAGGTGTTGTACCTCTCCTCGGCGTGAATGGATTCAGTTGACCAGGGACCGCTTCCGGGCATATATTCATCCGGGTGATGCAGGCTTTTTCGAGGTCTTCCCGGAGGAGACAGCAAAATGGGCGAGCTTAAGGTGCACGGGTTTCTTTATTATCGGGTTCCCAGAGGGTTGCGGACCCGCGAGGTAAGAAAGAAGGTTCACGACGCGGTGGAGGAAGCGCAGAAAATTCCTGGAGTCGTGGCGCTCTACCCGTATAGCCTTGTCGGGCTTCGAGCCTCGGCAGATGTCGGTTTCTGGGTGGCGGCGGAATACATCGAGGCCTATCAGAGTGTAGGAAGCCGGTTTCTCCAGACCAATCTCGAACTCGCGGCGAGTCTCTGGGGTTTCGTGCGTCCTTCACAGTACACCGGCCAGAGCGGAATCAGCGTCGAAGTCCCGGGGGAACGAAAGCGGTTTCTGGTGGTGTATCCTTTTATTAAGACCCACGACTGGTACCAGCTTTCGACCGATGATCGCCGGGCTCTGATGAAGGACCATGCTCGGGTGGGACACTCGTTCAAGGAGATCGAGCAGCTGCTCGCGTACTGCACCGGCATCGCCGACTGGGAATTTGTGGTAGGGTACGAAATGGATGATCTCCTCCACTTTTCCGAACTGGTGATGGCACTCCGGAGTACAGAGGGCCGGCCTTACACCCGCCGGGACACCCCGATCTACACTGGGCGGTTCGGCTCGTTGCAGGAAGTGCTGCAGGAGGTCTTCGGGGAGGAGGATTGAGAACGCGCGCTTATGTCTCAGGATCCCACACGACTTCGTGAGATCTGTTTCTCCCTCCTCGAAGAGAACCGGATCATGACCTTGGCCACCTTCGGGGAGGAAGGTCCATGGGCGGCACCGGTCATTTACGCGTGGGAAACGCATTCCACATCGATTTCCCTCTATTTTATGTCTCGACTCTCCACCCGCCATGTCAAGCACCTCTTAGAAACACCCCATGTGGCTGCCGCCATTCATCCGAATGAAACCCGCCCCCTTCGAGGTCTTCAGGCAGAAGGCAGGGTGGAAATGCTTCGGGGGAAAGAGGCCCTGCGTGTCATCAGGTTTTACCTCCGTCGGTTCCCCCTAGCCAAGAGGCGCTTTACCATTCGCGCAGTCTTGGAGGAAAGCCTCGACCTCCGGTTCTTTCGATTCTTGCCAGAGCGAATATTTATCCTTTCGGAGGAAGACTTCGGGTGGGGAAACCGCTACCTTCTTGAACTTCCCACCGGTGCGGTCTCCCAGGCGACGGGATGGGAGTAATATGCTCGGGAAAGTCAGGACCTCTGGAGTAAGGCATGACCTATACCGGCATCCTTTTTCTGCACCTGCTTTCAGCCATCACCTGGGTCGGAGGGAATATCCTCTTCTTCGCTGTGGCCCCCCGCCTCAGGAGGGACCCCGAGGGTGGTCCAGCCGCCCTTCGGGTGCTTGGAAGAACCTTTCGGGTCCTGTCCTGGATCGCCATGGCCATCCTCCTGACGACCGGAGCGTACTTTCTCGGCCAGGGCTGGGACTACCGTGCATGGCCGCTGTCTCTCAAGCTGGTTATCGTCGGAGTCGTCCTGCTGCTCAAGGTCCTGCATGATTTCTGGATCGCGCCGGCTGCCGCACGCAAACGGGGCGGATTTTTCCACGCCGCGCTCTGGATCGGGCGGACCAACGTCTTCCTGGGTATTGTAATTGTATACCTGTCAGTGTGGCTTTGAGGACCGGACACCAGGATGGGAAACATGCGTGACCGAATTTTGAAGGCCGCCCGGTGCGAACCCGTGGACACCACGCCCGTCTGGATCATGCGTCAGGCGGGTCGGTACCTTCCCGAGTACCGAGAGGTCCGGAAAAAATACTCGATGGAGGAGATCTGTCGAACACCGGAACTCACGGTGGAGGTCACACTCCAACCGCTCCGGCGTTTCGATCTGGACGCGGCCATTCTCTATTCGGATCTCCTCGTCCCATTGTGGGGAATGGGAATTGCCTTTGACCTGGTCGAAGGGAAAGGCCCCATCTTGCAGAAGGCCCTCACACCCTCCGAGCTGGCGGCACTGCCCGCTGTAGACCTTTCCGCCCTGGAATTTACGTTCAACGCCATCCGTATCCTTCGGCGGGAGCTGGATCGTCCGTTAATCGGCTTTACGGGCGGGCCCTTTACCTTTGCATCCTACTTGATCGAGGGGAAACCCTCGCGGGACTATCCCCAAACCCGGGCGTTTCTCCATGCCCACCCTCGCGAGTGGAAGGCGCTGATGCAGCGGCTTGCCGAGAACCTGTCCCGCTACCTCAGGGCCAAAATCGAAGCGGGGGTGCAGATGGTCCAAGTCTTTGATTCGTGGGTGGGAGTCCTTTCGCCGGAGGATTTCCGGGAATCGGTGAAACCCTACTTGATAGAACAGCTCGAGCAGGTGGGCAATGACGTGCCCCGGATCTATTTCAGCACCGCAAGTTTTCACCTCTTCCCGGAGTTTGTAAACCTGCCGGCGGAGGTGATGGGGGTGGACTGGCGGGTTCCCCTCACGCAGGCGAGAGGAATTTTTGATGACACCTTTGCGCTGCAAGGAAATCTGGATCCCAGCCTGCTCCTCGGTACCAAGGAGGAGCTGTTCCTCAAGACGGCCAAGATTGTGGAGGAGGGACAGGCGCTCTCCGGACACATTTTCAACCTCGGGCACGGCATACTTCCCCCGACCCCGCCTGAGCAAGTAGAGCGTCTGGTGGATTTCGTGCACACAAAGGGAGAGCGGCGATGATCGGTGTGCTTCTCATGGCCTATGGAACACCGAGAAGTCTCGACGAGGTGGAGGCGTATTTCACCCACATCCGTCGAGGGCGTGCGCCCTCGGAGGAGGAAGTGGAGGAACTCAAGGAGCGGTATGCGTCGATCGGTGGGGTGTCGCCTTTAACCGAGATTACGAAGTCCCAGGCCAAGGGGCTTCAGGAGATGTTGGATCGCAAGGCACCGCAACGCCTCCGAGTCTACCTTGCGATGAAACACTCCCCTCCCTTCATCCCCGAGGTGGTCGAGCAGATGATCCGGGATGGAATCCGGGAGATGGTAGCCCTGGTGCTGGCCCCCCACGAATCCAAAATGATCATTGATGATTACATGAGGTACGCGAGAGACGTCCTGGGATCTCAACCGAACGTGAAAGCACACGTCATCCGGACCTGGCATTTGAATGACAAGTACCTGTCGGCGTTACGAAAAAGAATTCAGCGGGAACTGGCGGCATTCCCCCAGCCGGGACCGGAACAGACCATGGTGCTCTTTACCGCCCACAGCCTGCCCGAGAAGATTCTTGCGACGAAAGATTCCGATCCCTATCCCACCCGGCTCGAGGAAACAGCCCAGGCCCTGGCGGAACGGCCGCCGCTGCCCCACTGGTGCCGCGCCTATCAGAGCGCAGGCAAGACGCCGTTTCCCTGGCTGGGTCCCGATATCGTAGAGGTCCTTGAGGAGCTCAAAGCAGAGGGGCATTCTCAGGTGCTCGTGGTCCCCATCGGCTTTGTGGCCGATCACCTCGAAGTCTTGTACGACATTGACGACGAGGCCCAAGAGAAAGCCCGAGAGCTGGGGCTCACTCTTCGCCGGACTGAGTCCTTGAACGCGGACCCCGAGTTCCTCGAGGGACTTGCGGAGGAAGTGCTTCAAGCCACCGTCTCCGTATCCCGGTAGCGTCTTTTTTTTCCCGTAGCCAACCCTGCCAAACATGGTCCCATAGGTCCCCCGCGCGTTTCTCCACATATGACGAAGATCATGTATTTTTCCGACTTGCGTCATTGATCCGCGACCAGCGAGGCCATACCTTCTAGGTATAGAGGTCCTCCCAGCAGGAGGCGCTGCTCGTCCGCTTGAGCTAAAGGAAAGGAATGTAAATTGCAGGAGTGCAATATATGAGCTTCACGAAGATACCAAAACTGCGAATCGGTGATTTGGAAGCTCATATACCAATTATTCAGGGAGGAATGGCTGTTGGCATTTCCTTATCAGGGTTAGCCTCGGCTGTTGCAAATGAGGGTGGGATCGGAGTTATTGCTGCGACTGGGATTGGTATGCTTGAGCCTGATTTTAGCAGAAATTTCACCGAGGCAAACAAAAGAGCCTTGCGGAATGAAATCAAAAAGGCAAGGGAGATGACAACGGGTATTATTGGTGTGAACGTACTGGTCGCCCTTTCAGATTTTGATGATCTTGTACGGGTTGCAGTGGAAGAAGGCGCAGACGCAGTTTTTCTTGGTGCAGGACTTCCACTCAGGATTTCTAAAACATCGTTGCTGGATAGGCCGGGGAACGGCACAACCAAGGTTGTTCCTGTAGTCTCTTCTGCAAGAGCGGCTAATGTCATATTTCAATATTGGAGGAAAAACTACAATCATGTGCCTGATGCCGTGGTTGTTGAGGGTCCGTTGGCCGGTGGGCACCTCGGATTCAATAAAGAGCAAATCAGTAACCCTGACCATACATTGGAAAAGATATTACCGGAGGTGGTTTCTGTAATAAAACCCTATGAGCAGCATTTTGGTAAGAGCATTCCAGTAATTGCTGCAGGAGGCATATATACAGGTGCGGATATTCATAACTTTATCCAGTTAGGGGCTCAGGGAGTGCAGATGGGAACCAGATTTGTTGGAACTCACGAGTGTGATGCTTCTATAGGCTTTAAGCAGGCATATGTGAAATGCAAGAAAGAAGATCTTGTTATAATTGACAGTCCCGTTGGATTGCCGGGAAGGGCCATACAGAACAAGTTTCTTGAGGAGGTATCAGCAGGAGTGAAAAAACCCTTTAAATGCCCCTGGAAGTGTCTGAAAACCTGTGATGTTGAAAATACGCCATACTGCATTGGTGTCGCATTAACCAATGCCAAGAAGGGAAACTTTCGGAACGGATTTGCTTTTGCGGGAGCTAACGCCTATCGGACAGATAACATTATCTCCGTGAAAGAGCTTATTGAGACTTTGTTGGAAGAATATGAAAGAGCAGCATCTGCTCGCCTACCCCTAGCAAGCCTTCGTCTCCCCTCCGTGAAGAATTCCATCTAAACATGACCAAGATCATATTTTTTCCTGCCACCCATCATTGACCCGGGATCGCCGACGTCCTACCTTTTAAGCAACAGAGCCAAAAGAGCCGAAAGGTCGGTTGAGACCATGCGCCTGAGCCGAGAGAGCGAGTACGGACTGAACGCAATGATCTACCTGGCCCAGCAGCCGCCAGCGACGATCCTGCCGCTGAACCAGATCGCCGAGGCGAGAGATCTCCCGGCTGGGTTCCTTGCCAAGACCTTTCAGAAGTTTGCACGGCACGGCCTCGTCCGATCGTTCCGGGGCCGCCGGCGCGGATACTGCCTGGCTCGCGAGGCCTCGGAAATCCGCCTTCGAGAGCTGCTCGAGGCGATCGAGGGTCCGGACCTCTTCCAACGGTGCGTTTTCTGGGGCGGCAGATGCGGGGACAGCAACCCCTGCCTACTTCACGAGGGCTGGCGGGAGATCAAGCCCCAACTCACCGAGTTCCTCGAGGGCATGACCCTAGCCTGTCTGGCCCAGAATGAGAATGGAGGAGCGGATGCAGCTTCGTTATGAGCCTGCCTTCCTCGAATCGGTCCTCTCCACGTTGATCCGGGAACGGGAGGCGAGCGGCGATCTACGCTTCACCCACGAGTACCACGCCCTGACCGATCCTGCATACCACCTCGCCCCAGCCGCCCGCGAGGACGCCTTCCAGCGGATCCACCGACGCCTTTTTCGCCGGTGGAATCTTGCGGCACCATTCGAAGCAGTCCTCACGGAATTTCCCGAGCTTCAAGAGCAGGTCCAGACCCTTTGGGTTGTCCAGGTCCCGTCCTCTCGCGATGAAGGGGCCGATCTCCAGTTTCCAGATCGGGCGGCGGCGATCGTCCGTCTTTTGCCTCGGCGTCTCCTGGATTCGCCGGGCCTCGGACGTCTCCTACACCATGAACTGACCCACCTCGCCGATATGCTGGACCCGACCTTCGCCTACCATTACACCGAGCAGATCCTCGAGATCCTGCCTGCTGAGGAGCCGCTGGTCCGGGATCGGTACCGCTTGCTGTGGGATATCACCATCGACAGCCGACTCCTGCGGGCCGGGCGTGACACGGTAGCCGACAGAGAACAACGGCGAGCCGAGTTCGAGGCTCAATACCGCGGCGTCCCCGCTCTCCTTGTGGAGAGGGCATTCGGGCGACTGTGGGAAATGCCGCGACCCTCACATCCACAACTCGTGGAGATGGCCACCGATCCGGCTCAGGCCCTCTTCCAGGCCCAAGAGGCTCTCATTCGTTCTCTCCGAGGCTCCCGCTGCCCACTCTGTCGCTTCCTATCCCGGTCCCTCCGACAGGGGATAGAAGAGATACCGCGACCGCTGGCGGAAGAGATCCAACGGGATTTCCCGGAGTGGCGGGTGGAGCGCGGGGCCTGCGAACGATGTCTGGAAGCATACACCATCGCTCAAGCAACGTCATGACAGGGGCTTCAAACGCTTTCTCACTTTTCATCGACCATCCCGACAGGGAGAGGATGGCGAGAATCGGATCCCGAAGAAAGGGGGATGACTCATGAAAATAACCCGTAGGACCTTCCTGAAGGCGGCCGTGACCGGCGCGGGAGCTCTGGTCGCAAAGGATGCGCTCGCCCTGACGTTCCTCAAGCCCATCGATGTTGAGAATCCCCTCGGTGTGTATCCCAATCGTGGCTGGGAACGGATCTATCGAGACCAGTACCGCTATGACCGGAGCTTCACGTGGGTCTGTGGCCCGAATGACACGCATATGTGCCGCCTTCGAGCCTTCGTCCGAAACGGGGTCGTGATCCGAAGTGAGCAAGAGTATTCCGATGGGCGCCACGGCGATCTCTATGGCAACCAGGCCTCGGTCAACTGGAATCCTCGTGGTTGCTTGAAGGGCTATACCTTCCACCGACGGGTGTACGGTCCCTATCGCCTCAAAGGTCCCGTGATCCGCAAAGGATGGAAGGAGTGGGCGGATGCCGGTTTCCCCTCACTCTCGGATCAGCCGGACCTTCGAACACGCTACCGCTTTGACGACCGGGGAAATGACGATTTTGTACGGATTTCCTGGGACGAGGCCTTTCGCTATACAGCCGAGGGGCTGGCGGCGACCGCCACGACATACAGCGGCGATGCGGGAAAACGCCGGCTGCTCGCGGACGGGTACGACCCGTTGATGCTCACCCACTGGAATGGCGCGGGGACACGGACGATGAAGTTTGGATCGAACCTTCCCATCCACGGCGTCATCGGGAAGTTCGGGATCTACCGGTTCGCCAACATGATAGGGCTGCTGGACCATCACGTCCGAGGTGTCCCGGAGGACAAGGCCGTCGGGCCCCGAGATTGGAATGAATACACCTGGCGCGGCGACCAGGCCCCCGGCCAGCCCTTCGTCCATGGCCTCCAGACGTCCGACTGCGACTTTAACGATCTTCGCTTCACCAAACTGCACATCCAGGTGGGAAAGAACCTGATCGAGAACAAGATGCCGGATTCTCACTGGATGGTGGAGACCATGGAACGGGGCGGCAAGATAGTCGTCATTTCGCCAGAGTACAATGCCCCTGCGACGAAGTGTGACGTCTGGATCCCGGTCCGGCCGGGCCTGTCGGACACCGCCGTCTTCTTGGGAATCGCCAAGATCCTCATGGACGAGGGGTGGTATGATGCCTCCTTCGTGAAGGAGTTCACCGACCTGCCCCTCCTCGTCCGGACCGACACCCTGAAGCGCCTCAAACCTCAGGAGATCTTCCCTGGCTATCGGAACCGAGACCTCTCTCGGGGGCCCAGTGTTCGGATCCACGGCCTCACCCCTGCCCAGCGGGAGATCATCGGAGATTTCGTCATCTGGGACCAAAAGACCAACGCCCCACAGCCGGTCACCCGGGATGACGTGGGGGCCAAGCTTCGCGCGAAGGGCCTCGACCCCGCCCTGGAGGGGACCTTTCAGGTCCGTACCGTGGACGGCACCCCCCTCGAGGTCATGCCGATCTTTGAGATGCACCGGCGGCACCTCCGGGACTACGACCTCGAAACAGTCGAGGCGATCTCCGGGGCGAAGAAGGACGTCGTGTATCAGCTCGCGAGGGACATCGCCACCATCAAGCCGGTGGCCATCCACATCGGCGAAGGAATCAACCACTACTTCCATGCCACGCTCCACAACCGGGCAACCTACCTCCCGCTGATGCTGACCGGCAATATCGGCCGCCACGGGGCCGGCGCGTTCACCTGGGCCGGTAACTACAAAGGGGCCCTGCTGCAGGCGTCATCCTGGACAGGGCCTGGCGTCGGTGCATACACCCACGAGGATCCATTTCACCCAACCCTGGACGAGCATGCGCGGATCACCCACGCACAGCTCCGCAACACCACCACGGGGGAGGAGCCCTCCTACTGGGGCACTGGGGAACGGATCCTGGCGGTGGACACCCCGGAGGGCCGCAAGGTTTTCACCGGCGTCTCGCATCTGCCCTGTCCGACCAAGGCCATGTGGTACAACAACGCGAACTTCATCAACCAGGCCAAATGGGTGTACAACCTCATCGTACATGTCTTCCCGAAGCTCGACATGATCGTCGACCAACAGATTGAGTGGACGGCCTCCGCCGAGTACGCCGACCTGGTCCTTCCGGCGAACTCCTGGATCGAGTTCCAGGATATCGAGTGCGGCGGGTCCTGCTCGAACCCCTTCATCCAGGCCTGGGGCGGAGACGGGATCAGACCCCTGTACGATTCCAAGGACGACGCGGCGATCTTCGCCGGTGTGGCTGAGGCCCTGGCGCAGAAGTTCGGGGAGCCGCGGTTCCGCCATTACTGGAAGTTTGTGTCGGAGCAGAAGGCCGCCGTCTACCTGCAGCGGGTCTTCGACAGCTGCACCACGACCCGAAGCCAGGACGACTCTTACCAAGTCGACAAGCTCCTCAAGGGCGATTACGGTGCGCCCGGCACCGCCTTGATGCTCTTCCGAACCTATCCCCGGGTTGCCTTCTGGGAACAGGTCCATGACAACGTTCCCTTTTACACCGACACGGGACGCCTCAACGCGTACTGCGATCTCCCGGAGGCCATCGAGTACGGCGAGAACCTCATCGTTCACCGGGAGGGGCCCGAGGCGACGCCGTACCTGCCGAACGTCATCGTCTCGACGAGCCCCTACACCCGGCCACGGGACTACGGCATCCCCCTCGAGGCGATGGAGGCCGATCTCCGCACGGTCCGGAACATCAAGATGTCCTGGGCCGAGGTTCAGAAGACGGTAAACCCCCTGTGGGCACGGGGGTATCGCTTCTTCTGTTCGACTCCCAAGAGCCGGCACTCGGTCCATTCTTCCTGGTCCACCGTGGACTGGAACTGGATCTGGTCTTGCAACTTCGGCGACCCGTATCGCATGGACAGACGGGCGCCGGGGGTCGCCGACCGGCAGATCCAGATGAACCCGCAGGCGGCGAAGGACCTTGGACTGAATGACGGCGACTATGTCTACGTGGATGCCAACGCAGCGGATCGCCCCTACGTGGGGTGGAAGCCTGCGGATCCGCGGTACCGTGCGTTCCGGTGCATGGTACGGCTGAAGTTCAATCCGGCCCTCCCCTACCACTTCAGCATCCTCAAGCACACAGGCTGGATCGCAACCGAGCGAAGTGTCCGTGCCCACGAGAGCCGACCGGACGGGAGGGCGCTGTCCCCTGAGACGGGATACCAGGCCTCCTATCGGTACGGCTCGCAGCAATCCATCACCCGAGGCTGGCTCCCGCCCATGCATCAGACCGATACGCTGTTCCACAAGAAGACAGGGGCCATGGGTTTCGTGTTCGGTTTCGATGTGGACAACCATGCCGTCAACACGGTCCCCAAAGAGACGCTGGTCAAGATCACCAAGGCCGAGGATGGAGGGCTGGGCGGCAAGGGGATTTGGGAGCCGGCCCGGACGGGATTCACCCCAGGGAACGAAAACGACTTCATGAAGCGGTACCTGGCAGGGGAGATTGTCACCATCAAGAAACGCTAGGGGCAAAGGCTCGGAGGGGACGGGAGATGATGAAAAAACCGTTCGAGGACGATGACCCGATGGAGCTGACCGGCGTGGCCCTGCCCGGAGGCGATATGGAAGAGGCGGCGGAGGCTTTGGTGGAGGAGTTCGTCAGGATGGGGTTCGATGATGCGCATCTCCTCCATCTCTTCGAAAGCCCCTTCTACACCGGAACCCATCAGATCTACCAGCAGAAGGGAGAGGAATACGTGAGGGCCCTGATCGAGAAGATCCGATTGCGATGGCGCGTGCCGCGCGGGAACGACCCTCGTGAGGCTAATGAATAATGCATGAGGAGGAAGGCGATGCCCAAGGTCTACAACTGGCAGCTCGGTCGAAAGATGCACTACCCTTACGAGGAACGGCATCCCCGCTGGCAGTTCGCCGCCGTCTTTAACATCAACCGCTGCATCGGCTGCCAGACCTGCACCATGGCCTGCAAGAGTACCTGGACGTTCTCCAAGGGGCAAGAGCAGATGTGGTGGAACAACGTGGAGACGAAGCCTTATGGAGGATACCCGCAGTTCTGGGATGTGAAGCTCTTGCAACACCTCGATGAGGCTCATCAGCGCGAAGGGACTGAAGCGGCCTGGGATGCCTCACAGAAGGACGGGACCCGGAGACCCTACGGTGTCTTTCAGGGAATGACCATTTTTGAGGCTGCCCTCAAACGGTACGGCCCGGAGGGGCACATGAGGGCCTTGGGTTACATCCCGAGCGACGAGGAGTGGCGTTCCCCCAACATTTACGAGGATACTGCGACCGGCCACCAGGGGAGCCGGGGGGAATTACATCCCCCGGGAACCACGCTGCCGCAGCATAAGACTTGGTTTTTTTACCTGGCGCGCATCTGCAACCACTGTACGTATCCCGGGTGTCTCGCGGCCTGCCCGAGGAAAGCTATCTATAAGCGTCCAGAAGATGGGATTGTCCTGATCGACCAGCAGCGATGCCGGGGCTATAAGAAGTGCGTCGAGGCGTGTCCCTACAAGAAAGCGATGTACCGTCCGACGACTCGCATCTCGGAGAAGTGCGTCGCCTGCTATCCCCGGATCGAAGGGAAGGATCCCCAACTGACCCCCGACGGCGTGCCCCTCGAAACCCGGTGCATGACGGCCTGTGTGGGAAAGATCAGGCTCCAGGGCCTGGTCCGGATCGATGAACGAACGAAAGAGTGGACCGAGGATCGGTCAAGCCCGCTCTACTTCCTGGTCAAGGTGGAAAAGGTCGCTTTACCGCTCTATCCACAATTCGGCACCGAGCCCAATATCTTCTATATCCCGCCCCGGTGGGTGCCGCGCCCGTATCTGCGGCAGATGTTTGGACCCGGAGTGGACCAAGCCATCGAGCGGTACGCTGCCCCATCCCGCGAGCTGCTAGCCGTCCTCCAACTCTTCCGGATCACCCAAAAGGCCATCTTCCGGTACGAGATCCGGGAGGGGGAAAAGATTTTCGAGACCGAGATCGGGGGCAAACCGTGGACGATGTATAACGACACCATCATCGGCTATGACCGGAACGGCAAGGAAGTGGTCCGGACGGCAGTCGAGGAGCCGACCTACGAGCGCCCGAAAGAGCACCTGAACTCGATCTGAGCGGGGGGGGCCTGTCCCTCCTCGGGAGGACATCATGAAGACCTCATCGCGCCGGTTTGACGAGGCCTTAGCGCGGGGCCAGGTGTACCGATTCCTCTCCGCGGCATTCACCTATCCAACCGAGGTGGGTTACGCAGCACTGCAGGCAGAATTTAGCCAAGAGGCCGCCGGAGCCCTCGCCGTCCTGGGGTGGCCCGTAGATGGGTTCGAGGAGCTTCACAACGTGCTCCGTGACCGGCCGCGAGAGCAGTTCGAGTCGGAGCATGTCGCGATCTTCGGCCATACCGCCGCAGGTGAGGTCCCCCCGTACGAGGCGCGTTACGGCGCCGGCCACTTGTTCCAGGAGACGCACTGCATGGCAGACGTCGCAGGCTTTTACCGAGCCTTCGGCCTCGAGGCGTCTGACACCTGCCCCGAGCGACCGGACCACATTGCGGTGGAGCTGGAGTTCATGCACGTCCTGGCGATCAAGGAGGCGTACGCCCTCAATCGGGAGTGGTTGGAGCAAGCGGAGGTTTGCCGCGAGGCACAGGCACAGTTCCTCCGGGATCATCTCGGCCGGTGGGCCCCCGCGTTCCTTCGACGTCTCGCGGATGACGGAAAGAGCGGGATCTTTAACGTGCTGGCCGGTGTGACCACGGCCTGTCTTGAGGCAGATTGCCGTGCCCTCGGCGTCCGGATCGAAAGCGTCGCGCTCGAGCTCGCCCCAATCGATTTCGAGCCTGCTGGATCGGATTTTCCCTGCGGGGCGGAGGGTTGCGGAGGGGATCCGACCCTGATCCGCATCGCGCCGAGGGCCATGACGCAGGCTACGTCCGCGAAGGAGGGGATGGAATGATCAGGAGGATCTTCAGAGGCACGATCGTGGCCGTCATGGCGCTGACAATCGCCGTCCCGGCATGGGTGCCGGAGGACGGACAAGGGGCGGAGATGGCACCTCACGGGAAGAAGGCTCAGGTAAACAGAGAGGTCCTTGCTCAGGGCAGGACCCTATATGAAAAGAAGTGTGCCGTCTGTCACGGGACCGACGGGAGGGGAGACGGGTCCGCCGCTTACCTCCTCTACCCAAAGCCTAGAGACTTCAACAGCGGCGCGTTCAAGATCCGTGCGACCACGACCCTCCCTACCGATGACGATCTTTTCAGAACCATCACCAATGGAATCCAAGGGACCTCCATGCCCTCCTGGGCCTCGCTCACGGACCAGGAGCGGTGGGCATTGGTCGCCTATGTCAAGAGCCTCTCCCCGGTGTTCAAGACGCAACCCGCCGGACAACCTGTCGCGATCCCAGAGCCAATACAGCGAACGCCTCGCCTCCTTGCCCTAGGGAAAAAGTTCTACACGGAAGCCGGCTGCTTCGACTGCCACGGGACTTCCGGTAAGGGGGATGGGCCCGCCGCCGCCACCTTGAAGGACGAGTGGGGCTATCCGATCGTCCCGTACGACTTCACGATCCCCGGCAAGATGAAGGGGGGTTCCACCGTGAAGGATATCTATCGGACCCTTCAGGTGGGGGTTGGGGGAACCCCCATGCCTTCTTATGAAGGTGCACTCACCGAGGAGGAGACATGGGCGCTGGCTTATTACACCCTCTCCCTCGCCCAGAACGCAGCAAAGGAGGCGATGCCGAAGGAGTCGGGAACGATCAGGACGTGGTTCGTGCCGGGGAACCTCCCCCTCGACCCGCTTGCTCCGGCATGGGCCAAGGCCCCTCCGACGGTCGTTCCCCTGAGGACCCTCTGGATACGGGCCAAGACGATCGACCAGGTGACAGTAAAATCCATCCATAACGGTAAACAGATCGCCTTTCTCCTCGAGTGGGATGATGCCCTCGTAGACCAGGAAGTTCTACGAAGCGAGGATTTTCGAGACGCGGCGGCTATCCAGTTCCCAGTGAAGTCCAAGAAGCCTCGCGGCACGGGCAACCCTGAACCTTCGTTCACCATGGGAGAGAAGGGAGGCCCGGTAAACATCTGGCACTGGAAGGCGGATTGGGAAGCGGACCTTCAGCGATACCGTGACGTTCAAGACCGCTACACAGGTATGGCGGTGGACCGTTACGTGATCAATGGAGGCGCCCCGCCAGGAAGTCCAACCACCGCACAGGTGAAAGACCCGACGTCGACCCATGATCCGACCTACCTGGCCGGATGGGGGGCAGGAAATCTCCTCTCGAATCCGCTGCGTCGCTCGTCGGTGGAAGACCTGAATGCGATCGGCTTTGGGACGCTCACCTCCCAACCATCCGAAGACCAGAACGTTCAGGGGAGGGGCATCTGGAAAGAAGGCACGTGGTTGGTGGTAATGGTGAGAGAGACGCGTTCGAAAAGCGATCGGGATTCGCAGTTCATTCCGGGCCAATCCCTCCCCGTGGCCTTCGCGATCTGGGACGGCGCCCAGGGGGACCGGGATGGGCAGAAGGCGGTCTCGGTCTGGCAACGCGTGGAGCTAGAGAAAGCCGCCGGGAAATGAAGGTCGCCTTCGAAATTGGAGCGACTACGTCAAGGCGAGAGAAGCCACCGATCGCTTTCCCGCCGATGTTTCTAAGATATTAGGAGAGCCGGGTTCTCTGGATATTCACTTCCTTCCCGAGTATGGAGGCTCCGGCACCGCCTTCACCACATTTAAGATTATAAACAGAGTATCTACGATCAACCGGTAGCCTTGCATGCCTTTCTGTTGTACCGACAGTGGCACCGAAAGTCGCTTTCCGCCGTCGCCGCCGTCCAGCTCTGCGGCGCCGGTCACCGTGAAGCCTCTTTCACCATGGGCGATGCGAATAGCCCCGTCAACATCTGAACTTGGAAAGTGGATTGGCGAGCGGGCCTCCAATGGTTCCGGGACCCGCTAAACCTCTTACAGGATTGGGGGGGATGATGCAATCCGATCATGAAAGTAGCGGCCGAAACCCCACCCCAACTGAAGGCCGCCCTGGCTACAACGCGCGAGAAATAGCTGTGCCCTCTACGATAGCCATCACCCTCAGAAACACGCTCGTGCACTATTTCAGAAAAATGCGCGCAACGACCATAAGCCCGCCCAGGGTCAGCCCCTCCGAAATTCTCTGGTCATGGGTGGGTGGCTTCTGTGGTATCGGTGCGGTGTCCTTTATCAATTTCAACCTTATTGAAAAGACAGACCTGCTCATGGTCATAGGATCGTTCGGGGCCTCAGCCGTGCTTATCTATGGTGTCATTCATAGCGACCTTGCCCAACCAAGAAACCTTGTCGGGGGACACATCGTTTCCGCTATTACAGGAGTGACCGCCTATAAGATGTTGCATCCGTACCTCTGGTTGGCTGCTGCTGTGGCAGTGGCCACGGCTATTGCAGCCATGCATGCGACGAGAACCGCGCATCCACCCGGTGGGGCCACAGCCCTGATTGCAGTCATCGGGAGCGCGAAGGTTCATGCCCTGGGCTACTTATATGTCATCCTACCGGCCGGATTGGGTGCGACGGTCATGCTGGTGGTTGCACTTCTCGTGAACAATATTCCCAACACTAGGAAGTATCCGAGGTTTTGGTACTGACCCGGTAGGTGACAACTTAGTTCTTGGAGGGATTAGCGGAGGAGATCCTGCACACGACCACCACTGCATCCCGCTGGATCTTCTTTTTCCCCCATAGCCGACCCTTCCAAGCATAGCCCACGGTCTCCATCTACCTGCTTGGATGCTGTCCATGTGACGCAGATCATGTTTTTTTCAAACTTGCGTCATTGATCCGATATGAGCGAGGTCTTATCTTTCAATGAGAGGAGTCAGCTTAGTACCGACTCTATCGAGATGAGGTTTGCCTCGTCAGGAGGAAGAGACAATGGGCGCTCCATGGATTGTTATCGCAGCCATCCTTGCCATCGCATTGCTTTACGTCTTGGTTCCTGTCGTTACCGATGCCTTTCGCCGGTACCGCAGAAGAAAAATCCTCCGATGTCCTGAAACGGGGAGAGACACAGAGGTCGGTATTGACGCCTCTAAAGCAGCACTCACCTCGGCCTTCGGCCCACCGGTCCTGCGTGTGAAGGATTGCTCGCTATGGCCTGAGCGAAAAGACTGTGAACAAGGCTGCCTCCCGCATTTGAGGGAAGCGGATAGTCCGCACCCAAGGTGAGAGCCTAAGGTCATGCAAGGACAAGCTCACCATCAACTCGTCATTGTCGGCGGTGGAAACGGAGGGATCAGCGTGGCGGCCCAGCTGCGCAAGGCCCTGAAGCAACAGGACATCGCCATCATCGAGCCCTGCCGCAAACATTACTACCAGCCCCTGTGGACGCTGGTCGGCGCCGGCGTTTTTCCCAAGGAGGTGACCGAAAGAGAGGAGGCATCCTACATTCCGTATGGGACCACGTGGATCCAGGATGCCGTAACCGAATTCCAACCGGATGACAATACGGTCCTCACCCGTGATGGGAAAAAAGTGAGTTATGACTTCCTGGTGGTTGCGCCAGGTATTCAAATTGATTGGGACAAGATTAGCGGGCTCAAGGGAAACATCGGACGACACGGCATCTGCAGCAATTTCGCCTACGAGTACGTGGACAAAACATGGGAGTATATCAGAAACTTCAAAGGGGGGAACGCCATCTTCAACTTCCCCAACACGCCGATCAAGTGCGCGGGCGCACCCCAAAAGATCATGTATCTAGCCGACGATTATTTCCGAAAGTCAGGTGTGCGCGACCGGGCAAATGTCATCTATGCCTCGGCAGGCAAGGCGATTTTTGGGGTCAAGAAGTACGCCAACCCGCTTAATCAAGTCGTCGCCCGCAAAGCCATCGAGACCAGGTACCATCACAACCTCATCGAGATTCGGGTCGAGGCGAAGGAAGCGATCTTCGAGCGCTTGGACACCGGCGACAAAGTCGTCTTGCCGTTCGAGATGATCCATGTCACACCCCCCATGAGTGCCCCCGACTTTGTGAAGCAGAGCCCATTGGCCAATGCATCCGGGTGGGTGGATGTTGACAAATACACGCTTCAACATACCCGCTATCCCAACATCTTTGGCCTCGGCGATGCGAGCAGCCTGCCGACTTCCCGAACAGGAGCTGCGATTCGCAAACAAGCCCCTGTCCTGGTGAAGAATCTCGTCTCGGCAATGCGGGGGAAACCACTCACTGCACGATACGACGGTTACGCCGCCTGTCCGCTGGTCACGGGTTACGGGCGCCTGATCATGGCGGAGTTCGACTATGACGGCAATCCAAAGGAATCGTTCCCCTTCGATCAGTCGAAGGAACGGTACAGCATGTACCTGCTCAAGGCCTATGGCCTGCCACTGATGTATTGGCATGGTATCTTGAGAGGACGCCTCTAGCAGGGTTGCGGGACATCCACGTCCCCCAAACAACAAAGGTTTTTTGCGTCATAAGAGACGGCTTCTGACCTTTTACCGTACGAACCACTGAAACATATGAACCCATATACGTACATCGCCAATGTATCTGAGTTGTTACCGGACATGCCCGCCGATAGCATCATTAGCCGCACCATTTACACCGATGAGCATGTGAAGGCAGTCCTCTTCGGCTTTGCAGCAGGTCAGGAACTCTCAGAGCACACCGCCTCGCAGCCCGCTATTTTGCATGTTCTGCAAGGGGAAGCCAACTTGACGCTGGGTGATGATTCGTTGGAGGCCCGGGCGGGAGCATGGATCCATATGCCCCCTCTGCTTCGCCACAGCATTTATGCGAAAACCCCCGTGGTGATGCTCTTGCTGCTGATTAAGACAGCGATACCACAGAATCCAGATGATCCTCCGGGTTAAAAGGACACCCGAAACACGCTAACACGGAGTTCCGCCCGTCTAGCCTGGACACTCGGGGGACTTGTCAAGGGATATGCAGCGCCTGCGAATTGAAGACGGGCAATAGACTGGAAAATCTCTGTCCTGTGGGGCATATATGTCTCACGCAGCATGTCCTTTATGCAAAAGGCTGATCAGCGTTACACGAAAAACTGTCCTGCGGCATCCCTGCCCCACTTGCTTTTGTCTGCCGTCCCGCCCTTTTCGAAGTCCCCTCGCCACACCGCCTTTAAAATCCGCAGATTAGCCTGCATGAAGCGTTCACACCTTGCCCAGAAGGGAAAGTGGCATTCCCATTGCTGCCCCATCCCCTTCTAATCCCCCGCCCAAATCCGTCTTGACCAAGTGCCAAGCCAGGAGATATGTATGAAGGGTGAGAGGCTGCTTCGGCGCGGAGCTTTGGCTCATCCGCTGGGCCCGCTCGCGGCGGGCCCCGCTCGGCCGGAAGCCTGCGACAGAACTCGTGGGTGCGTCAGAATAGATTGGGGTCTCTCAATGGGTGAGCGAGAAGACGATATCCAATGGACCGAGGAGAGCCTTCAGCGAGTGGAGAAGGCTCCCGGCTTTGTCCGTGCAGGGATCTACAAGCTCATGCGCAAACGGGGAAAGGAACGGGGGCGGAAGGTCATTACCTCGGAGTTTTTGACGGAGATTCGAAACGAGTCGATGCTCCGGGTGGCGAAGAGCATCAAGGGCTTCGGCTTCGAAGAGCTCAGCATGGATGCCTTTGAAGTGGCAAAGCAGAAGATGCGGAAGCTCCCCAGGAAGGTGACGGTCATCGAGCAAATCAAGACGTTCTTGGGCCAGAGAACGCAAAGCAACGACATGATCGTCGCCAAGTTTACGCGCTACCTTCAGATGATGCCAGAGAAGGGGCTCCCCTGGACAGAGGAGGCCTTGGCTCGGATCCAGAAGATCCCGCCGTTCGTCCGAGACATGGCCACGCAGGCCATCGAGGACGAGGCGAAAAAACGGAAAGAAAAGATCGTCACCCCCGAAGTGGTAGAGCAGATTCTCACCCAATTTTCGCAGGCTCCCTGTACTGAGGGCGGAGGCGCAGAAGAAGCCACCCAGACGGTGGGTACCAGAGTCGAAGGCCCCCTAGACGGTATCACGATGCTTTGGACGGCAGAGGCGGAAGAACGGCTGAGGAGGGTCCCGGTTCCCTTTATCCGCCGAACGATCATCCAGAGGGTCGAAGCAACTGCCAAGCTCAAGGGCCTCCAGGTGGTTGATTTAGAAACGTACGAGGCCGGCCTCGCCGAGAGAAGATCCGACGATCTAAGCTGAAGAAGTTCATCCTCTTTTCTGATCTATATCATTGACGGGCGACCGGAAACGGATCAGGAAGATTTGGAGGTTCTTTGATACGCGCAGCACCCCGGCCATCGCCGTCATCTCGAACATGGAAGGGCGCCACAGAGGTGAGACCTCCGAGGAGCTGGGCCAGACTTTCGGTATCCCCATTCGAGTGACGATCCCGCACGAGCCTGCGCTCGCAACCTTCCAGGCGGGGGCCGCTCCCTATCTCATCGCCCAGAAAGGGACGGAGGTCCGCAGAATCTTCTTCGACCTGTCAGAAGATTTGGTGGAGTACCTGGTCGGGCTCCATGACGAACACGAGGATGAGGAAGACTTTTAAATCAGAAAGCGACTTCGGTGGGACAACGTCTTGTCCCGTGTGGCACGTGTGTCCCAGGGGTTATCTCCGTGTAACATTGGACCCGCAGACCTGATCTGCGTCATGAGAAAGGCTGTTGCGGGACATTCCTGTCCCAGTCTTCTCTTGCTCCTTTTACTGCTGCCTGCCCTCCGATTGGTGCTATCTCCTTTAAAATAAATGGATTAGTTAAGACATGGCTCCCATTTTTCTCCCGAACGGGACGTGGCACTGCCCTTGCTCCCAGACCCCTCAACATCCAGTAACAGCCAGGACCGGAGGATTGGGATGGACCGACATCCGGGAGGTCGCATGCGCCAGCTCATCCGCTGCCACCGTATCCTGGATCGCCTCTCGAATAGTCGCATCGGGTATAACGCCAGCCAACTTGCTGAGGATCTCGGGTACACCACCAAAACGATCTACCGGGACTTGCGGGCCCTCCGCGAGGCTGGCGTCCAGATCTGGTACCAGGCTCGCTTCAAGCGGTATCAAATTGTGAAGAATAGATTGGTCGAGGGGCACCTCGGTGAGTTCGGCCACCATCCCATTGAAAGGGACTCCGGAGTCGAGGAGCTCCGGGTAGGACTCGGGGAGGCCAGGCGATATCTCGGCGTGTCCCCCCGGTTCCTGAAGGAGCTGCTCCTGCGGCAGGAGATCCCGATCATCCGAAATGGAGGAAGGGTGAAGCTGAAGGTTGGGGATTTGGTCAGATATAAGCACCTGAGGAAACCCGACACACCGCAACTGAGGGAGGGGACGAACAATGGTCAACCCGATGCGGAAGGGATCACCCGGCGGGGGCTGCCCTTACCTACATCGGCAGCCTGACCACGCGGAAACGCCGATCCCGGCGTATTGCCGCGACCCTGCTTCAAGGCTCAGTACGGTCCCCGGTTTCTGGGAGTATTGGAACCGCTGTACGACGGTAAAACACATCCGCTGCCCGATGTATAGACGCCATCGACGGCGCAGTCACGAGACCAGTCTCAGGAAAGGGATGGAACACCCGACAATCACCCGGTGATAAGCAAGAGCTCGCAGAAGTCTACGGGAGTTAAGAGCCGCCATGAATCTGCAACAAGAGCTTGCCCAGAAAATGACATCTACCCGGTACTTGTATTCAGACGCCCCGCGTAACGTCTACTGGGAGATGACGATTGCCTGTGATCTCGTCTGTAAGCACTGCCGCGCCGAGTCCATTCCCTGCCGCGACCCCCAGGAGCTGACCACGGAAGATGGAAAAGCCCTGATGAGGGACGTCAAGACCATGGGCAGCATGATGATTCTGACGGGCGGAGATCCCATGAAGCGGGAGGATCTGCTTGATCTTATCGCCTATGCCCGGGACATCCGATTGCCTCTCGGAATCACGCCGAGCATGACTCCTACCCTGACCCGGGACATCGTCCGCCAATTCCGAATGCTAGGGGTCGCTGCCATGGGGATGAGCCTTGATGGGCCCAATGCGGAGGTTCACGACACCTTCCGAGGAGTCCCGGGAACCTTTGAACACTCCATCAAAGCCCTCCAGTGGGCAAAAGAATTCCACCTCCAGGTGCAGGTGAACACCACCGTCACCCAGGAAACCCTCCCCCATCTGCCCTCTCTGTACCGCTTGTTGCGGGAAGAGGCATACCCCCCTGTTCGCCGGTGGACCCTGTTTCTCCTCGTCCCGGTCGGGCGGGGAGCCACTCTGGGCCTTCCGTCGGCCGAAGATGTAGAAAACCTCTTCGCCTGGGTCTACTCTCTCTCCAGGGACGCCCCCTTCCACGTGAGCACCATCGAGGCACCTCACTATCGACGGTACTGGATTCAACGAAAGCTCGAAGAGGGGCTGTCCTTCGAAGAGATTCAGCGACTGGGCAAGCGAATGGGGTTCGGGGTCCGCGACGGAAACGGGGTGATCTTTGTCTCCCACAAGGGAGAGGTGTATCCCGCGGGCTTTCTCCCTGCTCCTTTCCTGGGGAACGTTCGGGAGAAACTGCTGTCCGACATCTACCGGAACTCGCCCTTACTGATGGAACTCCGGGATATGGACCGCGTGACGGGAAAATGTGGATGCTGCGAGTTCCGCTGGATCTGCGGGGGTTCTCGGGCGCGGGCCTACGCCGTCACCGGCAATTACTTGGCGGAGGAACCCCTGTGCGTCTACAACTTTAACGGAGACAGACCCCCGGCGAATCAAAGGTGAGTCCGAAAACCTCTCAGCCACACATGCGGACGGGGTCCAAGGAGGTAACGATGCAAACGAACAGCTGTTCTGAGTGTGGAGGAAGACAGAGTTGCCTGCTGGTCAGCGAGCTCACGCCCGAAGAGGTCGAGGCTACGAGGGGGATTCGCCACACCCGTAGTTATCAGTCCCGACAGACCCTGTACCACGAGGGAATGCCCGCCTTGGGCATCCACATCCTTTGCTCGGGTCGTGTGAAACTTTCCCGAGGGGACAATAATGGGCGGCAGCAAATCCTGCGAATTGTGGGTCCGGGAGAGATCTGTGGGGAAGAAGCCCTCTTGGAGGGGGCCCCCTACACGAACACCGCTGAATCGCTCGAAACCTGTCAGAGTGCCTTCGTGAGACGCGAGGCCTTTCTCGACCTTCTCGAGAAGCAGGATCGAATCCTCCTCCCTCTCCTCCGCCACATCTGCCAGGTGTTGGTACAGACCCAGATTCGCCTCACGCACGTGGCCCTCAATGATGCCCGGACCCGGATGGCTGCGCAGCTCTTGGATCTTGCAGAGCACTACGGAGAGCCAGGGCCGAAGGGAACCACTCTCGGCCTAGCCCTGCGTCGAGGAGAACTAGCTGCCCTGGTCGGCATCAGCCCCGAGACGGCGATGCGCCTCCTGAGCCAATTTCAGCGCGAAGGGCTTCTGGAGGTGCGCGGCAGACGCCTCACCCTCAAGTCGCCGGAGCGACTCCGGGCCCTCCTCTGAGGCAAGGAGAGAATCCGGGAGGGCTGATTAGGAGGGGTCGTCAACGCCCGAGGATTCCCGTTTCCCGGAGATCCCGAGCTCTTTCATCCGCTTTCGTAGGGTGTTCCGGTTGATTCCCAACAGCTGTGCGGCCTTCAGCTGATTCCCGCCTGCCCGTTCCAATGCAGCCTGCAGCAGGGGGCGCTCCACAAGCGCAAGGACATGTTCGTAGAGCTGTCCCTCTTTTTCATCGCCAACGCGTCTTAACTCTGCCCGCACTTCGCGCGTGAGTCCACCTGGGGTTGCAACATCCTCGGCCCCCGCAGGGCGGGTTGCGGCCAGCAGGGATTCAGGCAAATGTTCCGGAAGAATGAGGCGTGTCCGCGAGAGAAGGCAGGCCCGCTTGATCACATTCTCGAGTTCCCGGACATTGCCAGGCCAATGGTACCGGAGGAGGCACTTGATGGCTTCCGAAGAGATTTCTTTGCCGCCATCTCTCGCATAAAGCTGTAGGAAATGGGTAATCAGCACTGGGATATCCTCGCGACGTCCGCGGAGCGGCGGGAGCATGATCGTCACTACATTCAACCGGTAAAACAGGTCCTCCCGGAAGATACCTCGTGCAACCAACGCCTGGAGGTCTCGGTTCGTCGCAGCCACAATCCGGACGTTCGTGGTGATGGGAACCTCACCCCCTAATCGCTCGAAGCGACGCTCCTCGAAGATCCGGAGAATCTTTGTCTGCAGCGCCGGGTCCATCTCGCCGATCTCGTCGAGAAAGATTGTTCCCTTATCGGCCAGCTCGAATTTTCCCCGACGGGCGGTCAACGCCCCGGTAAAAGCCCCTTTTTCATGGCCGAACATTTCGCTCTCAAGCAGGTCTTTGGGAATGGCAGCACAATTGACCGTCACAAATGGACCATCATGTCTCGGGCTATTCTTGTGGATCGCCCGGGCAACAAGCTCCTTACCGGTTCCGCTTTCACCAGCAATGAGAACAGTAGCATCGCTATCCGTCACCTGACCGACCAGCTTGAACACTCCTTGCATCTCAGGACTTGTTCCCACGATCTCGTCCAGTTCCTGGCGGTCCTTGAGCTGTGCCTTGAGCCGGTTCAGTTCGCGCGTGAGACTCTGAACCTCTAAGGCCCTGCGGACGAGCAGGGTGAGCTCCTCAAAATCGAAGGGCTTGGTGATATAGTCGTACGCCCCCCGCTTCATGGCCTCGACCGCCGCCTGAAGGCTCCCAAAGGCGGTCATGACGATCACCATGGCTTCGGGATGACGGTCCCGCATCAGGGAGAGGGCCTCCAGCCCGTCTAGGGTAGGCATCTTGATGTCCATGAGCACGAGATCGGCGCTCACCCGCTCGGCCGTGTCCACTGCCGCCTTCCCATCCGAGACCGTGTAGACAGCGTACCCCGAGCGCTCCAGGGCCTTTTTCAAGGTCCAGCGGACACTCTCTTCATCATCCGCCACGACAATTTTTGTTTTCGCGACCTCCGACACATCTACTCCATTTACTTTTATTGTGTCGCCAGCGGAAGGAGGATGGTAACCGCGCATCCCCCCTCTTCCGCATCATTGATCTCCATGGTTCCCCGGTGATCCCCCACGATCCGATGGCAGAGGGCCAGCCCGAGGCCGGTCCCCTTTGGCTTGGTGGTAAAGAAGGGGTCGAAGAGGTGTTGCCGGACCTCGAGCGAGAGACCAGGACCTTGATCGATCACTCTCACCACCGCCACCGACAGCCCAAAGCATCGTGGAGAGCGTCGTTCATACCCAGTCTCTAGGGTGAGCGCTCCTCCCCCCTCCATCGCCTCGGCCCCATTCCGGATGAGATTGAGAAAGACCTGACGGATCTGGTCGGGATCGGCAGCGATGAGGGGAACCTGGGGATCATAGATGCGGCGAACCGTGATGTCTCGACGTATCAGCACTGGCTCCTCGAGAGCCAAGAGCTCTTCCAGGATCTGGTTGACATTGCATTCCACCACGCGGGGAGGGCTAGGTTGGGCGAAGGCGAGCATCCCCTCCAGGAGCGAATTCAGCCTATCCACTTCTCGGATGATGATGTCGGTATATTCCTTCAGGGAAGGAGGGAAAGAGGACTCCGCCTCAATGAGCTGTGCAGCCCCCCGGACCCCCATCAACGGATTACGGATCTCATGGGCAATACCTGTGACCAGTGTTCCCAGGGCCGTGAGGCGCTCTGCCCGGCGGACCTGATCTTCCAGCTCTCGAATCCGCGTGACGTCCCGAATGAGCAGGACTCCCCCCCGGGCCTCTCCGCCTTGGTCAGCCAAAAGGGAGGCGATGGCGCTCACTGAGACCTTTCCCAGAGAGGTCACCACACTGGCCTCGTGCTCTGCATGAGCCCGCCCGGTCTCA
>Ga0255058_10000227_pt1 | contig 33439 bp, 24 predicted proteins | sample Cases_109_9_MG_FD_188637 | JGI IMG/M metagenome (GOLD analysis project Ga0255058, IMG submission 188637) | Seawater microbial communities from Amundsen Gulf, Northwest Territories, Canada - Cases_109_9 | ecosystem: Environmental > Aquatic > Marine > Gulf | place: Canada: Northwest Territories... | reverse complement strand
CCCGTTCTCGATCCGTTCGAGGATTGCGATGCGCTGGAGGAGCTGGAGGAGGAGATCGTAGTCCTAGCGGCCCACATTCACTCCGCCGATCACCGGCTTCTGGCTCTGGTGGCCGAGTTCGATAGGCGGCGTGGCTGGGAGCTCGGGGGCCACCGCTCGTGTGCGCACTGGCTCGCTTTCAGTACGGGCATCGATCTCGGCGCGGCGAGAGAGAAGGTGCGCGCTACGCGGGCCCTCGTGGACCTGCCACAGATCAGCGCCTCCATGAGTCGTGGCGAGCTCTCCTTCTCTGCCGTAAGGGCGCTCACCCGTGTGGCCACAGCAGAGAACGAGGGTGATCTCCTGGAGCTGGCCCGCGGGTGCACCATCGCCCAGCTCGAGCGGGTAGTGCGGGCCTACAAGCGTGGAAGCCGTAAGGACGAGGCAGCCCTGGAGCGCGAGCGCTACGACAGCCGCTCTCTCTCGGTGTTCCCCGAAGGTGATGGCATGTACGTGGTGAAGGGTAGGCTCACCCCGGAAGTGGGAGCTCTCTTGATGCGTGCCGTGGAGGCGGCGGATGATGCCCTGTACCGGGAGAAGGGCTACAGAAACGTTTCAGCTGCAACGTCCCGTCGGGAGTCGGCACAGCGGCGGGCCGATGCACTGGGGCTCATGGCCGAGCGGGCACTGGCTGCCGGTTTCGGTAGTAGTGAGGATAGCGAGGCGCGTGCCCCCCTCAGCGGCACGCGCGCAGAGCGTTACCAGGTGATGCTGCACGTGGACATGGATACCCTGAAGGCCGAGGGAGAGCCGGGCCGCTCGGAGCTCGAGGACGGGACACGCGTTTCATATGAAACGTCCCGCCGGCTCACCTGTGATGCTGCGCTCGTAGCCGTAAGCCACAGCCGAGATGGTTCGGTGCTCGGTGCAGGCCGTAGGACCCGCACCATATCACCTGCGCTACGCCGTGCGCTGGAGGCGCGTGACCGCGGCTGCCGGTTTAAGGGCTGCGGCCTCCGCTATACCGATGCGCACCACGTTAAGCACTGGGCTGACGGAGGCGAAACATCACTGGGCAACCTGCTGCTGCTGTGTGCCCATCACCACCGACTCGTGCACGAAGAAGGGTGGAAGGTGGAATTGTGGGGCAGAGAGCGGTTGCCGGCGTTCATCGATCCCAGGGGGCAGGTCAGTCTCAACGCGGGCTGGAAAGCGCCCGAGCTGCCTGAGGATCCCGTGGCCGCGCTGATCGCGGAGAATACCAGGCGCGGCGTGGAGCCCGACTACTACACGGCCGGCGCTCGCTGGAAGACCGAGTGGGACATACCACGCTCCGTCTACTTCAATGCGCTCGAGGCGCTGGGGTGAGGATGGAGGCGGCGAGCCGGGACAGGCTAATCTACCTGTTGACGGGTAGCAGTTGAATCGGACTCGACCATCATCCAGCCTTCCACCTCGGCCGGGAGCGGCCTTCGCCCATACAGATAGTCGTCCGCCGCGAGAGCAGCCCGGCGGGCAAGTGCTGAGTTCCGGATCGCGAGTCTAACAAGCCCGTGCATCAGGTTGTCCGGGTGGGAATACTGGCACACCGAGACGCAGCGGGCGCAATCCGTTCCGATCTTGCACCAGTACGTGAAGCATGCCTCGGGATCGATCCGCCACCGCAGCGCTCCGTCGATCTCGGATCGAAATCCTCTCGGAATCGCCTGGCTCGGGCAGACATCCGCGCACTTCTCGCACATCGAGCAGAAATCGAGGACCGAGTGCTCGGGCTCGCGCCCGTCGGCAAGGAGCGGCAGGTCCGTGGTTACGACGCCAAGTCGCACACGGGGCCCCAGCCGGGACGTCATGAGGAGTCCCATGCGACCGATCTCCCCCAGACCAGCATCGCGGGCCACGAGCGGACAGATGACCCGGTAGTTGCCGTCGATGTGAGCCCGGGCCGGGTAGCCGAGGTTGCGGATGAACTGGGCGACCTGGACGGCGATCGCCCCGGAGGTCATGTACTGCTGCGCCGATTCCATGACCGTGGGCCCGCGCGGCGCCCGGTCGATCATCTCCTTCGCCATCTCCACCGTCAGCGCGATGGCGTACTTGTGGTCCAGGCGGACAGGCTGGCCGTACTGCTCGCCGCGTCCGACGGTCGTGTACTTGTGGTAATCCAGCAGCTCGGTGATGCCCACGTCCCCGGCCCCGAGCTTAACGGTCCATCTCTTGATGAACTCCGAGATCGCCGCCGGGTCCGGGGATTCCTTGTCGGAGGCGACCGGTCCGTCCACAATGGAGTGGAGCTCCGCGATCGTCGCGAAGCTGGCGTCGGCGGCCGCGAACATGAACGGATCGTGGAGCGAGGCACCTTTTCTCATGAGTCCCGGAAGCGCCCGAAATCCAACGTCGGGCCCCCTCTTGTCGGGCTTCTCCCTGTAGTACGACTCGAACCGCTCGGAGCCCGGCTCGAGGCGCGCCCGCGAGAACATGATGTCCCGCTCGTCGACCCGCGTGATCGGCGTATCACGTTCGGCACGGTGTCTGGACCGCGTGGGAACGAGCAGCACAACGGCGGTCAGCAGCGTAACACCCAGCAGGCCGGCACCCGTGTACGACCCTGCCTGCGAGGGCATAGCCACAACGACCAAGAATGGGATAGGCGCCAGCACGGCCAGCCCAAGCAGCCGCCTCCCGGCGCGGGACTCGTTCTCACGCCACGACACGATTGCCGCGCATACCAGGGCCGCAAGCAGGACGGCCCCGGTGGCGATCAGGATCTCATCAATCACAGGCACGGCCGGATCAGCAATGGAGGCACTCCTCGAACACCGGTGTTCACCAGGACGCCCACGCGACGAAACTCCGTGGGATCCCCCCCGGGGGGCAAGGCGGCGGGTCCGTCAGCCGGCCGCCACCCTTCTCCTGTAGCTCACGCGGAGGCCGAGCCACATCAGCGAGGCCACGCAAAACACGAAGATACCAAACAGCGTGGTCGTGAGCGCGACCCGGATCCCGCTCCAGATCACTGCGGGACTGACCGCTGCGGCCTGCTCGATGACGCCGGCAGCCAAGTAGATCCCCGTGAACGTGCCGAGAAGCCCGACGACCACTACCCACACGCCCCAGAAGAGGACTGCGTCGATACCGGTCTCTACGACGGCGTCCGGGCCGTCGAGATCCCGCGTCCGCACGAACGCCCACACCGCCAGGACTCCGATCACGATGGGAATGAACAGGATCGGCCACATGAAGAACCCGCCCTGCTTGAAGAACTCCATCATCTCTCCACTCCTTTCAGATAGACCCCACAGATGAGTCGATATTGATTCCGGCCAGGACCTCTGCTTCCGCCTGCTCCACCCGGGCCACACCGGCAGCAATGAGAAGCCACATCGCCCAGGCGATCGCGCTGGTCAGGAGACCGAGGGCCAGCAGTTCCATGTCCCGTTGGAGCCACGTGAGACGCTCCGCCATCTGGGCAGACGGATCCGCCTCCAGGCGACCGGCCACGGCATACAGGTCCAACGCCGTGCCCCCGAAGCAGAGCACGACCGAGGCGATCCCGGCCGCGGGCAGGATCCACAGCCCGCGCCGCAGTCTGGAGAGGTCGTGGTCTCGCTTCACCCTGAGCGTGAACAGCTTCCAGAGACTGAACGAGGACGACCAGTAGCCCCACGGTCAGGAGGACCCCCATCAGCGGTGCCGGATCGGTCAGAATCCCGCTTTTCCCGAGCCACGCGATCCCGGCGGCAAACATGACGACAGATGTCAGGGCCAGGGCGAACCGCTCGATCCGATGACGGACCGGATCCGAGAACCGGTCGACCAGGCGCTGATACAACGGACGGTGGAGCCCATGGAGCTCTCGAAGCGCGTCATTGGATGCGACCAGCATGTGGGAGGCCCGGGCGCGGGCCTCGTTCGGGTCCACGCCCTCCGACAAGAGCTACGCTTCCAGCCCGGCAAGGTCCGCCGCCAGCTCGAGGAGCACTCGGGCCCGCATCGGTTGGGGAAGGTCTAGTCGCCCCGCCACCTCTCGAAGCTCTGCACGAATGAGCTCATCCCTCACCTCCCAGCAGGGCGTCCAGCGTGCCGAAGTTCGCGCGGACCCGTCGCGACTGGATCGTCAGCCACTCCCGACCCCTGTCCGTGAGGGAGTAGACCTTCCTCCGCCTGCCGTCCGCCGTCTCCCATTTCCCTGAAATCCGCCGGCCTTTCTCCAGTCGGTGCAGAATCGGGTACAGCGTCCCGTGCTGAAACGTGAACATTCCGTCCGTCTCCCGTTCCACGTCGAGGGCGATCTGGTAACCGTGCTTCGGCTCTCCGCGGAGCGCCGCCAGGATCAACGCCTCGTTGATCTCCCGTACCAGGGCTTGAAGGTCGATCGGCTCAGTCATGGCAATCCCATATATCGTCGGTCTATATATCGACACTCTATATATAGAATGATACAGGGGACGCGTCAAGGGCTGCGGCGCTGCAGGAAATGGAAGTGGAGCCGAGGAGCCCCCGGTCGGGGGCCGGGCGGTCCAGTTGGTTCTACTGGTCCTTGCTCAGTTCCCCGGCACCGAGAACCCGCGATCCCGCATCAGGGCGTCGACTTCGGCGTCCCTTCCGCGGAAAGCCCGGTAGGCATCCGCCGGATCCACGGCGTTTCGGATCGCGTACATATGCTCGACCAGGTTCGCATCTCACGACCGACTGGCCTACAGGGTCAACCTCGTTCTTGTTTATCTTGGCGGGGGCCCCACGCTACTCGCTTCGAAAGACCCTATGTCCGAGCTATTGGAACAACTGAAAGGCGCGCTGGCCGATCGGTACGAGATCGAATCGGAGATCGGGTCCGGTGGCATGGCGGTCGTGTACGCGGCCACCGACTTCAAGCACGACCGCCGCGTGGCGCTGAAGGTTATGCGTCCAGAGGTATCGGCGTCGCTGGGGAGCGACCGCTTCCTGCGCGAGATCCGGATCGTGGCGCAGCTCACGCACCCCCATATCCTGCCTCTGTACGACTCGGGAGAGGCCGCCGGGCTGCTCTACTACGTCATGCCCTTCATCGAGGGCGATTCACTGCGTGACCGGCTGGACCGTGCGGGACCCCTGGAGATCAAGGATGCCCTTCAGGTGGTGCGGGAGGCGGGCAGCGCTCTCAGCCACGCCCACGCGCAGGGCATCGTGCACCGGGACATCAAGCCCGGGAACATCCTCATCTCGGGCGGACATGCGGTCGTCGCCGACTTCGGCATCGCCTCGGCTGTCACGGAGGCGGGGGGAGAAAGACTGACCCGCACCGGTATTTCGATCGGCACACCGGACTACATGAGTCCGGAGCAGGCGGCGGGCAACCAGCCGGTGGACTCTCGCAGCGACGAGTACGCCCTGGCGTGCGTTCTGTACGAGATGCTGGTGGGACAGCCGCCGTTCACCGGTCCCACGCCGATGGCGGTCATGGCGCGCCACAGCCTCGACCCGGTCCCGAGCATGCGGACGTTGCGAAGCACGATCCCGGCCGAACTGGAGGAGTCGCTGAACCGGGGCCTGGCGAAGATGCCGGCGGACCGGTTCCCGACGGTCGAGCATTTCGTCGATGCGGTGACGGGAGAGCGGCAGGCAGCCGCCCGGTCGGCCGGAGGACCTGTACCGAAGGGTCAACGGCGCTTCTTGAGGAAGCTCGCGTGGGTCGGGCTTGCCGCTTCCGTGGCGACCGCGGCCGTACTCGTAGGGAGGAACGTGGACTTCGGCCCGATTTTCGCTCCTGAAGAGGAAGAGCTCGTGGCGGTGCTGGACTTCGACCCGGTGGGACTGGACACCCTCGAGTTCCTGACCAAGGCGATCCCCGAGTTCCTCGCCCTGGCCATGACGGGTGAGACCGGGGGGCCGCGTGCTCTCGACCGCCGCCTGGTGACGAGGACCTGGGACGAAGTGATGGGAACGACGGCGGACCCGCAGGCACGGCGCGACCGCGTGGCTTCAGAGCTGAACGCCACTCACGTGCTGACGGGCCATGTCATTCGTCAGCCCGAGGGTGTGCTGGTGCAGGCCGAGCTGTGGCGCGGCAGGGAAATCGTGACCCAGGCAAGCGCCGTCGCGCCGGCGGGCGACGCGATCGCGGTAGCGGAGTCGCTCGGAGTGCAGCTGCTGGCCGGCGCGGCGGGCGAATTCGGGCGGCTCTCGGGCCTCGCCAGTTCCTCCACGGCCACCGTACAGCAGTGGCTAGAGGGAGTCGAGGCGCTCCGGGAGGGCCGGTACGAAGACGCTGTGGTGGCTTACTCGGCAGCGTTGGACGGTGACTCCACGTTCGCCCTGGCTGCGTGGGGTCTGATGAACGCCGCCATATGGCTGGAGAATCCGGGGGGCGGAATCGCGCGCGGTCGCCGCCTCGCATGGCAGCACAGGGACAAGCTCCCCTCGGCCGACTCGGCCATATTCGTGGCCGAGAGCCAGCGCGGCGGTTATCCGGAACCGCTGCCTGCCGGGGAGCTCGGTGCCCTGAGGTTGTTCGAGCGAGTCGTGCAGATGTATCCCCAACGTTGGGACGCCTGGTTTCGATACGGCGACTACCTGTGGCACGAAGGTGGGGCCTACGTCGACGAAGGCCGGCCGGAGGCCGTGCGGGCGTTCAACCGCGCGATCGCCCTTGACTCCGCAGCGCAGGACGAAGCGCACGACGAAGCGTGGCGACACCTGGGGGAGCATTACGTGTTGATTGTGGACTCGGAGGCGTTCCTGGCCCTTCCGGCGCAGCACCAGGCTCGGGAAGCTGCCGCGGTGCTGGCGCTGATGGACCCCACCGAGGAGCTTGAATCCTCTGAGCGAGAGTGGCTTGAAGAAGACGGTCAGGCTCCTATCCACGGCCTCTTTGAGCTCCAGGCCGCAGGAACAGCGATGGCGGAGGCGGAGCGTCTAGCAGCTATTCTCGAGCGGCGGGCCGACGACGGCGACCCGAACTCGGCGCAGGTCGCAGGTGTGTTCGCCATGAATCGGGGACAGCCGGCCCGTGCGGCCAGGCTGCTTCGAATCGGCGAACACCCATCGCCGATCTGCGGTGGACAGGTATGCCAGCTTCAGGAGCAGTGGCTCCAATCCGCGATCTTCGCCGAGGGCATGGCTGAGGTCGTTGGGCCACTCCGGGACTCCCTCGAGGCCGGGTGGGCGGACCTTAGCATCGAAGACATCGCGTCCGACGATCGCGACGCGCGGATCGCAGCGGGCGAGATGCTCCATCACGGTTTCTGGATCGCCGTGTGGGACATGATGGAAGGCGACGCGGCACAAGCTGAGGCCACGCTCGCGCTGGCCCACCGGGTGGGCGAGCTGTCGGACCGGGACTACTGGATCCGTATGTCCGGAGTGGTGGGAAGCTTCCTCGAAGCGCTTCTTGCGGCCGAGAACGGCGCTGCCAATGCGACGCAGGCGGTCGCGGCGGCAGACTCCGTGTACGCCATGGGGGGAATGAGGCGGTCTACCATCGCGTTACAGGTCCTCCTTTCGGAGCTCTACCACCGGGTCGGCGACGACGAAAAGGCCCTAAGAGTTCTGCGGAGGGTGTGGATGAGGGGAGGGGAGGAATACGTGTGGTTCCTTTCCGGCCGAATTCTCAGGCGGGCTCGATTGGCCGCCGACCTGGGCTATCACGACGAGGCGATCCAGTCCTACGAGCACTACCTGACGTTGATGTCCGACCCGGAGCCGGTGCTCGAGGAAGAGGTCGCGGCCGTGCGGGCCGAGTATGAGGCACTTCGCGGAAACTAGCATCGGTGGGAGCCCGCAAGAGCCGGGTCGCAGTGCCCACGTCGGCCGCTTCCGACGGTTGCGGCCCGGTCCGCGAGAAGGACCTTGAGCGCGACCTTACGTCGGTGCTTCACGTCCAAGGCGAGGAACACCACCGCCATGCCGCCGCGGCCAAGCTCCCACTCAACGACATAGCGGTCCGCAAGGGTAGCTTTCAGTCTCTCGAGGGCATCGGGCATGCGCCTCCCCGTATAAAGGGATGCCCGAATCTAAGGGAAGGAGGCGCCGTGGGAGAAGGCCGCCGCCTCCAGACTTGGGCGGCGACCTCCTCTTCAAGGAGAAGCTGGAGGGTCAGCTTCCCGGCACCGGGAACCCGCGATCCCGCATCAGGGCGTCGACTTCGGCGTCCCTTCCGCGGAAAGCCCGGTAGGCATCCGCCGGATCCACGGCGTTTCGGATCGCGTAGATATGCTCGACCAGGTTTGCGGCAAGATCCTGGTCGTAGTAGCCGCCCGGCGCCTCGGCGAACGCCTCGGCCGCGTCGGCCACGAGGACGTCCGCCCACAGGTAGCTGTAGTAGCCGGCCGAGTAACCCTCGCCTGAGAAAGCGTGCGTGAAGTGCGGGCTGCGGTGCCGCATCACGATCTGGTCCGGCATACCGAGCTCGGCCAGCGCCTCGCGCTCGAACGCGTCCACGTCGAGACCTGCGGGGTCCATCGTGTGGTACTTCATGTCCATGAGCGCGGAGGCCAGGAACTCGGTTGTCTCGAAGCCCTGGTTGAAGGTGCCTGCGTTCCGGATCTTCGCCACCAGCTCGTCCGGAATCGGCTCACCCGTTCCGACGTGTACCAGGTAGTTGTCGATCACCTTGTCCGTCTGCAGCCAGCGCTCCATGAGCTGCGATTGGAGTTCCGTGTAGTCCCGTACTCCACCGTTCAACGTCGGATAGGCCACGTTCGACGACAGGTAGTGGAGAGCATGCCCGAACTCGTGGAACAGGGTCTCGGCGTCGTCCCACGAGATGAGCACCGGCTCACCCGGCGCGCCCTGGATGAAGTTCGAGTTGTTCGAACCGAGCGTGGTCTTCAGGCCATCGTACGTCTCGTGACTCCGGTAGGTCGTGGCCCACGCGCCGGACCGCTTGCCCGGGCGGGCGAACGGATCCAGGTACCACAGCCCGACGTGCTCGCCGGTCAGCCGGTTCGTGACCTCCCATACCTCGACGTCCGCGTGCCACACCGGAACGGAGCCCTCCGGCACCGGAGTGAAGGCGAACTGGAACAGCTCACCCGCCACGAAGTGCATCGCATCGATCAGGTTGGCCATCTGCAGGTACTGCTTCACCTCGTCCGAATCGAGGTCGTAGCGGGCCAGGCGCACCTTCTCGGCGTAGTAGCGGTAGTCCCACGGCTCGATGCTGATGCCGGCGTCCCGGACATCCGCGATCGCCTGCATGTCCGCCACTTCCTGTTCGACCCGGGCCAGCGCCGCGGGCCACACAGCTTGCATGAGGGCAAACGCCTGTGCCGGTTCCCTGGCCATTCGGTTCTCGAGACGCCACGCCGCGTAGTTCTCGTATCCAAGGAGATGCACGCGCTCGTTCCGGAGCTCGAGGATCTCGGTGATCAGCGCGTTGTTGTAGTGCTCGTCGCCATTGTCGCCCCGGCTGTAGTACGTCCGCCAGACCTGCTCGCGAAGATCACGCTCATCGGAAAACGTGAGGAACGGTGCCATCGACGAGCGCGTGTTGGTGACGGCGTACTGGCCCTCGTGCCCTCGCTCCGCCGCTGCCGTGCCCGCCGCCCGGACATAGGCGTCGGGAAGCCCGCTGAGCTGATCTTCGGTCAGGTAGGTGACGTACCACTCTTCATCAGCAAGCACGTTGTTGCCGTACTGCGTGTGCAGCTCCGCGAGGCGTTGATTGATCTCCGCGTATCGCTCCTTGGCCTCGCCCTCGAGTGTCGCGCCGTTTCGCGCAAACCCATCGTACACCAGCTCCAGAAGGCGCTGTTGGTCAGGGCGGAGCGTTTTGGCTTCGTCACTCTCGTACACGGCACTGATTCGATCGAACAGCGCCTGGTTCTGCATGATCTTCGTCCTGTGCTCAGCGAGCTTCGGGGCCACCTCCATCTGGATCTCGCGGTACTCCGGTGACGACATGTTGGAGCTCCAGATGCCCCTGTAGGTGGACACCCGGTCGAGATCCTTGCCAACCCTTTCCAGCGCGACGATCGTGTTCTCGAACGTCGGCGGTTCCTGGTTGTTCGCGATGGCATCAATCTCGGCAAGCTCCAGCTCCATCCCCTTCTCCAGGGCAGACTTCACGTCGGCGAGATCCATCTTGTCGAAAGCCGGGACGCCTCCGTACGGGCCCGTCCATTCGGCCAGGAGAACGTTGTCGGTCACGTTTGTCATCTCGTAGTTCGAGGTCTGTTCGCCGCAGGCCGCGGTGAGAGCGAGAATGAGCGCGGTCGAGGTCCAACTGATATGTCTGCGCATGGCGCGAAGCCTCCGAGTGGAAAGGTCGACCTGAAGCTATCAGCGAGCGTTGGTCACAGGAATATGAACACCCCACCCCATGGATTTGCTTGCCTGTCCAGTTTGCGACACCCTACTCTCCGCGAACCGTCCGAACCACCCGCATCAGCAGGAGACCATCGATGTCGGATGACCGCCGCCGCGAGATCGACGTACTGCTTCACGAAGAGAGGCGATACGAGCCGCCGGCCGACTTCCGTCAGGCCGCGGCCGTGGCCGACGACGCCCCCTACGTGGAGGCGCGAGCCGATCGCGAGGCATTCTGGGCATCCTGGGCCGAGAAGCTCCACTGGTTCAGGAAGTGGGACACGGTTCTCGAGTGGGAGCCACCGTTCGCCCGCTGGTTCGTCGGCGGTAAGCTGAACGTCGCATATAACTGCCTGGACCGTCACCTGGACGGGTGGCGAGCCAATAAGGCCGCTCTCATCTGGGAAGGGGAGCCGGGCGAGCGACGAGTCTACACCTATCGGCAGCTGCACCGGGAGGTCAGCCAGTTCGCGAACGCCTTGAAGAAGCTGGGCGTGGTGAAGGGCGACCGGGTGGCCATATACCTGCCGATGATTCCAGAAGCGGCGATCGCGATGCTCGCGTGCGCCAGGATCGGGGCGCCGCATTCTGTGGTATTCGGCGGATTCTCGGCGAAGTCGTTGCGTGACCGCATCGAGGACGCCCATGCAAAGCTGCTGATCACGGCCGACGGGGGCTATCGCCGCGGACAGGTGATCCCGCTCAAACGTACGGCGGACAAAGCGATCGAGGGCCTGGACTTCGTCGAGAACGTGGTGATCGTGCGCCGGCTGGCCGGGGGCGAGGGTGACGAGGCGTTCGTCCACTTCCAGGAAGGCCGGGACCACTGGTACCACCGCCTCATCCAGAACGCCTCGGCCGATTGCCCGGCCGAGGAAATGGACTCCGAGGACCTCCTCTACATCCTCTATACGTCGGGGACGACCGGGAAGCCGAAGGGGGTCATGCACACCACCGGCGGCTACCTGACCCAGGTGACCGCGACCACGAGCTGGGTGTTCGATCTCAAGGACGAGGATGTCTACTGGTGCACGGCGGACGTCGGGTGGGTGACCGGCCACTCCTATATCGTCTACGGGCCGCTCGCAGCCGGGGCCACCCAGCTGATGTACGAGGGCGCGCCCGACTGGCCCGACAGGGGTCGGTTCTGGGACCTGTGCGAGAATTACGGCGTGTCGATTCTGTATACCGCCCCTACCGCCATCCGGGCGTTCATGAAGTGGGGCGCGGAGTGGCCGGCACAGTACGATCTTTCGAGGCTCCGGCTGCTCGGCACCGTGGGAGAGCCGATCAACCCCGAGGCGTGGACCTGGTACCGGGAACACATCGGGGGCGGACGCTGCCCCATCGTGGACACATGGTGGCAGACCGAGACAGGCGCGATCATGATCACGCCGCTTCCCGGAGCTGTCACGACCAAGCCGGGCTCGGTGACGGTGGCCTTCCCCGGCATCGAGGCCTCCGTCCTGGATCAGCAGGGCGAGCAGGCCGAGAGTGGCTACCTCGTGATCGAGTCCCCGTGGCCCGCCATGCTCCGTGGCATCTACGGTGACGAAGAGCGTTACCGTGAGACGTACTGGTCGAAGTTCGACGGGATCTACTTCCCGGGCGACGGCGCCAGGCAGGACGAGGACGGCTACTTCTGGATCATGGGACGCGTGGACGACGTCCTGAATGTGGCCGGACACCGAATCGGGACCATGGAGGTCGAGTCAGCCCTCGTGGATCACCACGCCGTCGCGGAAGCGGCGGTCGTCGGCCGGGCCGACGAGCTGAAGGGCCAGGCGATCGCGGCGTTCGTGTCGCTGCGCGAGGGCCACGATCCGAGCGCAGACCTGGGTGATGAACTCAAACAGCACGTGACCGATGAGATCGGCGCGATCGCGCGTCCCGCGGACATCATCTTCAGCGCCGACCTGCCGAAGACCCGGAGCGGAAAGATCATGCGCCGGCTACTGCGTGACATCGCGGAGGGACGGGCGTTGGGGGATACGACCACGCTCGCCGACCCGGGCGTGGTGGAGCGCTTGAAGCAGATGTACGAAGAAGAGGGCGCCTGACCGAATCGGCGCCGAGACGATCAGACCACGATGACGGTGATGCCGAGCAACACGAGCCCGTGGGCTAGTTGGTCGATACCGAGCGCGGTCCAGAACACGTTGCTGGTGGGATCGCTGAGTGCGGGCACAATCACGCCGAGCCGCGCTCGGGAGGCGTCCAACACCCAGTGAGTGACAAACTGCAGCCCGATCACCAGCACGAGTTGCGACGGCTCGGGCCGGGCAACCAGCGCCACAGCCAGACCGGTGAGAACGGCATGGAGGGCCGCGTGAGCCGCGATAAAGCGCATCGGACCGCCCCTGGCCTTTGCCTCCTGCATGCGAGCCGTGGCGAGGGGCGTGAAGTCGCCCAGGAAGTGGCCGACCATGAGGCAGGACAGTAGCAGCACGGCTTCTCTGCTCATGATTCGCTCTCCGCACCAGTAGCTCCCGCTGCTTTCAGGATCCGGGGATTAGGGGGTAGGTCGAGGAAGCGGCTCCGGTCGCCCTCGTCGGGTATTCGCTCCGCCTTGCTGCGCACGACCTGCGCGGCCTCCTCGATCAGAGACGCGCTCTCTGCGGTGCGGCCAAGCGCGGCGAGCACTTCCGCCCGAGCTGTCAACACCCGCTCTTCGGGTCCCTGTACATTTCCGTGAAGTCTCAGCTTCTCCACTGCGTCCGCAGATGCGGAGTCCGCCTCGTCGAGCCGTCTGGAGCGAAGCGCGTGCTCGGCCAGCCCGGTTAGCGCCATGATTTGCAGGTGCACCAGACCGGAGCCCTGGCACAGCTTCAGAACTCGCCGGACGTGGGCCTCGGCATCAGCGGGATCCTGCTCGAGATCGCTCAGGGCGAGCCAGGCCCTGGCCTGTATGGAGCGATTGCCTATCTCGCGCCCGAGAGTCGCCGCATTCCGGAGCCTTTCTTCCGCCCCCTCCCGCCCGATGGTCGCCTCGATCATACCGAGGGTGACCTCTACGGAGCTCCGCGCACGGCGGGATCCGGCCGTCTGAGCCAGGTCCATCGCCTCCCGTGCGTTCTCCTCCGCCTCGTCGAGAGCTCCCATCCAGCGCCGCGCCGTCGCCATGTGCGCCAGCACCCTGGCCTCCTGCGCTCTCTGCCCGAGAACGGCGAACATCTCCCGGCCCCGTTCCATCGAGGTCAGGCCTTCCACGAAGTCGCCCTCGTCGATGCGAACGAGCCCCAGCCGATCGTACATGTCGGCCTGGCCCGATTCGTCGCCCGCTTCCCGCTCGCAGGCGAGGCCCCGTTCGTAATGCTGCTCGGCCTCCGGATAACGACCCCACAAATGTTCCACACGCCCGAGAAGCCGGTGCGCATCGCCCTCGAGAGAGACATCCCCGAGATCCCGGTAGCGCTCGAGTGCCTCCTCGCCAAGTTCTCTGGCACCGCTCAGGTCGCCGCCATCCAGGGACAGCAGGGCGCGCCTGTAGCTCACGTGCGCCAACATCTCAGGATCGCCGGACTCCTCAGCCAGGTCCTCGAGCCTGGTAATGCACTCGTAGCGTTGCTGGATATCTCCCCTGGATCCCGCGATCTCCTCCATGATGGTGAGAAGCTGGGCTTCCTGGCCGGTCTCGGTCGTCAGGCTGATGGCTCTCGTCAGCAGCTTCCGGGCGTCGTCCAGGGCACCGCCATCCCGCGCCGCGAGCGCCGCTTTCACCAGATAAGGCACCGCCCTGGGCGGATCGTCGGAGCGCTCGAAGTGGAAGGCGATCCGGTCGTGGTGCTCACCTAGCTCGCCGCTCAAGTTGTCGTCGAGCCACTCGGCCACTGCGGCGTGCAGCTCAGCCCGCATGCCGCGCAGCAGGCCTTCGTACGCAACCTCCTGCATGAGGAGGTGCTCGAAGACGTACTCTCGATCGCCTTCGACGAGAGAAACTGGCTGCTTCCGCACCACCGCACCGTTCTCGAGCGCCGTCAGCTCGTCGTCGACGGGGCGACCCGCCAGAGCGTCGCTGAGAACGCCAGCCCAGAACTGGCGGCCCACGATGGCAGCGTACTGAAGCACCCGCTTCGACTCGGCGTTCAGGCCGTCGATCCGGGTGCTGAGAAGGCTCTCGACGGAATCGGGCACCTGGACCAGACTGGGATCACCCACCGAGATCACGGTCTCCCCGACTCTCCTGAGGGTGCCGTCCTCGAATAGCGAGCGGCAGATCTCCTCCAGAAACAGCGGGTTACCGTCGCACCGGTCGGCAATGCGGAGTAGCAGCTGCTCCGGCAATTCATGGGGCTCCAGCAGCCTATCCAGGAGCTCCCGGGAAGCCTCCCGGGACAGGGGCGGCAGCAGCAGAACGTCCGGGCAGCTGTCGATCAGATGGGACAGCGCATCCTCCCCCGGCAGCGGGGGCCGGGAGATGAGGAGCAGGACATTCGAGCCCGTGGGCGGCTGCGCGGTCAACTTTTCCAGGAATCCCAGCGTGGCGTGGTCAGCCCAGTGCAGGTCCTCGAGGATCAGAAGCCGTCGGTCACCGGAACGGCCGGCCAGGTGCCGGGCGATGACCTCCTGGATGTGCGCCGTCCGCTCTTCCGGGCGCAGCGCCGAGATGGATGCATTCTCGGCAGCCGGGAGGCCCAGCACGACGCTGAGGGCATCGGCTTCATCGTCGGAGCCCGCCGCACCGGCGGCAGCCATCACGGCAACTGCCTCCCCGGCGGGCAGACCCGAATCGATCCCATGAACCTCGCGAAGCAGCTCCGCGAGTGGCTCCCACGGACTTCTGCTGGCGTATGGATAGCTCCGTCCGCGAGCGACCCGTGAGGCTCCCAATCCCTCGGCAGCGACCAGCTCCTGTATGAGACGAGACTTGCCGATGCCCGCCGGGCCGATCACGGCCGCAACCTCAAATCCACTAGCAGACTCCCGCGCCCACTGGCTTCGCAGGGCCTCAATCTCGGTTCCTCGACCCACGAACGGCGTCTGCTTCCCTTCGAGACCCCGCGCCGCTCCGCGCGCCGCCTTGGCGCCCCGCACGTAATGCGTACGGACGGCCTCGACGCGGCCCTTGACCTTGAGGACGTGCTCGTCCCCGAACTCGATCAGGTGGCGCGTGGCCTTGTAGGTTGCATCGTCCACCAGGATGGCTCCCGGATCACACAATCCCTGGATGCGCGACGCTACGTTGACGGCATCGCCTACGGCCGTGTAGTTGCGGGCACCGCCGCCGCTGAACACGCCCGTGACGACCGTTCCGGTGGCGACTCCGACTCTGAGCAGGGGTCGGTACCCAGTTTCCGTGGCCACCCTCTCGACCACGGGCAGCCTCAGATCATCCATGGCTTCCTGCATGTCGATCGCGGCGCGGACGGCCCGCTCCGGCTCGTTCTCGTACGCGACGGGCGCTCCGAACAGGGCCATCACGCAATCGCCGATGAACTTGTCGACGTATCCACCCCACTTAGCGACCGCGTCGCACACCGGATCGAGACATCCCGAGACCAGGGCCCGCACATCTTCAGGATCGAGACGTTCGGTGAGCGGGGTGAACCCTCTGAGGTCGGCAAACAGAACTGTGATCACACGGCGATCCGCTTCTGCCACGGAGCTGAGTAGGGCTCCACAGGAGGAGCAGTAGCGGGCCCCCTTCGAAGACAGCTCGCCGCAGGCGGGACAGGAATGCGTGAGCTCGGGTTCTGATGTCATGCTAGTGCGCTGTCTGGTCGGGACCGGCAGACCCGCGGGGAAAGATCCGCCACTGAGTGGATAGTATATGGTAAAACGAAGAGCGCGCGGGGTAACCTCCAGGGCCACCCCGCGCGCTCGTGATGCACTGGGAGAGTCGGGCTTACCGTCTCATCGTCCTCGGCGACACGCGGTCTTCCAGCTCCTCGGCGGTCAGCTCGATCGCGGAAGCCTCTTGGCCCGTGGCCTCGCGGATCTTGGCCTTCTGCTCTTCGGTCAGCTCGATGCGGATCTTCTCGTCCATCGTTTCCTCCCTTAGTGGGACTCTGTTTGCCGGGCTCGTTCCCAGCGACCTGTGACATCTAGCTTACCCGATCGCCGGCATGGCAGTTAGGAGGAATAGCACTTCCAGGCGGTAACCACGGTCGGCTCCCCGGAGTGACCTGGCAAGCCACGAGATTGTGACCCGCATCACTCCTCGCGAAGGATGAGCGCGGAATATGGCACCCGAATAATCCTTCCCTCTGCATTCAACATGTCGCTCTCCAGCAATTCGCTCAGCAGCCGCGTGACCACCTCGCGACTGGATCCGATCCGCTCGGCCAGCTCACGGTGGGTGGGCCGGGTGAACACGATCTCGGCCCCCTCCGACGCCGGCTCCCCCTCGAACTCGGCAATCTCCAGGAGCGTAAGCATAAGGCGGGCTTTGACATCCAGCAGCACGTGTTCGCCGATGCGAGTGTACGCGTGTCTGACGCGCTGCGCGAGCTGTCGCCAGATGAGATCCACCATGAGACCCTGACTCTCGACCCAGGATAAGAAGGTGTCACGCTTGAATTTAGCCAAACGCGACTCGGTTGCCGTGATGGCGTGAGCCGGGTGAGAATTGCGGCTGGCTGCAGCTACCAGACCCAGCAGGTCACCCGGACGCAGCAGGTCGATCACGACTTCCCGGCCTTCCTCGCTGGTCAGGACGATCTTCACCTTGCCCCGGATGACCACATAGATGGCGTCGTCCGTATCTCCCCTGTAATGAAGGATGTTACCGCGCGGGTAGTCGTGGCATCGGGCCATCCGGCACAGGGAATCCAGTCCTTCCTCATCCGTGTTCTGGAAGGCCTCGAGCGCCTCGATCTCCGCTCTCACCTCCGTAAGCTCTACGCGACGCGCTATAGCCATAGGTCAGCTCGCACGGTCTGACGGATCTTCCTGATGACGGCTTCGGCCACCGATCCGCGCCACATTACGATCTTCGCTCGGCCCGTAAGGCCTGGAGCGGGCTGCCAGCCTGACCGGGGGAACGGAACCTCCACTTCCACCCAGCCCGATTCGGCGATCGGCGACGCCGTCGCCACCTCCGACTGAAACTCGATCGTGTGGCGCGCCGGGAGTTTCAACGTGGCCCGCTGTCCGGGTTGGAGCTGGGTGGCCAGCCGGATGGGCACCCGGATGCGCGCTTGCCGGCCCTCGGTCGCCGCGATCTCCAGGCACAGGGTACCGGCCTCGACGCGCTGCCCGAGTCGCTCTTCGAGGCGATACCCGATGACGACGCCGGCGGTGGGGGCCCGCAGGTGAAGGCGCTCCAGACGTCGCCCCAGGACGTCCAGCTCCTTCTGAGCCTCTGTGAGAACGGCGGCAGCGCTGGCCGCAGAAGCGTAGTCCCCGCGCGCTCCGCTCGCTGCCTCTTCCAGGACGAGCCGGCGAACCACGGCGCGAGCGCGGGAGATCTCGACCCGGAGCGCCGGACTCCACAGGACCGCGAGGCTCTGCCCCTCCGTTACCGTGTCTCCCTCGGTAACGGCCAGCTGGTCCAGGATCCCGGGCTCTTCGGCCCGCACCAGCACACGCGGGACGGCCGTCACGGTGAATTCGCCGCGGGCGCGGAACGTCCACGGGATGATGAACAGCAGGATGACAAGTGCCGCCATGCCTCCGCTGCCGATGGCGAGGCGCCGCAGAGACGAGCCGGTCCGCCAGGAAACGCTCGCGGTCCGGACCATCGTGGCCACTCGGCCGCTCAATTGCCGGATGACGCCGACAGCCATGATGGCTGTGAGCACCCAGATCCACGGACCCATGAAACGACCGATCACGAGAATCAGCCACAGCAGGGAAACGACCGCGATCAGAACGCTGTAGACGAGCGCCAGGCCTCCGTAGACGAGAAAGACCCGACGCTCCCTGGGAGTGACCTTGGGCTCGGGCACGTCGAGACCCGCCAGGTAACGCTTTCCCAGCCATCCCCAGTACCCGAAGGCCCGCCGGCGCAGGTTCGGGATCTCCAGCCAGTCTGACAGGGCGTAGTACCCGTCCAGCGGCAGCAACGGGTTGAGGTTCGAGATCACCGCGGTGACGCCCCCCACCAGCACGGTGAAGAACGCCACCTTGTTCACCATGCTGCCCGGCTCTGTCAGTACCCACACGACGGCCGCCAGGCCCGCCAGGACCATTTCGATCCAGGGCCCGGCGAACGTGACCCACAGGCGGTGCGAGCGGCGCTCGAACGTCCACGCATCGTTCGTGTTGCAGAACATCGCAGGCGAGAAGTACAGCATCATCGCGCCGATCTCATGCACCTCGCCGCCGAACCACTTCGTGGTCAATCCGTGGCCGAGCTCATGGATCACGCCGATCAACAGGAATAGGACGTACACGGTCACGAGATCGGCCACCGATATGCCGGTGAGCAGGTAGAGTCCGGTAGTTCCGGTCCAGAACTGCTCCCACCGGGCCACGAGCACGAGTCCGTATACCAGGAACAGACCCAGCGACGCGGCGACGAACGCCGGAGACCACATCCAGGCAGTGCGGGCGACTACACCGTCGAACATTCGGTCCGGATCGCCGATCGAGAAGCGAAGGCGCAGGATCGAGCCCTGGGCGCGCTGCCGCGATCGGATCCGCCTCTGCCCGCGCACCCTCTCCATGAGCATCATGTGCTTCTCGGCGGGCGTGCGCTCGACGATCCCGAGGCGCTTGAGCCGGGCCACGAAGTCTCCCACCTGCCCCGGGCTGACGCTGACCTCGAGCTGATGAGGAGCCAGCCGCGCGATGTCCTCCGGAGAGCGCGTTCCGTCCATCAGGCGCATGAGCCCGACCTCGGCCTCGCCGAACTGATAGTACTTTCCGGTGTCGGGGATCTTGACCACGTAGTGGACCTTGCCCTCAACCTGCCGGCGAACCACGCCGAGGTCCTCACGCATCTTCGGACGCGCGTCGAGCGCTGTCGTCACGAACCGGCTCCCTGCGCACTCTCGAGAAGTGGCCCGCCCACGACGATCGACGCCCCGGGCCTGAACTCGCCCACCTGCCTGATCTCGATGATGACCTCGCGCGTTCCGCTTCCCGGATCCACCGTCGGGCCGACGATGATGACCTCGCCCATGATCGTGTGATCATCCGCATCCCGGATTGGAACGGGATCACCGATGGAGAACTCGTCCACCTGCTCCTCGGGCACGAGCAGCCGGGCTCGCAGGGGTGACAGAGCCGTCACCCGAAACAGGGGCTCCGTCTCGTCGACCACCTGGCCCACACGGACGTAGCGCTGCGAGACCACACCCGAGAAAGGTGCGCGCACCTGGGTGCGGGACAGGTAGAGCTCGGCCCATCCCAGCGCCGCCTCGGCGCGCTGGTTCGTGTACAGGGCCGCCTCGTACTCCGCGTCGCTCACGACGCCTGTCTCGTGCAGCTCTCGGAGTCGCTCCAGTTGCAGTCTGGATTCCTCGACCTCCGGGCGGAATCTCTGCACTTCCAGCTGGGCCACGTCGTCCTCGAGGGTGGCCAGAAGCTGACCTTCGCGCACCCGGTCTCCGACCTCCGTGTGAATAACTCTGACGGGCACGCCACTCCCCGAGGCCTCGTCGTCTGGCATGCGGGTGAACACGTCCGCGTCGCGCTCGGAATAGAGGAACGCGGTAAACCCCTCCGGGGCACTCTCGGTCGCGACATCGGACAGGCTCAGCCGGCGCTCCGTGGCGGGCTCCTCACCGGGATCGGACTGCACTTCCGTGCTGCACGCGGAGAGAAGCGCCAGTCCCGCCAGCGTCAGGCATCTCGTTTTCCATACGTCCATGAGCCTCACCTCGGGCGGAGTCGTCATCGCCAGAAAGTCATGTTGATCCAGCGTATCAGAGGCCGTACAATGATGTATCCGATAGGCCTGCGCGCTCCCACTACCTTGGCCCGTGCCTCCAGGCCGGGCCGCAGAAGCCCCTCGCCGTTGTCCAGATCGGCCCAGATCGTCACCGTGGCGTCAGCGCCGAGGACCGACCGGGCCGCGGGGGCAATCTGAGTGACCGTACCGATGAAGGTGTGGTTCGGACGAGCCGCCACCTTCAGACGTACCGGATAACCGTTCTGGACCCGCTCGATATCGTACTGGCGGACCTGTCCCTCGAGCTGCAATCGATCGGTCCGACCCATCAGGACGAAGGTCTGTCCCGCGTCGAGATATTCCCCGAGCATCTCGTGCGGTCGCACGGTGAGGATCGTCCCGTCGACCGGGGCACGGATCCGGGTGCGCGCTAGCTGCCGCTCGAACACGGCAAGGTTTTCGGCCAACTCGGTCGCGCGGATCTCGGCAATGCGGGCACGGGTCTCGTCCGCCGCCGCTCGGGCCGCGGCCGCCTCGCGGCGAGCGCTGGCGAGCTCGCCCTCCGTCTCGGCGATCCGGATCGTGAACTCGTCCTGGCGCAGGAGGGCCAGGACGTCGCCCTGGCTCACGGTGGTGCCTTCGTCGACGCGAATGTCCGTCAGCAGGCCGTCGACCGTGGCGCGCACCGGCATTCTATCTCCGGGTATGAGTTCGGCGTTACGGATCGAGACACGCTCGCGCCACGGTATGAGGAACAGCGCGATCACGATCGCCGCCGGAATGCCCACTCTACGCAGGAACGCCGTGCCCCCGAGCGACGTCATCCGGCGCCACCTGTCCGCCACCGGCGCGAGCAGACCGATGAGCGGTACCTGCCCGTAGAGCTCCGCGTTACGCAGGGCCACGGAGGCCTGCGTGGCCAGGAGCTGGGCAGCCTCCAGACCGGAATCTCCCAGGAATCCGACCGCGCCGGATTCCATGTAGAAAGCCCCGATCCGTCCCTCTTCATCCTGCAGAGGGACCAGGCACAGCGAGCGCACACCCGTTCTTTCCAGGTGTCCGGGGAATGCCGACCTGACTGACGAAGCGAGCTCAGTATCCGCCTGGATGTCGACGACGTAGGCGACCTCCCCTCTCTCCAGGAGCCATTCCATCAGCCTGACGAGCTCGCGGTTCGCGTCCGATTTGGCGTCCAACGTCTCCTGTCCAGAGATGGCTCTCAGGATTGGCTGCCCGCCGTCGTCGAGGGACACGGCGGCCCGGTCGTACGACAGGATCCGACTCCCCAGGTTGACCAGGGAAATCACCAGGCGATCGGTATCGAGGGTGGATGTGATCTCGCGACTGATGTCCAGCATCGCCTTGAGGTCGCGGGCTCGCCGCTCGGCGTCGTGCATCTGTGCGTTGGCGAGCGCGAGGCCGGCCGTTGCCGCGAGGCCCTCCAGAAGCGCGAGATCGGCCTCGTCGAACATGCCCGCGCCCGAACGTTTGTTCAGGACCTGAAGGGCCCCCAGCACGTGGTCCTTCGTCTTGAGTGGAGTCGTCGCCAGCGAACGGGTCGCGAAGCCCGTGGCCTCGTCAACCTGATGCACGAACCGCGGATCGTCGCTCGCGTCGGCCACCAGCTCGGCTTCGCCGCGCTGAGCTACGTCGCCCACGATCCCTGCACCCATGGGGAGCTCCAGGCCCTCGATGCGCTCAGCCACCGGCCCTCGGGCGATCTGGCACACGAGGATGTCGCCCTTGCGGAGCCAGATGGAGCCGGCCTCGGCATCCAGCACCTCCAGCGCGCGGTCGAACACGCGGGCCAGCAGCTCGTCCGGATCGAGGGTGGAGGAGAACTCCAACCCCGCTTCGTACAAAAGCTGCAGATGTTCAACGGAAAGATTCGATTGTGACACTGTCGGGCGCCCGGGCTGAGATTGCGGCCGGAACCACCCTGCACACACCCGTCCCCTGCGCGAAGTCCTTCCCGCGCACCGGCTCTATAGATCACTCTCGGCTACGTCGCCGAGAGCACGTTCTGATTGCGTGGGGGCATCGTTGTGGAGCCGCAACGTCGCCCGGCCTCGGTGGCAGGGACGTCGCTGATTACATGCCAAGATAGCGAAATGTCAACGCAGACGCCAAGAGAATGGGTAGGATTACCGTGATCCCACACTTACAAGGCGGCGCGATGATCAGCCCGCGCCACTCTCCGTCGTACCGGCACCCTGTAGCCGACGTGCCTCGTCCGCGTCCTCCACGTAGTCCGAGTGGCACACGGCCTTGCCCTGGTCGTCCTCGCCCACCTCATCGCGGGTCTTGGTCGCCAGGCGGTGGATCTCCTCAGGTGACAGCACGCCGCGCTGCTCGAGGATGTGGCGCTGTTCGTCAGTGAGCGCGGCGCTCTTCGTCACCTGCTCCCTCGCGTACGCCGCGTCCTTGCCCGACGCAAAGTCCTGGATTTCCTTACTGATCCGCACGCTGCACCAGTCGTGCCCGCACATGGCGCAGAAATCGGTGTCCACGTCCAGGTCCTCGTCGTGCAGAGCCCGGGCCGTGTCCGGGTCGAAGCTGAGCTCGAAGTGCTTCTGCCAGTTGAGGGCGGCCCGTGCTTTCGTGAGCTCGTCGTCGCGGTCACGTGCGCCGGGAATCCCGAGTGCCACATCGGCCGAGTGCGCGGCGATCTTGTAGGCGACACACCCCTGCTTCACGTCGTCCTTCTTCGGAAGTCCGAGGTGCTCCTTGGGCGTCACGTAGCACAGCATGGCCGCGCCGTGGTAGGCCGCCGCCGTGGCGCCGATGCAGCTCGTGATGTGGTCGTAGCCCGGGAAGATGTCCGTGACCAATGGGCCCAGGACGTAGAACGGCGCACCGTGACACAGCGTCCGCTGCAGCTTCATGTTGAACTCGATCTGGTCGAACGGCACGTGGCCCGGCCCCTCTACCATCACCTGGCAGCCCTTCGCCCACGCCCTTTCGGTCAGCTCGGCAAGCGTCTCGAGCTCCTGCAGCTGCGCCTCGTCCGTGGCGTCCGCCAGGCCGCCCGGCCGGAGGCCGTCGCCGAGCGAGAAGCTGACGTCGTACTCGCGCATGATGTCACAGATATCGTCGAAGATCTCGTACATCGGGTTCTGCCTGTCGTGCACGAGCATCCACTTGGCGAGAAGCGATCCGCCGCGCGACACGATACCGATGAGCCGGTCCCGGATCAGCGGCAGGTGCTTCTTCAGCACTCCCGCGTGGATCGTGAAGTAGTCCACGCCCTGCTTCGCCTGGTGTTCCAGGGTCTCGAGGATCCAGTCGCAGGAGAGGTCCTCGATCCGACGCCCGATGATCATCGAGTAGATCGGCACTGTGCCGATCGGGACCGTCGAGCTCCGGATGATCGCCTCGCGGCACGCGTCCAGATCGCCACCCGTCGACAGGTCCATGACCGTGTCGGCGCCCCAGCGCTCCGCCCAGCGCAGCTTCTCGACTTCCTCGTCCGTACCGCTGCTCACCGGCGAGGCGCCCATATTGGCGTTCACCTTGGTCTTCGAGGCCCGGCCGATCGCCATCGGGTCCAGATTATAGGTCATGTGGACCGTGTTCGCCGGGATGATGAGCCGTCCAGCCGCCACTTCGTCGCGGACCTGCTCTGCCGTCAGGTGCGCCTCGCGCTCCGCCACCCGAAGCATCTCTGGCGTCACGATCCCGAGTCGGGCCTTCTCGAGCTGCGTCACGGCCCGCTCCGCGCCCCGCGGCGCCGGGTTGAAGTCCCACGCAGTCCTCGACGACGGTGCCGGCATGCCTGGAGTGTCCGGCGAGGAGAACATCAGTGGACCGCCGACGTCGGCGGCGAGCGCGAAGCTGCCGGGAGTGGTTCCCTGCCGGTCGGTGGACGGATTATCGGCCCCGTGCAGGGGCAAGACGTACAGGTTCTCTGAGGACGGCTTGATCAAGAGTGTCTCCTGCCTCGAAGCGTTCAGGTCATCGATCTCGGGTTGGGGCGGCGATCGGCACCCCAATCTACGCAAAGGGCCATGAGCCACAAAGACGGGTGCGGGAAGCCTTTCTCCGCTTGCGGAAGTGGCGAAAGCAGCTTCCAATCTGGCCGGGACGACGTCGAGCTACTAGCCTGTGCTGCGTCCGGCTGGACCGACCGAAACCCCCAGACCGAGAGAGACAGAGATGTCTTTGTACACCTGCCCCACGTGCGGAATGAGCGTCGGGATCATCACCTGCGGCAACTGCGGTGCGGAACTGGTTCATGAGACGCTGGCGAAGGACGACGGAAGCACGGTTCACGTTTCGAAGTGCCCGAATGGACACGGAATGATCAAGTCACCGATGTGCTGTGGCACGGACATGAGCTGCGCGATCTGACGACCGGGCTGTAGTCCGCTTAGGACCCATTACTCTGCCCGCAGCGCCTCCACGGGATCGATCTTCGTGGCCCGGCGCGCCGGGAAGTACGTCGCCACGATGCCGGCGATCAGCAGTGCCGCCGCCATCCCGCCGTACGTGACGGGCTCGAACGCGCTCACCCCGAACAGGAAGAACGACACGCCCTTGGCCATCGCAAACGCGAGGCCCAGACCGACCACGATTCCGATGGCGGCGAGGGTCGTCCCCTGCCGCATGATCATCCCGACCACGTCCCCGTCCCGGGCGCCCAGCGCCATGCGAATCCCCAGTTCCTGTCGGCGCTGAGAGACCGAGTAGGCCATCACGCCATACACGCCGGCCAGCGCGAGTATCAGAGCGATCACAGCCACCACGCTCATGATCTTGGCCATGATCGTGTCGCCCCCCAGCGACTCGTCGATGATGTCCTTCAGGGGACGGATGCCGTAGGCGGGAATGTCTGAATCGACGGCCCGGACTTCCGCCCGGATGGGCTCGAACAATGACTCCAGCGGAGCCTCCGATTCCACCAGGTATCCCAGGTTCCTTCGCCCGACCTGGTAGACGGGGACGTAAACCATCGGGCGTTCACCCGGCGTGGAGCTGGCCACGCCCGTATTCGCGGCCACTCCCACGACCTCACTCGCGGTTTCGCCGAATACGATTCCCCGGCCGATCGGTTCTTCGTCCGGCCAGAGACGCTCTGCCAGCAGTTCGTTGATCACGATCACGTCGCGACTGCCCGTACGGTCCGATACTTCGAACCCCCTGCCCCGCACGATCCGGACGTCCATCGCGTCGAAGTAGCCGGGCGTGATCTCGAGCAGGTTCGTGACCTTGCGGTCCTGGTCGGTCTGTACGTCATCGCCGGGCAGCGTGTAGTACGTAGAGTTGTTGCCCTGCGACGGCAGGATCGTGGTCGCGCCGACCCCGATGACGCCGGGAAGTGACTCAAGGCGCTCCGCCAGCTGTTCGTGAAACGCCGTGACTGAAACGGTGTCCGGATACTCCTGCTGCGGCAGGGCGATCCTAAAGGCCAGCAGGTCGCTCTCGTCGAATCCGCGATCGGCGAGGCGCACGTTATAAAACGCCTGCACCAGGAGCGCCGAGGACACCAACAGCGCCAGTGCCAGCGCTACTTCGCCGATAACCAGGCCCTTTCTGAGCCGTCCGCCACGCGCCGCCGTCCCACCTCGGCCGCCCTCCTTCAGCGACGCCGTCGTGCTGCCTCGCGCTCCCTGAATCGCTGGGGCCAGGCCGACCAGAATCGCGCTCACGATCACGATCGCCATCGTGAACAGTAGGGCACGGGAGTCGAGAGCGATCTCGTTCACCCTCGGGAACCACGAAGGCATTACCGAGACCAACCACCGGATACCAAACACGGAGACCACGACGCCGACCAGTCCGCCAGCAAACGACAGGATGAGTGACTCGGTGAGGAAGTACCGCATGATCCGCCCGCGGCCGGCTCCCAGCGCCGACCGGACCGCCATCTCGCGCTCACGCCCCACAGCGTGAGTGAGCAGGAGGTTGGCCACGTTCGCGCAGGCGATGAACAGTAGGAACAGCACGGCCAGGCTTGAGATCGAGGTACCGACCCTGAACCCCTCGTTGAAGATGTCGTCCTGCAGAGTCAGGATCCTGGCCCCGTTTCCGGCATTCGTCTCGGGGAAATCGATGGCCAGTTGCGCGGCGATGCGCTCCGTTTCGTCGGCCGCCTGCGCCTGTGTGAAGCCCTCGTTCACGCGGGCCAGCACGTTGATGTAGTGGTTGTTACGAGGCTCCTCACCCGTGATGGCGAACGGCACCCAGATGTCGTCGAAAATGGACATGTACCAGAATTCGACCGGCATGACGCCGATGATCGTGTGTGGCTCCCCGTCCAGCAGGATGTCGGAACCCAGGATGTCAGGATCCTCGCCGAAACGCCGCAGCCACAGGCCATGACTAATGAGCGCGACCTGGTCCCGGCCCTCGATCTCCTCTTCCTCTGTGAAGCCCCTCCCCAGCGCCGGCTGGACTCCCAACACGCGAAGCCAATTCCAACTCAGGCGTCGGCCCTGCGCCCGTTCGGGACGGTCTCCTTCGGACAGGTTGAAGGCCGCGCCACGCGACATGGCCACGTCCATCGTCTGGCTGCGCTCGCGGAAGTCGACGAAGTCGGGAACCGAAAACGAGACCCACATCCACCCGCGGTCCTGATTCGTGGTGTACATGGATTGGAGATCGTGAGAGTCCGGGTAAGGCAACGGCCGGAGCATGAACACGTCGACCGCGGTGAAGATCGTCGTGACGGACCCGATACCGATTCCAAGTGACAGGATCGCGTTTACGATCAGGAGCCCGCCGCGGCGGAGTGAACGGAAACTGTACTTGAAGTCCTGCCACAACCTGTCCATGCAGACGCCCATTGCACGGGTAAAGCCGCTCACCTGCTCGGCAAGATACTACGATTATCGATTCGTGAGGTTTCCGTGAGTGGAGCGAGCCTCCGGTTTCCTGGGCCGAAGAAGAGACCACGAGGAGTGTGTACTCGGAGCCTGCCGGGTAGATTGTACCCGTCAACTGCTACTGTCCGCCACAAACGAACGGTGTCTCACGTGCCTCAATCTGCCGGGCGGCTCTACAAGGTCCTCGTTTCTCTGGCGACGCTGCTCGTCACCAACTCATCCGCCCTCAATAGTCAGTCCGTTCCGCCCTTCCAGGGTGGCCAGTTCAGAGTCGCGTCGTGGAATATTCGATTCTTCCCGGAACCGTCCACGGATGTGGATCGCACCGCGGAGATCCTGGTCGACCTGGACGCGGACCTCATCGCGGTTCAGGAGATCACTGACGCTGACGCGTTGGCCGCGCTGTTGAATCAGGTGAACACACACCTCACCGAACGGGCAGTCGCCTCTGACCATACTCCGCCCCGCCACTACGGATTCGTGCTGGCGGAAAGTGGGGGCCACGGGGGACTGTTCGTGGGCTACGTCTACGACCAGAACGCGGTGCGCCTCTCAGGAGTCGAGACGCTCACGAGCTTGCAGATGACGCCCGATCTTCGCCCTGCTCTCCTCGCCCGGGTGACCAGCCTGCGAGGCGGTCTGGATTTTCAGATCATCGTGACCCATACCGACTCTGGCACGAAAACCAGGGACTACACGCACCGCATGGAGTTCCTGGACTCCCTCGCCGTCGAGCTCAAACGCCGCTGGGAGGACGAAGCGGACTTCATCGTGCTCGGCGACCTGAACACGATGGGGCATGAAGAAGAGGAACACGATCGCCGGGTGTCCGGCGAGGAGGAGATCGCGATCCTCGACCGGAAGGCGTGGACGATGGGGCTTCGCAGGTTGCCGAGCTCACCCTCCTGCACCGAGTACTACCGGGGTAAAGGAAGCCTCCTCGATCACATCATGGTCACACTCGCGATGCGCGAAGTACCGCCCAATCCCGTGGCCCGAGTCTTCGGATACTGCGCCGACGTAGGTTGCCGCCCCGTGGACACCGAGAACATGCCCTACGACTACGCCCATGTGTCGGATCACTGTCCCGTAGTGATCGACCTAGCCGACGTGGACTGGGACTGACGCCCACTCCATTGGACGAGCGGGCTGCGCACCCCGCGCGGCCCATGCTCCGAGTACCCGACGGGGAGCTTCAGCCCTTAGGGATCTCCTTCGCCGGATCGATGAACGGCTTCTCGACCACCGTAGCCTCCGCTGCGCCGGCCGGAGTCTCCACCGTGAGCCGAGTACCGATCCCGGCGTACGCGGTCGGTACCATGGCGTAGCCAATGTTCCGATCCAGTCGAGGTGAGTATACCGCCGACGTGATGTGCCCCACTCGAGAGCCATTCGAAAGGACGGACCACCGTTCCATGTTCAGATCCAGCGCGTCGCCACCGATTTCCACCCCAGCCAGCATCCGACTCACGCCCTCGGCCTTGATCCTCGCCATCGCATCCCGGCCCACGAAGTCGGCCTCCTGATTCAGATCTACCTGCCACCCGAGCCCCACCTCGAACGGGTTGTTCTCGATGGTCATGTCGATCCCGTAATTAAGGATTCCGGCCTCGATCCGCCGGATGTCCGAAGGGCCCGTGGGCACGATGTTGTACGGCTTGCCGGCCTCCATCACCCGATCCCACAGCTCGACGCCGCGGCTCCCGTCACGCAGGTAGATCTCGTACCCCACCTCGCCGCTCCACCCGGTCCGGGTCACGACTACGGGGATTCCGTCCAGATCCGTCTCGAGGAACCAGTAGTACTTCAGGCCCAGCACGTCATCTCCGAACAGCGCACCGACCACTTCCCTGGACCTGGGACCCTGCACCTGCAGGGGCGACACGTCGGGCTCTCGAATCTCGACGTCCAGGCCCGATCGGTAGGCTATTCCCCTGGCCCACAGGAGCACGTCGCTGTCGGCAAGGGCGAGCCAGAAGTGGTTCTCTCCCAGGCGGAGGAGAACCGGGTCGTTGATGAGGCCGCCGTCCTCGGCCGTGATGATCACATACTTGCCCTGACCGACGGCGCACTTGGTGAGGTCGCGCGGCGTCAGAATATTGGTGAACTGGAACGCGTCCGGTCCCGTGATCTCCACCTGCCGCTCCACGCTCACGTCCCACACGGTCACGTCCTCGAGGAGGCGCCGGTGCTCGGTCTCAAGGTCGTCGTACTCGATCGGCAGGAACATGTGGTTGTAGACCGTATAACCCCGACAGCCATCGCGCAGCGTGGCCTCAAAGAAGGGCGATCGCCGGACGCGGGCGCCGCGCTGGACCTTCGACATATCGAACATCTCGGGCATGTGAGCCTCCGTGTCCTGGGATGACCTCTGCCGTCGCATGTGCAATCCTGAGATCGCGATCGCGTTCGGGAGGATGATGGGTCGCTTGAGCGAGGCTGAATAATAGGAGAGGCTGTTGTTTCCGGCTATCAGGTTGGGCTCAGGCCCGGTCGGGAGCGAGCACGGGCGGCCCCGAAAGGAACCGCCCGTGTCTCTAACTGCGGACTGTGTTCAGTACTGCCACCGCTCCCTCACAGGTTCCGGCGCTGGTGTCGGCGCTGGTGTGGGAGGCAGGTCGGCGACCCTTGTCTTGAGTCCCTTGCCGGCACGGAACGTAGGACTGTTTCGCGCCGCGATCATGATGGGGGCGCCCGTCTGAGGGTTGCGACCTTGGCGGGCCTTTGAGTGCCGGGTTGCGAAGGTGCCGAAGCCAGTGACCGTCAAGCGACGACCGGCATCAAGCTCGGTTGCGATAATCCCCTCGCCCGCCTTTGTGGAGAAGATGCAGTCGATGGCCTGCAACGCTGTCGCCTTGGAGATTCCGGCCTGTACCGCCAGCTTCTCCGCGAACTCCTGCTTCGTCATGGATCCACCTCCACGTGAGAGTCCAAATCGGCCGTGCCGCCGCACGTCCACCAGCCTCTGATCACACAATTACTTCTTTCCACTCGCCCGTCAACTCATTGCGACCACCAGCGTGCGTGGCGTGTGCGACGAAATCTGCATAACGTGCGCGCCCTCGGCAGGACAACACCTCGACAACAGCGGAACAAGAAACATGGCCCGCGATATCCCCGGTCCCTACGACCCAGACGAGATGCGGCTCTTCCTGGACACGTTTCATTACGGGGAGGAGGCCTTCCTCATCGACGAGATCACGGAGCTGGATGTCCGGAAGCGACAGGTCCGGGCGCGCATGGATACGAACCGCTTTCTCCCGTTCGCACAGTACCAACGCGTGCGGCCCGGGCATCCGGGGCACATATCCGGATCCGAGATCATCATGGCCACGGCCAACCTGGGCTGTCTCCACGCCTGGTTCTTTCACGGATGTCGGTGGAGCGAAGGCTGGGTTGCCTTCGGTACCCGGATCCAGAAGGCCGAATTCAAGAACCTCGCTCTGGTCGGCCCGCCCCTTGAGCTGCGCTCTCGCGAGGTCCGGGCCCGCGTCGGCCCGAACCGCACGACGATCCGGTTCGAGTTCGAGTTCTCCCAAGAGGACAATCCCGTCTACTTGGGAGACCAGACGGCGACGCTCCTCAAACATCCTTCCCATCTGAGGTGAACCGAATTGTCTCCGGCAGTTGCAGCGTCCGAATCGGAAAGGGGATGTTGATCCCTTCGTCCCGGTAGCGGGCGTGCAACCGTTTCACGTACTCGTGGCGAAGCAGGAACTGGTGGGAGAACTCCTCTACCGGTATGTGGACCGTGAAGTCCACGCTCGAGTCGCCGAATGTGTGGAATCGGAGGAAAGGTGTCAGGCCCCTCACGTTCCCGCTGAACTGGCGGACAACGTCATGCGCTACCTCCAGGGAGACGGCCTCTACCTTTTCCAGGTCGCTCTCATATCCGACACCCACATCGCACCGCAGCCACAGAACTTTCCGGGGCAGGTAGAAGTTGGTGACTATGGCATCGGCAAGCTTGCTGTTCGGGACGACGATCTCATGATCATCCAGGAGGCCCTGGAGGGTCGTGTTCCGCCACTTGATGTCCAGGACGTAGCCTTCCTCGCCGCTATCCAACCGGATGTAGTCGCCGGGCGACACCTGCCCTGCCGCAAGCACCTGAAAACCGGCGAAGACGTTGGACAGGGTGGGCTGAAGGGCCAGGGCCACCGCCAGGCCGCCAATCCCGAGGCCGGTGACGAGGGGCGTGATCGGAATCTGGAGATTCTGCAGGATGATGACGACGCCGACGAGGTAGACGAGCACCTTCGCCAGATTGGTCAACAGTGAGCTCGAAGGAAGGGCGCTGCCGGGACGGCTCGTCGAGTATCGGACCAGCCCGCCCACGAGCCTCGCGGCCACCGCCGTGCCAGCCAGGATCAGGAGTACCGCCATCGTCCGGTTCAGCGTCTCGGCAATAGCGTAGTCGGCGACGAGGAGGCCGATGTACGCACCGGCTGCCGTGAACAGGAGGGTTGGAGCGTGCCCCAACGATCCCACCACGAAATCGTCCCACCCCCACGCGGTCTCGCGCGCTGCGCGGCGCAGACGGCCCAGCAGAAGACGCTCCACCACGAGGCCTACTACGAAACCGGCTGCCGTAATGCCGATGGGCAGGAACCAGGCCGAGTACTTTGCGAAGAACTCCATTCGCGCGCTCCGGAAGCGGAAGACGGTTGCAGGACACGGTGCCAGGGACCGCTGCGCAATCTCCGCCCCCGGCAGTCGGGCGCAAGCGGCTACACGCTGAGGTCGGATTCCTCACGGACGCTGTGAGGCGGCTGGAGGTGGAGGCGGGGAGCGGAGGCGCGCCGCCGAGGCTTCACCGGGAGAGATCTGCGGCGCAGCGGAACCCGATCAGAATGTGGCGCGATCCAGCCGGTCGGCCGTGACGGAAGGCGCACCGGCAAGTGCCCGGGGCGTCGTCCCAACCGCACCCCCGGAGGACCGGCTCATCCGACTCCAGCGGCGGCATCCTCGACGACGTCCACTCGAATATGTTCCCGAGCAGATCGTGGATGCCGTCCGGCGTCGCACCATCGGGATGGAATCCGACGGGGGCGGTGAACGTCGTCTCGGCGACGATCGCCCCGTCCAGCCACGTTGCTCCCCAGGCGTACGTCCGGCGCTCCTGGCCCCGGCACGCGGCCTCCCACTCCGGGCCTGTCGGGAGGCGGGTGGCGCGTCCCTCCCTCTCGCCGCGCCAGGCGCAGTACGAGGCCGCGTCCGCGTAATCGACGAGGACGACGGGATGGTCGGCGAGTCCGTCGGGCGGACCGCCGCCGACCCACCGGAACGGCTTTACCTCGGACCATGGATGGACAAGAAACCCCTGGGCATGGTAGGCGGCCGAGTCGACGTCCGGCGGCTGGTGCCCGGTCGCCGTCACGAAGGCAGCGAAGTCCGACTGGGTGACCTGGGTGCGGTCGATCGCGAAGGGGCCGAGCTCGACCTCGTGGGGATCGGCCTCCCACGCATCGTACCAGCCGTACTCGCGGACGACATTCGGGGAACCGCTGTACCCGAACTCGCGCTCGGTGGAATCGCTCCCCAGGCGATACGTGCCGCCCTCGACGCGCACCATGTCTTCCGGCGGCCCGTCCGGGACGACGGAACCGCACCCCCAAGCGAGTACGACCAGGAAGGATGACACCACGAGGAGGGCGCCACAGTCAACCTGGTCAAACAGTTTCAGAGATGCTGGCACTTTCCAACGCTCCATACCTTCAGAGAAGTGCGACACGACCAAGGAGATCGATAGGGCTCTCGCGGTCAAGTGGTTGAAGCTTGTTCCCAAGAGTATCGGTGGCGCCTGGATGCTGGGAGCCCGGAACGCTACCGCCACCGCGCAACTCGCGAAGAGAGGAGTGTCCTCGATGGGCCCGGGTGGATTTGCCGCGTCGTTCAGCATTGCGAGCACGCCGAAGGCGCGCGCAGCACTACCACCGACCTCAGGCTTATCAGGCGACCGTGAATCTGGTCAGATTCCGACAATTAGCCGGAGTTTCACGACGGACTACGACATTCTGCTGGATGGTTGATGGGGTGAGGCGGCTGAATGTCGGTTTGAATGGACGGACGAATGGACGGACTGTCCGCCTGCCGCCGTGATGCTAGTAAAGCGAAGCGCCCGGCGTACCGCCGCAGGCATTCGAGCCTTGGCGAGACCCGTCGAGCCAGAGGCGAAACGCTCGGTGCCCAGAGATTACTACCCTGGATGAATCTGAGGTTGCGCAGGCTTCGTAGGGATGAGAGAAACAGGAGGGCGAGACGTGGGCACATGCAATGGCAAGACGAAGTCCGGAGCTCGCTGCAAGCGGTCGGTCCGTGAAGGTTCTCGCTTCTGCGCGACTCATGCCAACCAGTCTCATGGGCTGGGAGACAGCGACTCCCCAGGCGAGACGTCTCAGGAACGAGAACCATTGGAAACGCTGATCGTATTGGCTGCTGCAGGCGCGGTCCTCTTCGCGGTCCTGACAGTCCGGCGTTTCTTCCGGTTCTTGTAACCGCTTTCTGAGACGCTTTGTCTGCAGATCAGGACGGTGACGCGCTGATGTGGGTAGGGGCCAGCCCTGAAGAGCCG
>Ga0255058_10000226_pt1 | contig 33567 bp, 32 predicted proteins | sample Cases_109_9_MG_FD_188637 | JGI IMG/M metagenome (GOLD analysis project Ga0255058, IMG submission 188637) | Seawater microbial communities from Amundsen Gulf, Northwest Territories, Canada - Cases_109_9 | ecosystem: Environmental > Aquatic > Marine > Gulf | place: Canada: Northwest Territories... | reverse complement strand
TCGGCGTGAAATACCGCGAAGGTTTTATCAAGAACCGCTACATCGGGCGCACTTTCATCATGCCGGGACAGGCCGAGCGTGCTCAGTCAGTACGGCGCAAGCTGAATGCGATCGATCTGGAGTTTCATGGCAAAAACGTTTTGCTGGTCGACGATTCGATCATTCGCGGCACCACGTCCAAGCAAATCATTCGTATGGCGCGGTATGCCGGCGCGCGCAAAGTTTATTTTGCGTCCGCGGCGCCGCCGGTTCGCTTTCCCAACGTCTACGGCATCGATATGCCGGCTGCTTCAGAGCTCATTGCAAACGGCAGAACTGTTGCAGAAGTGCAGGAACTGATTGGTGCTGACAAGCTGATTTACCAGGACCTGCATGGATTGATACGCTCCGTGCGCCACGATAATTCGGAAATCACCGAATTCGATACCTCGTGTTTCTCCGGCAAGTATGTGACCGGGGACGTCACGGAGGACTACCTGCGCAATCTCGAGCAGGTCCGCAACGACAACGCGAAATTAGAGCGCAATGCCAGGCGGTTGAGTCTCGACGATCTGCAGCCGGTGGCAGACTCCGGTGACGACGGTGCCGCGTCGTTGGGCAAGCAGGAAACCGCGGTCGTCGTGTAAGCCGCAGAGCCGCGCGGTTCGCGGAACTCGGTACAGGCTGAAGCAGGTCGAGGCAAGGCATGAGCATCAAGGTTATGATCATCGACGGGCACGCTGATTTCAGAAGTCTGTTGATGCACCATCTCATGACGCATTGGCCGGACGCTATCATTTCCGACTTTGATCCAAGGTCTGCCGGCCACCTGCCGGACGATTTTTCAGGTGCAGGCAATGACCTCGTGATGCTGGGCGACGACCAGGGCGATCGTGATGCGCGTGACACACTCAAGCGCTTTACCAGGACCACAGGTTTTCCGCCGGTTATTTTTTTCGGTTCTTCGAACCAGGCCAGGGCGGCCGCGATCAGGGATGGTGCGGACGCCTTTTTCGAGCGAGGCAATTTTCGTCACGACGCCCTGATTGTGCGCGTCGGCGACATACTGCGCGCCCAGCAGCGTATCGCGTCGACCAATTCGTTGTTTGTGGGCGATTTGGCGACCGGCATTCACCCGCTCATCAAGGGCTACCGCTTCATACGCAAGCTTGCGGTCAGCGAGCACTCGGCCGTGTACCTTGCGGAGAAAGAGTCTGCCGGTATCAAAGTCGTTTTGAAAGTCCTGCGCCAGCTTCCGGACCTGTCCGACGGCATCGGTGCGTTCGACCGTTTCCTGCAGGAATACGAGATGATCGCCGGTCTCGATCACCCCAACATCGTCAGGATCTATGACCTGGGAGTCGCTGATGATCATGCGCATATCGCGATGGAATACCTGTCCGGTGGCGATCTCCGGCAAAAAATCGAAGCGGGTGGTGCGGAACAGGATGCGGTGCGATTCACGAAGCAGATTGCCGCGGCGCTCGCGAAAGTGCATAGCGTTGGCATCCTGCACCGGGACCTGAAACCCGGAAATATCATGCTGCGTGACGACGGCATTATCGCCCTGATTGACTTCGGCCTGGCCAAGAGAATGCGGCTCGAACAGGAGATCACCGGTAGCGGAGAGATCTTCGGTACGCCTTACTACATGAGCCCGGAGCAGGGGCATGCCAACGACGTCGATGCACGTAGTGATATCTACAGTCTGGGCGTGATCTTTTACGAGATGCTGACCGGTAAGAAACCGTACCAGGCCAGCAATGCCATGGGCATCATTTACAAACATGGCCAGGCGCCGGTGCCGGTATTGCCGCACCGCCTGGGGCAATATCAGGCGGTACTCAACATGATGATGGCGAAGCGGCCGGAAGATCGCCTGCAAAACGCCAGTGAGATTGCAGAATGGCTGTGAGTGGCACGTTGCCGCAAGCGATCGCGGAATTCTTCGACACCAGGACGCCGGAGGCCTGGTTACAGTCTGCCGCTCGGCGCCTGCCCGAGCTGCTGCTGGACCATGCCAATTGCGAGCTGAAAGCCGCATCCACGGCGCTGGGTTTCATCTATCGCTATCCGCAGCGGGCGGCACTTACGAGCCGCATGTCACGTCTGGCAAGGGAGGAATTGCGCCACTTCGAACAGGCCAGGAAGATAATGGACGATATGGCAGTGCCGTTCGAACGGCTTTCTGCATCACGATATGCCGGCAGCCTGCGGCAGGCAGTGCGTACGACAGAGCCCTATCGGCTCCTGGACATGCTGATCGTCGGTGCACTGATCGAAGCAAGATCGTGTGAGCGGTTCGCGGCACTGGTGCCGCATTTGCCCGCAAACCTGGGCCGCTTCTACGCCGGGTTGCTGGCGTCCGAGGCGCGGCATTTCGAACATTACCTCGACTTCGCAATGAGCGAATGCGGGGTCAGTGAGGCAGAATTCGAGGAGCGGCTGGCGCAGCTAAAAGAGCTTGAATCCAGGCTGATTACGGCGCCGGACGATCAGTTCCGGTTTCTTTCCGGCGTCCCCGTGGGATGACCAGTCCTGGTTGTATCCGGCGCGCGCGCCAGCTCTTACAAGACCGTGGCAACAGCGTCGCCCGTAGCGCCTCCCGAGGAGCGATTCGAGGCTTCGTGTTGGCACGACCTTTAGCGCGCATTGCTCACAGCCTGGTGACAATCCGTATTTACGTTCACAAAATGTAAACGCCGGCGCATGGATTTTATTCGAGCGAATGCACCTGTTTTGCTACTGACTTGATGCATGGAGAAAAGCTGTCATTCAAAGTTCATTTGGATCAATTGGAAAATCCCGGTACCAGAGTAGCTCCACGGCGAGTGGATAATCCATGCTGATGCCACCGCTCAAGTCCGGCACGCAGGTTCTCGCATCGATGTGCAACTCTTCGAGCCGCTTGCAGATTCTTCTTGCTGCTTTTGGGTTGTCGGTGATGGCGGGGACAGTCCCGGAGATGCCGATGATTTCACCGCGCTCATCCTTGAACAACAGCTGACCGGTCGCTGACTTCTCGCAGGCAAAGCCACCTTCATGCACCAGGCGGTGATGGTGCCGGCACAGCAAGACCAGGTTATCGAGGCCGGTCTCACCACCGTCCGCCCAGTGCTTGATGTGGTGACCGTCTATGAAATGCCGGTGCGTACAGCCCGGGAAGCGGCAGTTTTCGTCCCTGGCCCGTAATGCCCGGCGCATCGGCGGCGGAATGACCCGCGATTTACGGCCGATATTTAGTGGGGACTGTCCCCGGTTCACCAGTGGGCTGATACTGCTGTCACAGCAGATCCTGCGCGATGTTTCCGCGGAAACATGGGGGCCGTTTTCCAGGTGCGAGATTTCCTCGTCCAATGGATTGGATGTTACCGCGGAAACATCGCCGCTAATGTCCTCTTGCAGTGTTTCCGCTGAAACATGCAGCATCACCTGGTAACGGTCGGCGGTAGAGGAGGCTTGGGGCCCAAGGGCCAGGTAGCTTTCCGCTATCTCGGCCAGTGCATCGGCACGACGCGTGGAGAAAGGCTCCCGTGTTTCCGCGGTAACTCCAGCATCTGTGTCTTCGGCTTCCGCCCGGTCCATGGCCAGTTCGAGGGCTTTGAGGATCATCGCCCCCTGTTCCGCCGGAAATCGACCCTTGATGATGAAGGAGCCATCATCGTCATACTCGTAGTGCAGGCTCCTGTCCCGGTATTGCTCATTTGCTGCTTCTCTCTCATGCAGGCGCCGTGCCCGGCGGTACTTCGCGACCACGGACTCGACATGATGTGCCGTACCGTGGTGGGCGATATTGAGCAGGTAGTCTTCGTTCTCAGGCGTTGCCACCCGGGTCATTGCTCTGACTTTCGAATAACTCAGCGCACCCCTGGAAAAGGATTCACTGATCTTCGGAAGATCAGCCAGGGCATTAGCCACCCGCACTTTCTCCCTGGCGGCATTCATGCCGATGCCGCATTGCCAGTTCAGCCAATGCGCACAGGAGCAGATGCCGCACAATTTCCACAAGCCCTCTTGATCGAACTCGTGGATCTTTAGCAGCAGCTGATAAGTGGCCGCATAGATATAGCCACAGAGTTCGGTGATCTCGCGCCCGAGTGCCTCGGAACGGACATAACGGGGGTGGAGAAGGGGTTCGACGGCTGCCATGACGGCCTCCTTGCCGGGTGGCTAAAATGCTGTACAAACAACCAGTAGTTTACTCCTATCCCGCTGATAAATAAAGTTATTTCAAAGTAATATCGCGAAATCGTGAGCGATGCTCGTTGGTCTTGAACATCCCGCGTCTGCTCATATCCGACCCAGTTGCCGCTGGCGTAGATGCTAGCGCGGCATCGCGCTCAAGTCGGGCCCGTTCTCGTCCCACCTGACGACGCTGCCCTGTTCGTACCAGTCGCCAAGCACGATACGTGTGCCAGAACCTTCATCGATATTCAGCGTGTGTACGGCGGGACGATGCGTATGCCCGTGCAGCAATATTGATACCTGATGTTCGCGCATCAGTTCCTCGACTGCTGCTTGGTTGACGTCGCTTATCCCCTGGCTCGCCGTCCGTGCCTGTTGCATGCTGGCCGCCCTGGCCTGTGCTGCAAACGCCTGGCGTTCAGCGAGGGACTTTTCCAGCATCATCGCCTGCCATGTCGGGTCGCGGGTCATCAAGCGGATTTTCTGGTACTCGACATCGTCAGTGCAGAGTGCATCGCCATGGCTCAGGAGGACCGTTTCTCCGTGAATTTCCAGTACATGTGGGTCTGACAGAATCCTCGCGCCGGTTTCCTGCGCAAACCGCTCGCCGACCATGAAATCGCGATTTCCATGCATGAAGTAGACTGGCACGCCGTGATCCACCAGCGAGCGAAGCGCCCGTTTAATGACGGAGTAGTGGGCATCCGGATCGTCGTCCCCGATCCAGGACTCAAACAAGTCGCCCAGGATGTAAAGCGCCTCTGCAGCAACGCCCTCTGTTTCCAGGAATCCGAGAAACTGACCGCCGATGTCTGGACGCGCCGCATCGAGGTGCAGGTCCGATACAAACAGCGTGGTCATGTTGTCAGCGTCGGCCTACTGAGCAAACTCATAGCGGGATGCTTTATTGATAACAATCGGCACGACCGGGACGTCCGCCGAAAAACGACCGGCTGGTCCCCTCTCCGCTGACACAATCTTGTCGACGACCTCCATACCCTGAATTACGTTGCCGAACACGGCATAGCCCCAACGGTCCGCTTGGGGATTCAGGCCACTGTTGTCGGCGACATTGATGAAGAATTGCGCCATGGCACTGTGCGGGTCTGTTTTGCGCGCCATGGCGATGGTGCCACGCAGGTTGCGCAATCCGTTTCCGGACTCGTTCGGGATCATGCCTTCATCCGGCTCTTTCAGCTTCAATCCGGGCGTGTAGCCGCCGCCCTGGATCATGAAGCCTGGAATGACGCGGTGAAAAATGGTGCCGTCAAAATAGCCGCCGTCTACCAGTTGCAGGAAATTGTTTACCGTTAGCGGTGCGCGTCGGCCGTCGAGTTCCAGGACTATGTCACCTTCGCTGGTCTCCAGCATGATATAGGGATGCGCAGGCACCTTGTCCTGGGCCAGCCCCAGGGCAGTAACGCAGGAAAGCAGCAATGTTGCAAAAATCTTGTTCATATCGTTCTCAACAATTCACGCTGTAATGTTCAATCTGCGCGCACCATACCAAAGCGCGGGGCCCTGCTAAAGCGCCGTGAAGCTGGAAAAACGCGATAGAATGAAATTGACTGCCTCCGGAGCCGGCCGTATTATCATGCCCCGCCAAGTCCGGTGCACTGCACCAAGGTCTGTGCGGCACGAAATCCGGCAGCGGGGCATGGCGCAGTCTGGTAGCGCATCTGCTTTGGGAGCAGAGGGTCGGGGGTTCGAATCCCTCTGCCCCGACCAGGATTTCAGCATTGAATTCACTGAACAGGAGTTGCAAGCAAGCAAAAATAGCGCCCGTAGCTCAACTGGATAGAGCATCGGCCTTTGAATGTGGAGCCTGTACCGGGAAACAGAACCGGTACAGTGGACTGCACTGTAACGGGGAACCCTTAACAGGTAGTGCTGATGGCAATCCCGTGGAAACCTGTGGTTGACCCGTGCGATGGTATAGACTGAATCGATGAGTCAGTCTCATCACACAAAAATGAAGGGCGACCTGGGCGTGTTGAAGGCTCAGATTGATTTGTTCGAGCAAGGATTCACGATCTGTATGCCGCAGACGGAGCACGCTCCGTTTGATCTTGCTGTTTATCGAGATGGTGAGTTCCGCAGAGTACAGGTCAAGTACCGGACGGTAGATAAATACGGAAAAATAGATGTGAAGTTCTCGACCTGCTGGACTGATGGGCGCGGGACGCACACAGTACCGATCGACAAAAGTGAAGTTGATTTGTATTGCATCTATTGTCCAAATACCGATGAGTGCTATTACCTGGATCCTGACAAATTTGGTTCGAATGCAACACTGAGGGTAAACAAACCCAAGAATGGTCAGATGAAGCGAATAAAATTTGCATCTGACTATCGCAGGGCTCCGTAGAGACTATACGTGCGGCGTCTGAGATGACGAAGAGATAGTCCAGACCACAAACCCGGTTGAACGGGGCCGTGAAAACGGTAGTTGGTATGCTAAGCCGAGGGTTGCAGGTTCGAGTCCTGCCGGGCGCGCCAGGTTCTCCCTGACGGGTGGAATTGCGCATAGAAAGAATTGCAAAATTTGAGAATAATTGAGGTGGGCGTAGCTCAGTTGGTAGAGCCCCGGGTTGTGATCCCGGTCGTCGTGGGTTCGAGTCCCATCGTCCACCCCACCATTTTTGAAGTAACGAGGTGGGGGTAGCGGGGCCGCGAAGCGGCAGGGTAGAGCCCCGGGTTGTGATCCCGGTCGTCGTGGGTTCGAGTCCCATCGTCCACCCCAATCCGCCCCGGTGGGCGAATTGAAATGCACTGGGTGAGTGCGGATTGATCTTCAGTGCGGTAACAAAAGACGCGCTGTGATTTGAAACATTAGCTCAACACTGACGCGGACGTCCCGCTTCTAAACACAAATCACCAAAGATCAAGTCTCACCAACGAGCATCTGATTGATACAATTCGCAGGAGAATTGGGGCCTCTAGCTCAATTGGCAGAGCAACGGACTCTTAATCCGCAGGTTCGGGGTTCGATTCCCCGGGGGCCCACCACATTGAATATGGGGACAGATCAGTCTTTTGCCGGACCCCAGCGGGATCTGGCAAAAAATAAATCTGGCCCCTTTTTGATTGCTATAATAATCAGCTGGACAAGGGAGCGGCGGACTACACAGCGAAAGTGGCGGAATTGGTAGACGCGCTGGATTTAGGATCCTGTGGGGCAACCCGTGAGAGTTCGAGTCTCTCCTTTCGCACCAGTTTCCGCTGGTACTCCATAAATCACTGAAAAATATAGGACTTAACGAGCTTTCCGGGCTGGCTCGCCGCCATCACCGGGCATGGAACAAGGGTTGGACGATGAATGTCACTGTGGAATCGATCGGTGCGCTGGAGCGTCGCATGCGTGTCGAGTTGCCGGCCGAACGCATTGAAAAAGAGGTGGAGTCCCGCCTCAGGTCGGTAGGCCGTACGGCCAAGATCAAGGGCTTCCGGCCCGGCAAAGTGCCGGCCAAGGTGCTGCGCCAGCGATATGGCGTGCAGGTACGCCAGGAGGTCCTGTCGGATTTGATGGGCCAGAGCTATCGGGATGCCGTGCAGCAGGAAAACCTGAGTCCGGTCGCCGGCCCGAGAATCGAACCCGAAGTATCCGAGAACGGCAAGGATTTTGCGTTTGTCGCGACTTTCGAGGTGCTGCCGGAGTTCACCCTGCAGGGACTCGACAAGATCGAGGTCACCCGACCTGAGGTCGAGATTACAGACGCGGATCGCGAAGACATGCTGACCAATTTGCGCCAGCAGAAAGCCACGTGGAGCGCCGTCGAGCGTGCCGCCAAAGAAGGCGACAAGGTTGTGGTCGACTTTGACGGTCAGTGGAAGGGCGAGCCGATCCAGGGTGGCCAGGGCAAGGAAGTTCCGATCGTTCTCGGTCAGGGGCAGATGCTGCCGGACTTCGAAAAAGGTCTGGTGGGTGTCAAGGCGGGCGATGAAAAAACATTCAAGGTGAAGTTTCCCAAGAACTACCACGCCGAAGACCTGGCCTCCAGGAAAGTGGAGTTCACGATCAAAGTGCATCGTGTGGAAGAGGAGGAGTTGCCGCCACTCGATGACAGCCTTGCGGAAACTTACGGCGTGCCGGAGGGCGGCCTGGCGCAGTTGCGAGAGGATGTATTCAGCAATATGGAGCGCGAGGCAAAACAGAAGGTGACCGCCGATATCAAGGACCAGGCGTTGCAAGGACTGCTGGAAGCCAATCCGGTTGAGGTTCCCAAAGCCTTGAAAGAACAGGAAATGCGCACATTACAGCAGCAGACGATGCAGCAAATGGGGATTCAGGAGCAGGACCAGGCGCCGCCGCTGGAGAATTTTGCGGCAGCGGCAGAGCGGCGCGTCAGACTGGGACTGTTGGTCAATCAGTTGATTGCCGAGCATGAGATCGTCGCCGATCCGGAGCAGCTGCGTGCCAAGGTCGAAGACCTGTGCAGCGGTTACGAAAATGCAGACGAGATGGTGGCAACCTATTTATCGACCCAATCGATCATGGCATCGGTCGAGCCCATGGTACTCGAGCAACAGGCCGTTGACTGGATCATCGAGAACGGCATCGAGAAGAACAGGAAGGTCGAATTCAAGGAATTCATGAGCCCCGCAACGCCGAATGTGGCGCAATAGTATTGTGACAACAGGAAACAGCATGAGCACAACAGCACAGCATCTTGTACCGATGGTGGTCGAGCAGACCGCGAGGGGCGAACGGGCCTATGACATTTATTCGCGCCTGCTGAAGGAGCGAGTGGTATTCATCGTCGGTCCGGTTGAGGATCACATGGCAAACCTGGTCGTGGCGCAATTGCTGTACCTGGAATCGGAGAATCCGGCCAAGGACATCCATCTGTACATCAATTCGCCGGGCGGATCGGTGACCTCCGGGTTGTCGATCTACGACACGATGCAGTTCATCAACTGTGACGTGAGTACGATCTGCGTCGGCCAGGCGGCCAGCATGGGAGCATTGCTGCTGGGCGGCGGGGCCGCCGGCAAGCGTTTCGCCCTGCCGCACTCGAGAATCATGGTGCACCAGCCGAGTGCCGGTTTTCAGGGGCAGGCGACGGATATCGATATCCATGCCAAAGAGGTGCTGGAACTGAAACGGCGCCTCAATGAAATTATGGCGCGCCACACAGGTCAAACGATCAAGCAGATCGAGAAAGATCTGGAACGTGACAACTTCATGGGTGGCGAGGACGCGGTCAAATATGGGCTTATCGATACGATACTCGAGCAACGCGCGGAAATGCGCGCCAAAGCCAAAGAAGATGCTAAATAAATTCAATGGGTTACAATCGAACCGGACCTGACTGAGACCTGTCGCTTTGCACCCCTCAGTTGCGCATGTTATATACACTTGAGGTCGTAACAGATTGATTTATTTAGTTGCAGAGGCTAGCCAAGAATGAGCGATAATTCCCGCGGTAAGAACGAGGACGGCAAGCTCCTCTATTGTTCTTTTTGCGGCAAAAGCCAGCATGAGGTCCGCAAGCTCATTGCCGGTCCGTCGGTATTCATTTGTGACGAGTGTGTCGAACTGTGCAACGACATCATCCGCGAAGAGCTTGAAGATAGCGGCGAGACCGGTCACGACAAGCTGCCAAAGCCGCAGGAAATCAAGGCGGTATTGGACGAATACGTCATCGGCCAGCAGCGCGCCAAGAAGGTCCTGGCGGTCGCGGTCTACAACCATTACAAGCGCCTCGACGATGCGGCCGGTGATCGCGGCAAAGATGACATCGAGCTGGCGAAGAGCAACATCCTGCTCATCGGACCGACCGGTTGCGGCAAGACCCTGCTGGCCGAAACGCTAGCGCGTCTCCTCAACGTGCCGTTCACCATCGCTGATGCAACCACCCTGACCGAAGCCGGCTACGTCGGCGAGGACGTCGAGAACATCATTCAAAAGCTGCTGCAGAAGTGCGACTACGATGTCGACAAGGCGCAGACTGGCATCGTGTATATCGACGAGATCGACAAGATTTCCCGGAAATCGGATAACCCGTCCATTACCCGCGACGTATCCGGCGAAGGCGTGCAGCAGGCACTGTTGAAACTGATCGAGGGTACGATTGCCTCGGTACCGCCGCAAGGCGGCAGAAAACATCCGCAGCAGGAATTCCTGCAGGTCGATACCGGCAATATCCTGTTCGTCTGTGGCGGAGCGTTCGCCGGCCTCGAAAAGATCATCATGGATCGTTCGAGCAAGAGTGGCATCGGTTTCGTTGCCGAGGTCAAAACCGATGAAGACGAGCAGAGCATCGGCGAACTGCTGAACGAAGTGGAGCCGGAGGACCTGATCAAGTACGGCCTGATACCCGAATTCGTCGGCCGACTGCCGGTCGTGGCGACGCTGGAAGAACTCGACGAGGATGCACTTCTCAGCATCCTGCTGGAGCCGAAGAACGCGCTCACCAAGCAGTATCGCAAGCTGTTTGACATGGAAGGCGTCGATCTGGAATTCCGTGACGATGCGCTGCGCGCCGTCGCCAAACGCGCGATGCTGCGCAAGACCGGCGCACGGGGTTTGAGGACTATCCTCGAAAGCGTGCTATTGGACACAATGTACGATTTGCCGTCGTCGACCAGCGCCAAGAAGGTGGTCGTGGACGAGGCCGTGGTTACGGGCGAGACCCAACCGTATGTTATTTATGAGTCAGAGGAACCGCCGACCGTGAATGTCGAACAGCAGAGGCGGCCTACTGGCTCGGACGGATAAGCATCAAAAAAGCGGGTTTGCCCCCCTTTTTGTTGCAAGCGATGTGCTTGATATCGGGCAAATCGGGCGCATGTCCAAACCCCTGAAACGATTTACCCGGCAGTCGAATGGCGGACCCGCCGCCTGAAGAAAACCTGCGAGGAAATACCGGTGTCTGATAACGATCTGGAAACAACCATCGAGACTGAAGCACAGTTTGAAGAGCAGACGGAAGATCCGAAAGATTTTCCGGTGCTGCCGCTGCGCGATGTTGTCGTCTATCCGCACATGGTCATCCCGCTATTCGTGGGGCGCGAAAAATCCATCGTAGCGTTGGATCTCGCCATGAACGCCAACAAGAAAATTCTGCTGGTCGCGCAGAAAAAAGCGGACCTGGACGATCCGCAGCCGTCGGACCTGTATGAGGTCGGCACCCTGGCGACCATCCTGCAGCTGCTCAAACTGCCGGATGGCACAGTGAAAGTGCTGGTCGAAGGTGTTGAGCGCGCGCAGGTGGACAAGCTGATCGTGGGCGATTACTTCGGCGCCGAAATTACCGTCCTTACCGAAGAAGACCGGCACGATGAACGTGAGATGGATGTGCTGGTGCGCTCGATCATTGCACAGTTCGAGCAGTACGTGAAACTGAACAAAAAAGTGCCGCCGGAGATTCTGACCTCGCTGTCCGGTATCGATCAATCCGGACGGCTGGCCGACACCGTCGCCGCGCACATGGCGCTCAAGCTGTCCGAGAAGCAGAAAATCCTGGAGATTATTGACGTCAAAGCGCGCCTCGAGCAGATCTTCGGCATCATCGAGGGCGAGATCGACATGTTGCAGATCGAGAAACGCATCCGCAGCCGCGTCAAGCAGCAGATGGAGAAAAGCCAGCGCGAGTACTATCTCAACGAGCAGATGAAGGCGATTCAGAAAGAGCTCGGAGAAATGGAAGACGCACCGAACGAACTCGCCGACCTCGAGAAAAAGATCGAAAAAGCCGGCATGCCGAAAGAAGCGAAAGAAAAAGCGACGTCGGAACTCAATAAACTCAAGCTGATGTCGCCGATGTCGGCCGAAGCAACGGTGGTCAGAAATTACGTCGACTGGTTGTTGAAGGCACCGTGGAAGAAACGCAGCAAAGTGCTGCGTGATCTGAATCGCGCGGAAGAGGTGCTGGAAGAAGATCACTATGGGCTGGATAAGGTCAAGGAACGCATCCTCGAGTACCTGGCGGTACAGCAGCGCGTAAAACGTCTGAAAGGACCGATCCTGTGCCTGGTGGGACCACCGGGCGTCGGCAAGACCTCGCTCGGTCAGAGTATTGCGCGGGCAACCAATCGCAAGTTCGTACGCATGTCACTGGGCGGAGTGCGCGACGAAGCGGAAATTCGTGGTCACCGGCGTACCTATATCGGTTCCATGCCGGGCAAAATTATCCAGAATCTGGCCAAGACCGGGGTGCGCAATCCGCTGTACCTGCTCGACGAAGTCGACAAAATGGCCATGGACTTCCGCGGTGATCCGTCTTCGGCACTTCTGGAGGTGCTCGATCCGGAGCAGAACTCCACATTCAACGATCATTATCTGGAAGTTGATTTCGATCTGTCTGACGTGATGTTCGTCTGTACCGCCAACAGCCTGAATATCCCGCCGCCGCTCCTGGATCGCATGGAAGTCATTCGCCTCGCGGGTTATACCGAGGATGAGAAGCTCAACATCGCGCAACGCTACCTGATTGCCAAGCAGATGAAGGAGAATGGCCTCAAAGACAGTGAACTGGTGATCACCCGCGCCGCGGTGCTGGACATCATTCAGCATTACACACGCGAAGCCGGTGTGCGCAATCTAGAGCGCGAGATCTCGAAAATCTGCCGCAAGGTCGTTAAATCGCTGCTTCTGAAGCCGCGCGACCGCGCTACCCGGGTTACGCCGAAAAGCATGCAGAAATACCTGGGCGTGCGGCGCTTCCGCTACGGCAAGGCCGAAGAAAAAGATCAGGTCGGGCAGGTTATCGGGCTCGCATGGACCGAGGTCGGCGGCGAATTGCTGACCATCGAAGCGGCAGTCGTGCCAGGTAAGGGAAAATTGACCCATACAGGGCAACTCGGTGAAGTCATGACCGAGTCCATCCAGGCGGCGATGACCGTGGTCAGAAGCCGTTGCAAGGTTCTCGGCATCGACGAGGACTTCCACCAGAAGTTCGATGTGCACGTTCACGTGCCCGAAGGAGCGACCCCGAAGGACGGTCCATCTGCGGGAGTTGGCATGTGTACTGCCCTGGTGTCGGCGTTAACCGACATCCCGGTAAAGAGCGAAGTTGCCATGACCGGAGAGATCACCTTGCGGGGTGAAGTGCTGCCTATTGGTGGGCTCAAGGAGAAGTTGCTGGCCGCCCACAGAGGTGGCCTCGACACCGTCCTGATACCGCATGAGAACGAAAAGGACCTGGTCGAAATACCGAAGAACATCAAGGACAAGCTGAATATTCTTCCGGTGAAATGGATTGACCAGGTGCTGGAGCTTGCACTGCAACATATGCCGGTTCCGGAGGCCAAATCCGAGGCTGAAAAAAACGAATCTTCGAAGCCTGCGGACGAGCAAAAATCCGGCGATATCGTCAGACCACATTAGTTTCTGAAACCCGCGAAAACACTGCATTGTTGACGCTGTTTTGGGCGCTTGGTATAAGCTACGCGTGCCCGTAACAGGCGTGTGCTGTGCCTGGTAGGGTGCGGACGGTTTCGTAGAAATTCGTCACTTAGGGTAAACAGTTCGTTCTTCTCATGGCGAACGAACACACGGGGGTGCGGACGGTCCGCATTGTTATTTCCAACATTAATCTGCAAAGGTGAATAGATGAATAAGGGAGAACTTATTGACTCGGTTGCGGGCGCGGCTGATTTGTCGCGCGCGGATGCAACCAGAGCGGTCGACGCGGTGCTCGAAAGCGTAACCCGGACATTGTCAGGCGGCGGTTCAGTATCACTGGTTGGCTTCGGTACATTTACGGTTAAGGCCCGCGCAGCCCGCATGGGACGTAACCCGAGGACCGGTGAACCCATCCAGATCAAGGCCAGTAATGTGCCGGGATTCAAGGCTGGCAAAGCCCTGAAGGATGCCGTAAACTAGCGCGCCCCTCGGGACGGGGGACGGGAATCCGTCTGTTTCGACGCGATTTTTCCGCAATCCGACCGGGTGCTTAGCTCAGCTGGGAGAGCATCGCCCTTACAAGGCGAGGGTCGGGGGTTCGATCCCCTCAGCACCCACCAGGTTACGGAGTGGTAGTTCAGCTGGTTAGAATACCGGCCTGTCACGCCGGGGGTCGCGGGTTCGAGTCCCGTCCACTCCGCCAATCAAAAACGCCGGCCCCCGCTGTGGGGCCCGGTGTTTTTTTGGGTCAGTCGGGACGAGAACCCGCTGGCATCGCGGTACGCTCGGACGCGAACCTGTTGATGACGCCCATTACTTCATCCACATGTCTATCGAAGCGAAACTTCGTGAACACGTGCCGGCTCGCAGAAGCACTGATGCGTTCAAATTCGTCGCGATCGGCAAACAACCGCTGTATCGACTCTGCCAGCAGCGCCGGGTCGACGATTTTCGGTTCGCAGAGCTCATCGTTCAGTGGATCGTACACCCGTTCCGGGATGCCACGAATTTCGCCACCGAACGCTGGATACTCGCCCAAGGGCAATGTTGGTTCGATACAAAGGCCACTGACGCCATGCTTGATCGCTTCCGGCAAGCCATCGACAGCCGCGCCGATAACCGGACAGCCGTGCACCGCAGCTTCGATCGCAACCAGGCCGAAGGCCTCGGTCAAAGGCGGATGCACAAGACAATCGATGTGCTCGTAAAAGCGCCGCATATCCTGAACGGCGCCGAGAAAATGACATTGCGATACTACTTTCAGCTCTTGCGCTATGCGTTGAAGATGGTCGAAATCCGGGCCGGCGCCGGCAATATGTAATTCGAAATCGGTTGATCGTGCACTCAGAATTTTCATCGCGCGCAATACCAACGGCAGTCCCTTGACAGGACATAAACGCGCCGCGACACCGAGCCTAATCGGTCGACCCGCGGGGTAACTCTTGTGCCGTGGCGCATTGGGCATCAGGCTCGGCCGCAGCGCGTTGAGACAGACCTCGATTGCTCCACGAAAGCCCCACATCAACTGCAAGACGCGCGCTGACGCGCGCGAATTCGTGATTGCCAGTGGAATTCTTTGCAAATAGCGTGCACGCTCCTGCTCACGCCCCGGGTGCCATACCGAGCCATGCTCCCAATGAATACAATTGTCGGCACCGATGGCATCTAACAGGAACTTCGTCCTCGCCGTACGGTTCCAGATCATGCCGATAGCGGCATGGGTCGCAGCGCTCTGCTGTCGACAATGCCAGCGGCGAAACCACTCTGGCCTGGGTGGTAATTTGATGCCCCAGCGATATTTGGCATAGACGGTTTTTGTCAGTGTCCGCTGCAGGCGCTCAGCGAAATACGGGTGCACCGTACGTTGTGGGTTCAGCCAGACGTGTAGCCATTGTGGATAGCGTCGGGCCGCATGCTCGACGAATTCGGTAAAGTGCGCCTCAACGCCGGCCGCCTGCTGCAAGCTGACCCAGTGCATCAGTCCCGGCATGCTATGAGCCTCGTGGTAGTGATCCGCTATCCGTCGCCCAAACAAGAATGATAAGGGTCGTGGGCCGCATAGTGTACGTCGTCAGAACTCTCATGGGCACATACTTTACTAAGAAAAGGATTCGGTAGCGGGTCCGATATTTTGAAGGGGACTGGGGGAAAATACTCCCTGGATTGTCGATAGGTAGGGCTATTTGCCGATTTGTGTGCCAGTCATCTCTTGGCCTTGGCGGTGTCCTCAAGTATGATCCGACGGCTAAATTTTGGCGCAGACTGCTCCCTGCCGCGACGCACTATTGCTGCAGACCGTAATTCACTGGCTGATCAATCACTATGCTGCAAAATATTCGAGACCGACTTACCGGCGGATTCGCCTTCGCTCTCCTGGCACTGATTTGTGTGCCGTTTCTGTTCTTCGGGATTACCAATTTCAACTTCATCGGCGGCGGCTATGCTGCCAAAGTCGATGGCGTCGATATTTCACTATTGCAGCTGGAAAACGCATATCAGGGCCAGCTGGTCCAATACGCCAGTTATGGTGAACTGCCGCCGGAGCTTCGGCGTCAGCTAAAAGCAAATGTCCTGGAAAATCTGATCAGGAATGTTCTGGTAGAGCAGTATCTGGCAAAGACAGGTTACCGTGTCAGCGATCAGATGATCACGGACCTGATTCAGCGCGAGCCGCAATTTCAGGTGGACGGCGTTTTTTCCAAGGACAAGTATTATGCTTTTCTTGACGAGCGTGCCAGCGATCCGGCGCGTTTTGAGGCAGGCCAGCGCCAGGGATTGCGTCAGTCGCAACTGCAGCGAGGCATCGGCGCCACTGCATTCGTAACGCCTGCCGAATACCGCCGCTACCTCAATCTCTATGCGGAAAAGCGGCGCGTCGCCGTGGCCACTTTCGATTCAGTGGCCATCGCTGAAGCCGAGGAGGTCAGCGACGAGGATGTCCAGGCCCACTATGACGACCGTCCGGATGGCTTCCGATCGCCGGAGACGGTCGGCATCGAGTACCTCGAGATTCGCCGCGACACACTGCGTGAGCAGGCCGTGATATCGGCAGAGGAATTGCAGCAACATTACGAGGACTCGTCGAATCGCTATGTGCAGGACGAGCAGCGCCAGGCGCGGCATATCCTGATCACTTTCGATGACGACGTTGACGTGGCCGAGGAGCAGGCAGAAGCACTGGCAGCGCGGGCACAGGCCGGCGAACCGTTCGCTGACCTGGCAAAACAGTATTCGAAAGACGGCGGCACTGCGGAGCAGGGCGGCGATCTGGGACGGAAGATGCACTCGCAGATGCCGGGCGCACTGGGCGACGCGATCTTTGACATGCGTCCCGGCGAAATTCGCGGTCCGGTCAGGACTGACTTCGGCTTCCATATCGTCCAGCTCGATGAAATTGTTGCGGGTGGTCCGCTACCGCTGGACCAGGTACGCGCCGAACTCGAACGGGAATTGAGGGACAGGAAAGCCGATGAAGCGTTTGGGGAACTGGAAAACGCCGTGTCCGATGCACTGTTCGATGCCGTGGATCTGCAGACAATGGCTGCATCCACAGGCCTCGAATTACAGACGGCTAGCGGCTATACGCGCTTCGGTGGTGAGCCGTTCGGCGCCAACCAGGCAGCAATTGATGCGGTATTCAATCAACGTATCCTGCAGGATGGCGAGATCAGCGACCTCGTCGAAATCGATGCCAACCGTTCCGTGGTCATCCGGGTGACGCAATATAACGAAGCGGCTCGGCGATCGATCGATGAGGTTCGCGAGCAGATCACGGCCTCGATCAAGGCCGAGCGCGCTCGGGCGGTCGTACAGGAACGGGTATCGCAGCTGCGGACTGCGCTGGCCAACGGAGACGACTTCGCCGAGGCCGCACAAGCAGTTGAAGCGGATGCGATGCCGTACACGGTCATCGATCGTGTCAATAAAGATGTTGATCAACGTGTGCTGGAAGCCGTTTTCCGTGCAAAGAAACCGACCACAGATGGTCCGCGAGTTGGCACGGCGATGACCATGACCGGTGAGGACGCCGTTTTCAGTATCAACGCGGTTGCCCCCGGCCGGCCGGAATCGATCCCGTTGGCTGAGCGGGATACGCGCAAGGAACAATTGGCTGCCGCGGCTGGTGTCGCCGATTTCACGGCGTTCATTCTGCAGCTGGAACGACAGGCGGATATCGCCAGGAGCAGCGATGCGCTGGCCGACCAGGACCAGTTTCAGTAAGGTACGGCACAGCCAGGAACGCACCCGGGGGACAGACCATTGATGAAACTGAAGCTACATTGGCAGATTGCCATTGCCATTGTGCTCGCGGGCCTGTCCGGGTGGCTGGTCAACCGGGCGATGCTGTCCGGGATAGAGGATCCGTCATTCCTGGGCATCAGTTTCATTGCCGCATTCGAATACATCGGCACGATCTTTCTGAACGCGCTGAAAATGATTATCGTGCCGCTAATCCTCTCCTCGATCATCATCGGCGTCGCGGGCATCGGCTCCGGCGGCAATCTCGGCCGGCTGGGTGGCAGGACGCTGCTGTTCTATGGCGCCACCACGCTGGCGGCCATCCTCGTTGGCCTGATCCTGGTCAACATCATCAGGCCGGGCTTTGTCGATGGAGAGCCTGCGGGACACATGTTGGCTTTAGAGGCCAGCACGGCAGAAATCGCACAGCAGGTTGAAGGCAGGGGCCCCGGCGATGTCGCCAGAGTATTCCAGCGCATGGTGCCGGCGAACATCGTCAAGGCTGCTGCTGAAGGACAGATGCTCGGCATCATCTTCTTCGCGTTGCTGTTCGGTTATTTCATGACCCACCTCACTCACGAGTTGGCCGAACCGCTGTTCAAGTTCTGGGACGGCGTATTTCACGTCATGATGCGCATGACCGAGTGGATCATGAAATTTGCGCCGATAGGCGTCTACGGACTCGTATCCGCAGTCGTGGCGAAAGCCGGCTTTGCGGCCGTGGGGCCGCTGGCAGTATTTGCGGTCACGGTGCTGATCGCGCTGCTGGTGCATACGCTGGTCACCTTGCCACTGTTCCTGAAATATGTCGGCGGCGTCAAACCGTACAAGATGTTCCCGGCGATGGCGCCGGCCATGCTGACCGCGTTTTCCACCTCATCGTCTTCGGCAACTTTGCCGATCACGATGGATTGCGTGGAACAAAATATCGGCGTATCAAACAAGGTCTCCAGTTTTGTCCTGCCGCTCGGCGCAACGGTGAATATGAACGGCACCGCGCTGTATGAATGCGCAGCTGCAATTTTCCTGGCGCAGGCCTACGGACTCGACCTGACTTTCGGCGTACAGTTCTCCATCGTCGTGATCGCGCTGCTGACATCGATCGGCGTAGCCGGCGTACCCTCAGCCTCGCTGGTGGCGATTGCAATTATTCTCGGTGCCGTCGGTCTGCCGGTCGAGGCCATCGGTGTATTGCTGGTGTTCGATCGCCTGCTCGACATGGCGCGTACCAGCATCAATGTCTTCGGGGATTCGTGCTGCGCGGTGATCGTCGCGCGCCTGGACGGCGAAGAAACCAAGCTCGCCGCGTAGAAACCCTGTCGCGAACGATGCTCGCTCCTACATCAGCAAGTGAGAACACGGCTGTAGGAGCCTGCAATGCAGGCGACCCGCACGCGCGGCGAATTTGGCCTGTGTCTGTCAATCGTCGTCGAGGTGCATGCCGATCGTGTTATACCCGCCATCGACGTACATGATCTCACCGGCGATGCCTGCCGCCAGATCCGAGCACAGGAACGCGGCCGCATTGCCGACATCTTCCGGCGTGACATTGCGGCGAATCGGCGAGACCCGTTCCATGTGCGACAGCATCTTGCGGAAACCGCTGATCCCTGCCGCGGCCAGCGTCTTGATCGCGCCCGCCGAAATGCCGTTGACGCGAATGCCGCGTGGCCCCAGATCTGCCGCTAGGAAGCGCACATTGGCCTCCAGGCTGGCTTTCGCCAGGCCCATGACGTTGTAGTTGGGCACTGCGCGTACGGCGCCCAGGTAGGTAAGCGTCAGGATCGCCGAATTCCTGTTCTGCATCATCGGCAGGGCGGCTTTGGCCAGCGCCGCGAGGCTGTAACTGGAGATATCATGGGCGATCTGAAAGCCCTCGCGGGTGACGCTTTCGATGTAGGTCCCGGCAAGCTGATCGCGCGGCGCGAAGCCGACCGAATGCACCAGCACCTCGAGACCGTCCCAGTCTTTGGCCAGCGCGGTCATCAGGTCGTCTATTTCGGCATCGTGCGCTACGTCGAGCGGATAGGTGAGTGTCGAACCCAGTTCCGCCGCCATTTTTTCGACCCGCGGTCTGAGCTTTTCGTTTTGATAGGTAAACGCCAGCTCGGCCCCTTCACGGGCGAACGCCTGCGCGATGCCCCACGCGATAGAACGTGTACTTGCGAGCCCGACGATCAGCGCGCGCTTGCCTTCCATGAAACCCATGTTGTTTCCCCGTGAATCGAAGGTTTTCCTGTTCAGCTGGACTGACGCGTAACGTCAACGTACATCGTCAGCTTCTGTCCGGGCCTCAGAATATTGTTTTTGTCGATTTTGTTCCAGCGCACCAGGTCGGATATGGATACCCGGAAGCGGCTGGCGATGAGGTACAGCGAGTCACCATTGCGCACCGTATAGCGCAGCTTGCGCGTAGTCGCGTTGCCATTCATGGCAGTGGAGGGTGGCACCTCACTGGTCCAGACCACGAGCTTCTGGCCTACGGACAAGGTGTCACGCGGCGCCGTGCCGTTCCAGGCTGCTACCTGGCGCGTAGTGACACCGTAACGCCGGCTAATGGTCCAGAAGCTTTCTCCAGCGCTAACGATATGCTCCACGCGTTTGCCCTGTCGTTCGCGGTTTTGCGTCTTTGCTCGTCGTTCATCGGCACTCAGGCTGTAGGCACTCAGCGGTTTGCTGGCCACCGGAATCATCAGGTAGCTGCCGGCGCGAATGGTATTGCCGCGCAGATTGTTGGCGCTGCGAATGGACGCCAGCGTCGTGCCGTACAATTCCGCAATTTCCGAGATAGCCTCTCCGGAGCGCACTTTGTGTCGCTGCCAGCGCACCCGCTCATTTTCCGGCACCGCCGCCAATGCGGTGATGAACTGTCCGGCTGCATCGTCCGGCAACAGCAGTCGATGCGGACCGCCCGGATCGGTTGCCCAGCGGTTCAAGCCGGCGTTGTAGGCATACAGGGTCTCGAGTTCGATGCCGGCGAGTTCCGCCGCCAGCGCGAGATCCAGTTGTCCGCCGATTTCCGTGTCCACGAACTGCGGTTCGTGGAGCAGCTCGGGCAGCGTCAGGCCAAAGGCCTCCGGAGTACGGACAAGCTCTACCAGTGCCATCAGTTTCGGTACATAACTACTTGTTTCTCGAGATAATTTCAGACTCCAGAAGTCGGTCGGCCGGCCGCCTGCACGATTCCGCCTGACCGACCTCAGCACGTTGCCCTCGCCCGAGTTGTAGGACGCAATGGCCAACAACCAGTCGTCATCCATCAGTTCATGCAGCGCTGCCAGGTACTCGAGCGCACCGCGGGTCGAGTCGACCACGTCACGCCGGCCGTCATACCACCAGTTCTGGCGGATGCCGAAGCGCCGGGCGGTCCCGGGTATGATCTGCCACAGCCCCGCCGCGCGGCCGTGCGAGTAGGCGAACGGGTCGTAGGCGCTTTCCACGATCGGCAACAAGGCCAGCTCGAGCGGCAAGCCGCGCGATTCGAGTTCGTCGGTCACGTAGGGCAGGTAACGCTGGGCGCGCGTAAACACACGCTGCAGGTAGTCGGGATTGCGTACAAACCAGTTGAGTTGTGCCTGCACCCGCTCGTTCATCACCGGCGCCAGCTCAAAGCCCTGCCTGAGGTGCTGTAACAGGTCGTTATGGGCCTTGGCAGGGGTCGTCGCGACCTCCTGAAAGCCTTCCAGCTCCAGCCACAACTGATCCTGACGCGTATTGCGGGCGCCCCAGCCCGGCAACTCACCGGCCGTGCCCGAAAAATAGGCCGGCAGCGGCTCGGCCGGCAGGGCATGCGGTGCAAAAAACAGCAGGCAGAGACTGATCGCGGTCAAGAAACGGTGCGGAAATCTCGGATTTATCGCAGGCATCGGGCTATCCTACGTATCCGGGATACGCTTGCAAGTGTGTTGGGCGCAAACCGGGATCGCGATCAAGTTTTCGCACAATCGACCGGGAATCAAATGGTTCAGCGCAAAACCAGCGAAATTTTCGAGGCCGTCAAACAGTGGCTGACGACCTCGCTCGGCAAGGCTTTGTTGCAACAGGAAGTCCGGGTCGCGGAGGAGGCCTTCGACGGGATTTTCGGTGAGCAGTGCCTGCAGCTTGGCAGCTGGGGCGAGTCACACGCCTTCCTGCGCTTTGCGCGCACCCAGCGCTCTACCAGTATCTGGGACCTGGACGCGGCGACGGCTGGCGATCTGCCGGGAGGCTGGGGACAACTGCACCGCCTGCCCATAGCCAGCGATTCGATAGACGCTGTACTGCTGCCGCACACGCTCGATTTCAGCGACCGGCCGCACGCCATTTTGCGCGAGGTGCACCGGGTGCTGCGCTCGGACGGCCACCTGGTGGTGCTGGGCTTCAAGCCGGGTGGGCTATGGGGCCTCAGGCGGCTCATTCCGGGCGCGGGCCTGCCGCCGGGCGCGGATAACCTGATCTCGGACCGTAAGCTCAAGGACTGGCTGCAGTTGCTGGATCTCAGGATCCACGGCGTGCACCGCTACTTCTTCCGCTGGCCGCTGCCAGGCAACCGCGGCTTGAGCTCGCAGGTCTGGGAGCATCGCGGGCAGCGTTTCTGGCCGGAACTCGCGGCTTGCTATATGCTCACCGCGCAGAAACGCCTGTATACCCTGACACCGGTGAAGAAACCGTGGCGTGCCCGGCCGAAAGTGGTCGGTAGCTTCGTAAAACCCACCACCAGAATTTCCCGTATCCGCTTTGACCAGAACAGTTGAGATTTACACCGACGGCGCTTGCAGGGGGAATCCCGGTCCCGGTGGCTGGGGCGTGCTGCTGATTGCGGGCAAGCGTCGCAAGGAGCTGTACGGCGGCGAACGCAACACGACCAACAACAGGATGGAGCTGCGCGCCGCCATCGAGGCGCTGAATGCGCTGAACGGCGAGCAGAATGTGATTCTGCATACCGATTCGAAATACGTGATGGACGGCCTGAACAATTGGCTGCCGGCCTGGAAAAAACGCGGTTGGGTGACCGCCGCGAAAAAACCGGTCAAGAACCGGGACCTGTGGCAGGCGCTGGACGAGGCGGCCAGTCGTCACGATGTCCGCTGGAACTGGGTGCGCGGCCACACCGGCAATGCGGGCAACGAACAAGCGGACGCTTTGGCCAACAAGGGCATCGACGAGCTGACCTGACGGGCCTGCGCCCGGGGACATTGAAATAATGCGACAAATTGTTCTTGATACCGAAACCACCGGCCTGTCGACGGCGCAGGGGCACCGGATCATCGAGATCGGCTGCATCGAGATGGTCAATCGCCGCCTGACCGGACGCGAGTATCATCGCTTCGTCAATCCCGAGCGCGATATCGACGAGGGCGCCGAGCGCGTGCATGGCATCAGCCGTGCGGACCTGGAAGGTCAGCCGCGATTCGGTGACATTGCTGAGGAAATGCTCGAGTTTATCCGCGGCAGCGAACTGGTGATTCATAACGCCGAGTTCGACGTCGGTTTTCTCGAGTATGAACTGAGTTTGATGAAGCATCCGCAGCCTGCGATCAGCGATCACGCGCTGGTGCTGGATACTTTGAGCCTGGCGCGCGAGATGCACCCGGGACAAAGAAACAGCCTGGATGCCTTGTGCAAACGCTACGCGGTTGATAACTCTCGCCGCGATGTGCATGGTGCATTGATCGATTCGGAGTTGCTGGCGCGTGTCTACCTGGCGATGACCGGTGGGCAGGCGGCATTGTCGCTCGACGAAAATATCGTCGAGGTGGCGCGTGGCAGTGACGCTGCCGGCGGCCGGTCGCGGCGCGCGGACCTCAAGCTGGTCGTTATCGAGCCGAACGCGGATGAGGCAGCCGAGCACGAAGCATTTCTCAAGCGCATGCGGGAATCCGGACCCTGCCTGTGGGTAGCTGCGGGGACAGAGCACGATTAAATAATTGGGGTCTGTGGGCGAATAATTTAGAATCACGGCTCGACAACAAATGCTGGCGCCCCGGCGACAGCGAGAAAAACTTAACCGTCCCCTTCAGTCAACAGGAACTTCAATGGCGACCCAGACGACCGCTGCAGCGCTGTACAAGAATTTTCTCGGCCAGTCCCCCGACTGGTACAAGACGACGATTGCCGCATTCCTGATCCTGAATCCGATCCTCGTGCTGGCCGTCGGCCCCTTCATTGCCGGCTGGGTCCTGGTCATCGAATTTATTTTCACGCTGGCGATGGCGCTGAAGTGCTACCCGCTGCAACCGGGCGGACTGCTTGCCGTCGAAGCTATCGTCATCGGCCTGGCGACGCCGGAGATGGTTTATCACGAGGCCGAGGTCAATTTCCCGGTCATCATGTTGCTGATGTTCATGGTGGCCGGTATTTACTTCCTGCGCGAGATGCTACTGTTCACGTTCACCAAGATTTTGCTCGGCGTGCGCTCTAAAGTGATGCTGGCGCTGCTGTTTTCGTTTGCCGGCGCATTGTTGTCCGCGTTTCTCGATGCACTGACCGTGACCGCCGTCATCATCACGGTAGCGGCCGGCTTTTACGGCGTCTATCACAAGGTTGCATCCGGCAAGCAGTCTGAACACAGTCACGATGCCGGATCCGATGACGACGTCGGAGAGCTGCATCGGGCAGATCTGGTGCAGTTTCGCTCTTTCCTGCGGTCGCTGATGATGCATGGCGCGGTCGGTACGGCACTCGGTGGTGTCACGACCATGGTTGGTGAGCCGCAAAATCTTTTGATTGCGAGCGTGATGGACTGGGACTTCGCCACCTTCTTCCTGAAGATGGCGCACATCTCGATGCCGGTCCTGGTGGTTGGTTTGCTGACTGCCATGGTGCTCGAATATTTTAAAGTGTTCGGCTATGGTGCGACGCTGTCTGACAAAGTGCGCGAGGTTCTCGAAGAATACGATCGGGCAATGACAGCGAAACGAACCCGTCAGGAAAATGTCATCATCGTCGTGCAGGGACTGGTCGCCCTTTCCCTGGTAATCGCGCTGGGCTTTCACCTCGCGGAGCCGGGTATCGTCGGACTGCTGGTCATCGTGCTGGCCACGGCCTTCAACGGGGTCACGGAGGAACACCGCCTCGGTCGCGCGTTTGAGGAAGCGTTGCCGTTTACCTCATTGCTGGTCGTGTTCTTTGCAATTGTCGCCGTCATCGATAACCAGGGTCTTTTCACACCCGTCATCGACTGGGTAATGCAATACGAAGGCAAAACGCAGACCGCGCTCTTTTATGTCGCGAACGGCCTGCTTTCGATGATCAGTGACAACGTGTTCGTCGCGACGATATACATCACCGAGATACAGGAGATATTCGAAAGCGGCGCCATCAGCCGCGAGCAGTTCGATGCACTCGCCGTTGCCATCAATACCGGCACGAATATTCCGAGTGTCGCCACGCCGAACGGCCAGGCCGCTTTCCTGTTCCTGCTCACCTCGGCGCTGGCACCGGTGATCCGGCTGTCCTACGGTCGCATGGTGTACATGGCGGTGCCGTACACCGTCACGATGAGTACCACCGGCTTGTGGGCACTGTGGTACCTGGGCTGAGATGCCTGCCGACGAGGACAGATATCGCATGACCTTCGACCTCAAGAAAATCCGCATCGGCGTCGTCGGCCTGGGCTACGTGGGCTTGCCGCTCGCGGTGGAGTTCGGCCGCAAGTTCCCGACGGTCGGCTTCGACGTCAAGGAAGCCCGTGTGGCCCAGTTGCGTGCCGGCAAAGACGTGACCCTGGAGGTTTCTGACGACGAGATGCAGCAGGCGGGCAAGCTGACTTACAGCAGTGATGTGGCGGATATTGCGCACTGCAACTACTACATCGTGACGGTACCGACACCGATAGGCGATGGTAACCGGCCGCTCCTGACACCGCTGAAAAATGCCAGCATCGCGATCGGCGGTGTGCTCAGGAAAGACGACATCGTCGTCTACGAGTCGACCGTCTATCCGGGCGCCACGGAAGAGTTTTGCGTGCCGTTCCTGGAACGGGAATCCGGCCTGACGTTCAATGAGGATTTTTTCGTCGGCTACAGCCCGGAGCGTATCAACCCGGGAGATAAACAACATCGCCTGCCGTCGATCCTGAAAGTGACATCGGGCTCGACGCCGCAAGTCGCAGACTTTGTCGATACCGTCTATCAGTCGATCATCACCGCGGGTACTCACAAAACATCGAGCATCAAAGTCGCGGAAGCGGCGAAGGTGATCGAGAATACCCAGCGCGATGTGAACATAGCCCTGGTGAATGAACTCGCCATGATCTTCGAGCGTGTCGGTATCGATACCGAGGAAGTACTGGAGGCCGCCGGCACCAAGTGGAACTTCCTGCCGTTTCGCCCGGGACTGGTGGGTGGCCATTGCATCGGCATCGATCCTTATTACCTTACTTACAAAGCGCAGCAACTCGGCTATAACCCGGAGATGATCCTGGCGGGACGCCGCATCAACGACAACATGTCGATTTATGTCGCATCCCGAATAATGAAATTGATGCTCAAGCGTGGCATGCAGCCACGTGAGTCCCGGGTGCTGTTTCTCGGCCTGACATTCAAGGAAAATTGCCCCGACGTACGCAATACCAAGGTCGTCGATATCGTCAGCGAGCTGGAGTCCTACGGCGCGAACGTCGACGTGCACGATCCGTGGGTCGATGAGCTCGAAGCCAGGCAGGAATACGGCATTGATCTGACCGCTGATCCGGGCAAGGAGGCGTATGATGTCGTGGTGCTGGCAGTGGCTCACGACCAGTTCCGGCAACTGGGCGCGGATGGCGTCAGGCAGTACGGCAAGCCGGGTGCGGTGGTTTACGACATAAAGTATCTGCTGCCGGCCGAGGCGTCTGATGACCGGCTCTAAAGATATCAATCGGAAATATTTATGAAAATTCTCGTCACCGGTGCCGCTGGATTCATTGGTTGCTTCACCGCGAAGCAATTGCTCGAGCGTGGCGAGACCGTCGTCGGCCTCGATAACTTCAACGACTATTACGATGTCTCGCTGAAAGAATCACGAGCGGCACTTCTCGATGGATATGACGGCTTCAGTATGGTTCGGCTGAACCTCGAAGATCGCGAGGGCATGGAAAAACTGTTCGCCGGCGAGAAATTCGACAAAGTGGTGCACCTTGCCGCACAGGCCGGGGTCCGATATTCGATTGAGAACCCGCATTCCTACATCGACAGCAACATCACCGGCACGCTGAACATCCTCGAAGGCTGCCGCTATCACGAGGTCGAGCACCTGGTGTACGCTTCGTCCAGCTCGGTTTACGGCGCAAACACGAACATGCCGTTCTCCATTCATGACAATGTTGATCATCCGCTGGCGCTTTATGGCGCGACCAAGAAAGCTAACGAGCTGATGGCGCATACTTATTCCAACCTGTACCAGATCCCGACCACCGGGCTCAGGTTCTTCACGGTATACGGCCCCTTCGGGCGCCCCGACATGGCGCTTTTCATGTTCACGCGCAACATTCTCGAGGGCAAGCCGATCGACGTATTCAACTACGGCAATCATCGCCGCGATTTCACCTACATTGACGACATCGTCGAAGGCGTGATCCGCACCATGGACCATACTGCGCAGCCGAACGATGCTTGGGACCCGGCAGATCCGGATCCGGGTACGAGCAGGGCGCCGTACCGCCTCTACAACATCGGCAACCAGCAACCGGTGGAACTGATGCGCTACATCGAAGTGCTCGAAGAGTGCCTCGGCAAAAAGGCGGAAAAAAACCTGCTGCCGCTGCAACCGGGCGATGTGCCGGACACCTATGCCGATACCGAAGACCTGGCGAAAGACGTCGGCTACCAACCCAGCACGCCGATCGAGGTGGGCGTGAAGCGCTTCGTCGAATGGTATCTCGAGTACTATCAGTCCGATCTCAAGCAAAGTGCCTGAGCGCAAGCTGACAGCACGATATCCAACCGATCTGCCGGCCTGGCAGGACCTGAAAACGCACTACCGCGCGGACATGAAGTCCGCGACCATAGCTTCGCTGTTTTCGAAGGACAGGAACCGCTTCGATGATTTCTCGCTCGAGGCGGGCGACCTCATCCTCGATTATTCGAAAAACCTCGTATCGAAAAAAACGCGCACCCTGCTGCTGCGGCTGGCGAAAGAAGCGGGCGTCGCCGCGGCGATCGAAGCCATGTTCGCAGGTAGCGCTATCAACAGCACCGAGAATCGGCCAGCGTTGCACGTGGCCTTGCGCGCCAAACTGTCCGACCAGGTCGCGCTGGAGACACCCGGCGTGAGCGAAGTCTGGCAGGTACTCGACCAGATGGAGCAGTTTGTTGCGGCAGTGCAGGACGGCGCCATTCGTGGGCGCACCGGCCGCAGGTTGACCGAAATCGTCAATATCGGCATCGGCGGTTCGGACTTAGGTATGGTCATGGCCAGCCGCGCCCTGCGCCACTACTGGCGCCCCGGCATGAATCTTCACAGCGTCTCCAATGTGGATGGCACGCAGCTTGTTGACCTGACCAAAATGCTGGACCCGGAACAGACGCTATTCGTTATCTGCTCGAAAACCTTCACTACCCAGGAAACGATGACCAACGCGAATGCCGCAGCACAGTGGATTAGCGACACGCTGGGCGCGGATGCGATCAACGATCATTTCGCGGCGGCATCCACCAACCACGAGGCGATGGATGTTTTCGGCGTCAATCCGGACTACCGCTTCGGCTTCTGGGACTGGGTCGGCGGCCGCTTCTCGTTGTGGTCGGTGGTTGGCTTGTCACTGGCGCTGGTGATCGGCATGGACAACTTCCAGGCGCTGCTGTCGGGCGCGCGAAGAATGGATCTGCATTTCCGCCATGCGCGGTTCCACGAGAATATGCCGGTGCTGCTGGCGCTGATATCGGTCTGGTACAACAATTTCTTCGGCGCGGAAAGCCTGGCCATCCTGCCCTACGATAACCGTCTCGATCGTTTTCCAGCCTTCCTGCAGCAGATGCAAATGGAGAGTAATGGAAAGTCGGTGCGAACAGACGGCAAGCAGGTCAGGACTGACACCGGTCAGATCGTCTGGGGCGAGGCGGGGTCGAATGCCCAGCATTCCTTCTACCAGCTATTGCACCAGGGAACGCGCTTCGTGCCCGTTGATTTCCTGTTACCGGCACAATCGTCCGGCGGCTTGCCCGCGCAACAGGATCTGGCGATTGCGAATTGCCTGGCGCAAAGCGAGGCATTGATGGATGGCTTTTCCATGGAGCAGGCTGATGGCGATACCCATCGCGTGCATGCCGGCAACCGGCCCAGCAACACCCTGCTGTTTTCGAATCTCACGCCGGAGGTGCTGGGCCAGCTAATCGCCCTGTACGAGCATAAAGTGCTGGTCGAGGGCGTCATCTGGGGCATCAACTCATTCGATCAGTGGGGTGTCGAACTCGGCAAGCGGCTCGCGTCGTCACTGGCCGCGGCGGTCACCGGGGAATCTGATTACTCTGGTAGCAATGCCTCCACCGTTGGCATCCTGAACCGCATCAAGCGCATGCGCTCGTAGGAGCGGGCCCTGGCCCGCGAAGTCGGGATTCTACTGGCACAATTTTGTAGGAGCGGGCCCCGGCCCGCGAAATACGAGGTCCTACCGGCACAGTATTGCAGGAGCGGGCGCTCATCCCGGTCCGCCAGAATACGTCAAATCACCCAGTTTAGTTCCTTGCGATGGTCATATGACCAGAGTAAATTCGGCGCTATGTCCATAGATCTTGCAGAAGTGCTGTCCTTGCCGGTCAAGGAGCGCATTCAACTGGCCCAGTCTATTTGGGACAGCGTTGCCGCGGTTCCAGAGGCGGTAGAGTTGACCGACGAACAGCGAGAAGAGCTTGAGGATCGACTCAAAGCCTATCGCAAAGACCCAAAGGCAGGTTCACCCTCGCCCGAAGTCAGGGAGCGAATTCTCTCATCGAGATGAGCCATGCGCTCATCGTCCGACCAGAGGCCGAGGTTGATATAGCGAAATCGTTTGCCTGGTACGAATCCGAGCTTTCCGGCTTGGGAGTGCAGTTTCTCGACTCCCTTGATGATGCTTTTGAGCGTATTTCCTCCAACCCACTTCACTATGCCGATATCGCAGGCGGAATTCGCCGGAAGTTGCTAAGAAAGTTTCCCTACGGAGTGTTCTTTGTGTTCGAGGACGGATTGGAAGCGTGCTGTGGATCGCGAAAACCGAGGTTCAATTGGCACGGTCTTGTAGACGAGTGGGCCTGCCTCGCCCACGATTTGCGCGACTTGTTGCGATCTATCCTTATTCGTGATGAGTCGTTTGCTCCAGTCGCTCGGCCAGCCAAACCTTAATAATTGACTGCCTGGTAACACCCAGGCGTCGAGCCTCATTATCCAGCAACTTAATCATCCACGTCGGAAAATCTACATTTACACGCTTCTGTTCTTGCTGCGGTCGTCTGGCCTTCTCCAGATCAAGAAATCGTGAAACGTCTTTGCCCTGGTCAAAATCGCTATCGAATTTCTTAGCTTTCATACAATGTCACCTCTTCCTCTCGAGATCTGCGTACCGATATTTAGCTCACGAGAAACTGCACGTCCGGCGCTGCTGTTCCCACCAACGTAAGAAACGTGGCAGGCGCCGGTTGGCCAGTGCAGCGCTGCGTTATTTGTGTAGCCTACCTGGCTTTGAGCGGAAATCTTTCAGGGTGCTCAATGGAATCGATGCCTACATCAATATCGAGATCAGGCCAGTAGAAATGCCCCGGCGATGCTTGCTCGACATTAAGGATTTTGCCAACTGGAGCATCTTTAAACCATGGGAAGTCGTCGTAGGAAAGGAAGAGTTCGCGCCCATCAGAAAGCAGCCAAACTCCATGGCTGGATATATTAGTTACCTCAGTTCCTGAAGTAGGAATTCCACGCGTTGATGAGCTCATTCTCGTGCTCCTCGACAATTGCCTTAATTCTAGCCAATTGCTGGGCCGAAAGCCCGTGGTTTTTTGCCAGTTTGATCGTAGGGTCCAGCCAGTATTTCGCCTCTCCATCTGCGCAGTGAACGTGTACATGCATGCGTGCTTCCTCTCTTGAGAAGAAGAAAAATCGGTATCCTCTTGCGCGAAATATCGTAGGACTCATGGGCTGGTTCTCAATGAACATAACAGCTCAACTTCAGGCAGCGGTCCGCAATTCCGACGAATACCGGTATTTTCGAATCTTGACTGTATCAAGATGAACAAAACGGTACATTGCTTCTCGTGCATTGCGCCGAGAACTGCAGATACTCTGGTTCCTGCATAAGACCGGCGTCAGAAAGCGGATTCGCTTCGCCCGGTGAGTTGCATGGACCTACAATCTGTTTTGCAATTCGAAACAATCAACCAGGCGTAATCAAAGCAGGTGGATGGATTTTCCAGGAACCCGCCTTACCTGTCCTTAGCGAAGTGTTCCATTGCCCCTTGATATTAGTATCATTATTGATACTATAATTCCGTTACTTCGATCGAAGGTATTTTGACGAAAATGCAGCGAAACCCGAAAGGGATACGCTTCAACGATCTTAGTAAAGTCTGCGATCATTTCTTCGGCAAGCCCCGACTATCTGGCACCAGTCACAGGGTTTACAAAACGCCCTGGCCGGGAGATCCGAGAGTCAATATCCAGAATTCCCGTGGCAAGGCGAGGGCCTATCAGGTGCGACAGATTCTGTTGGCAATTGAACGATTAGAGAGTAGTGATGGGTAAAGAAATAGATCGATTTACGTACCGTGTTACCTGGTCTGAGGAAGACCAGGAGTATGTTGGGCTGTGTGCGGAGTTTCCGGGTCTGAGTTGGCTGGAAAAGTCGCCGGAGAAGTCTCTGTCGGGAATTCGAAAGCTTGTGAAAGATACGGTTGCCGATCTGAAGAAAGCTAAGGAAGCGATTCCGGATCCGATATCGGCCCGATCCTATAGTGGAAAGTTCATGGTACGCATCCCTCCAGAGGTGCACAGGATGCTTGCTATTAAGGCGGCAGAGTCGGGAGTCAGCATCAATCGTCTGGTGTCGAGTAAACTGTCTTGATGCGGCGTCTGACAACACGCTGCAGTTGCCGTCCTGAGACCGATGGCGCATCTCAAAAGCGCAAGCCGAAGTCAACGTGCCTACTTAGCTCTGTGCGCTCTCTATCATGGAGTCGTAGGAGAGCACCTCTCGCTCTATGCGGCGCAGTCCGTCATCTTTCGCAATTTCCAGGTCGTAGCGACTCTGCAGATTCATCCATGAGTCCGGGGACGTACCAAAAAACTTTGCGAGGCGGAGCGCTGTGTCTGCCGATATGGCGGACTTGCCGTTGACAATGCGCGACAAGTTGCCTTTGTCGATACCGGTGTTCTTCGCCAGCGCATAGGGCGTAATGCCCAGCTCATCGAGGAACTCGGTCTTCAGAATCTCGCCCGGATGAATGGGTGCATATTTGGCCATATCTACTCCTTCTTCCTCTCTCAATATCACCGCATTAGTGATAATCGACAATCTCGACCTTATACGCGTCACCAGACCGAAAAACGAAGCAAACGCGATATTGATCATTAATCCGTATGCTCCACTGGCCAGCGCGATTCCCTTTAAGCCTCTCCAGCCTATTGCCGGGCGGTACCCTCAAAAACGCTATCTCGGCAGCTGCGTCAACGAGTAATAACTTCTTGCGGGCGCGCCTCGCGATCTTTGGAGGCACGATCCGATTCCGCTCACGCCGAAAGAGTTCACAGGTCAGTTCGCAGGCCCAGGTTTTGATCGCCATGGTCCATGTTACCGTATTTGTTAGTTGTGTCAAGAACAACTAGTTGTAGAAACCACAACTAGGTGAAACAGATTTGTCTGCTGTCCTGGGACGATATCGGTTATGCAGTCCTCGAAACTTCGCTCAATCCGGCGGCACGTCGTGAGTGCCGCACGCGGCGGGCGAATAAGACCGGCAATGGCTCTCAAGGTTGCGCGGCCAGAAGTGGATTTTTCAGTTCTACATTACTGTAAAGTGCGTGCGGGATAATCTTGCGGTCCAGGCCTTGCTCGAGGCGCACAAGGCCATAACGTTCCATCGTTCTAAGCGTTCTGGACAGACTGGGTATTTTGCGCCCCGAGAGGGCTGCAAGCTCCTTGTATCCAACTGGCCGGTGCTCCGCAATAATTCGCAAGAGTTCGACATTGCGCTTGGAAAGAACCTTGGCAAAGCTTTCGAGCGAGGTGAACCAGACTTTCGGTTCTCCCCGTTTTGGCGAATATTCGCCCCTGGCGATCGCCAGCGAGCGTGCTTTCATTTCATCATAGCTGGCAATGCCAACAATCAACTTCTTCATATCCGCAGTCCGCTTTCTTAGTCGTTTTTCATGTTAACAGTATCTGTTAGGCAGTAAATAGCAGAGATTTGCGCATAGTCACAACAATCATCGCCATGACATTCTGGGCGAATGAAAGTGAGAGTTGTACTTCGGATGTTGAGGGACGACGTTCGAACTGACAATTTCCCGGTTCCCGTTGCACCGAGTCAAAACCAGCCAAGTGCCATGAATAGTTGCGATGATCGACTTTGAATGGAACCCGGACAAAGCAGCGGAGAACCTGAAGAAGCACGGAGTCTCTTTTTCAGAGGCGGCGTCAGTATTTGCCGACCCACTGGCAATTACGATATTCGATCCGGATCATTCCGACAATGAAGAACGATTCCTGCTGCTGGGGCGCTCTACGCCCCGGCGGCTGATAGTTATTAGCCATACTGACCGAAGTGGTATAATCCGTATCATTAGCGCCCGACTGGCGAACCGTGGAGAGCGGCTCCAAGTAAGAGTCTAAACACCAGAAATGAGAGACAATTACAATTTTTTGAAGGGTGTGCGTGGCAAATATGCCA
>Ga0255058_10000225_pt1 | contig 33643 bp, 27 predicted proteins | sample Cases_109_9_MG_FD_188637 | JGI IMG/M metagenome (GOLD analysis project Ga0255058, IMG submission 188637) | Seawater microbial communities from Amundsen Gulf, Northwest Territories, Canada - Cases_109_9 | ecosystem: Environmental > Aquatic > Marine > Gulf | place: Canada: Northwest Territories... | reverse complement strand
GCCGGCAATGGAGCCCGGGCGCAGTGCGCCTGGACGTCGTCCGGCGGCGACTCCGGGCCGATGGGACCGTGCATCATCGACACGTCGAACGGGCGCTTCAACGGGAAGTTGCTCACCATCACGATCCCCATTCCCGACGCCTACACCTGTACGGGGCTCGGCTGCTGGTACCGGATCGACTACCGGTACGCCGGTGACCCCCACGACACCACCACCTGGACCGCATACGTCGTAGGGGATCCCCTCCGCCTCGTGAGATAGGCGCCATAACCCGGCTCCACGATCAGTTGAACGGTGCCGGCAGGGGGGCACCCCGTAAAACGACGAATCGGGTCCGGTCCTGTCCTGGTCCCGGTCCCAGTCACCTTCCTGATGGGCCGGATGCTGGTGTTGACTGCTCACGGTGATTGGAGGGTCGGTGGGGGGCGATCCCGACAACAACGGCAACTACTACGGCCTGGGTGACATGTCGGCCTATGCCCTGCCGGGGGCGGGGACGACGACCAAGATCTATCTCGCCGAGGTGGGAGAATTGCATGCCGGCAAGATCCTCCGCGTCGAGTTGTGGGATGTCGGCGACGTCGGCGGTGGCGATCCGGGCGACGAGCTGTCCTTCCTGGACGGCGCCGGTGACGTGACGCAATGCAGCTGGGAGTCGGACGGCGGGGACTCCGGCTCGCTCGGACCCTGCACCATTGACACGTCCGGGCAGCGATTCAACGATGAGCTCCTCACCATCACCATCCCCATTCCCGACGACTACACCTGTTCTGGCCTGGGATGCTGGTACCAGATCGACTATCAGTACGAGAACGACGTCCACGACACGACCACCTGGACGGTCTTCGTCGACGGTGACCCGCTCCGACTCGTGGAGTAGGGCCGGGTCGGATTTGGGCGCGATCGGCACGGAATCGGGCTCGATCGTGAGTTCGACGACGCTGGAACTTCCGCTCCTACCGTCCAGGGTGGTCACTGACTAGTCACCGCATAGCCGGCGTGATCCCATATGCCACACCGCATCCAGGCCGATGGCGGTCCTGGTCGCACCGGGTGACTATTTCGTCCGATGACGACTTGACTACATAGAGTAGTAGCCCTATACTTTCGGTGGGCATTGGACCAGGGCCGTAGGGGCTCGGGTAGCGGCATCGAACCAACCGCCGAGGAACAGCAGATGCCCACCACCCCACCGTCCGCCGGCCGCTCCCGATGCCAACCCGGATCCGATGTGCCGGCACCTTCCCGATACCCGAGGACCATGCGCCGCCGCCGGCCGCACGTCGGGGTCCACGGCGTGTGCCGCTCGGAACGGGGCACCGCGGTGGTGGAGATGGCGGTCGTGACCTCGCTGTTGATGGTGATCCTCCTCGGGATCGTGACCTTCGGCATCACCCATTACCAAAACATTTCCGTCGAAAGCGCATCACGCGAAGCTTCCCGGTTCGGTGCCACCTATCCGGTGGTCGACGCCGGCTCGATGGAGCAGTGGCTGCGCGACGTGGCACAGGTTGCGGAGAATGCCGCCACCGGCGCCATGAGCTCAGCCGAGCCCAGCCGCGAGATCTGCGTCGCCCAGGGAACAGGCGACGATCCAGCCCAATTCGTCAGGCTCAGAGTGGTCGGACCGGAGCTGATTGGTGCGGCCACAGAGGCGACGGGTTGGTGCTTCGAGAACACGGCGCCGGTTTCCGACACCGTCGTGCAGGTGCAGCTCAAACGTGACGGCTGGATCGAGACGATCGTCTACTCCGCGAAGCCGGCCCTGACCGGGGAGGCGACGAACCGCTTCGAGCGGATGGAGCCGTGATGGTCCTGAACCGGATCCACAAGGTCAACAACGACGAATCGGGTTCGGTCCTGGTCCTGGTCACCTTCCTGATGGTCGGGATGCTGCTGATCACCGGTCTCGTCGTCGACTTCGGTGGGGTTTGGGGCTACCGGGCAAGCCAGCAATCGATCAGCGATTCCGCGGCTGCCGCCGGCGCCATCGCGCTTGCCGAGACCGGAAACGGCCAGGAGGCGTGCGAGACCGCCAAGGCGTACGTGATCAGCAACGCTCCCGGCGTCGGGTCGCTCGCCGGCATCAACTGCAACGTGTTTCCCGTTTTCTGCGAATCGGATACCGCCGAGGTAACCGCAACCACCATCCAAGGCGGCCTCACGGTGACCCTCTCCTATCCGGTGGTCGACGCCAGCCCGCTCATGGGGTCCGAAATCCGCGGCGCGCTGCCACAGCCGGCGACGGCCGCGGATGGCGATCCGTGCAACCGCGTCGGTGTCGCCATTGCCTCCCAGTGGCCTGCCACCTTCTCCCGCCTCGCCGGCATCGAGTCGTTCGACGCCAACGTCCATGCCGTTGCCAACTCCTCGCTCACCTCGGGTGGTCTGGTTCCGATCAACCTGCTGGTCCTCGATCGCACCGGTTGCCAAACGATTCATTCAAGCGGGAACGGAGGCATCTACATCGACGCCGTCTACACCCCGGACCTCGACGGCGATCCGGGCAACGGAGAAGTGGCAGGTCTGCTCCAGGGGGTGGCAGCCTCCGACTCGGATGGCAGCGACGGGTGCACCGGCAACGACGGTGTCATCAACATGGAAGGCTCGAACTCGGTGCTTCGCGCCGACGGGCCTGCCGGCTGCGCCAACGAGACCGGCACCCACCTGGTGAACGGTCAGATCGCCGGCGACGGATGTGGGAGGATCCAGACCCTGGCCCCAGGGACCCCTGGCTGCAACTTCCCGGCCTGCACGTTCGGCGGAGGCAACACGCCCAATCCGGAGCCGACCGCGCTCAACCGACGCCTGACCCGGGCTCCGATCGACCACCGCTACAACTGCAAGCAGGACTACAGCATCATTCCAGGGTCGATTGGGTGGGCAACCGATCCGCTCACCCCCGCCAACGCCCAGGACATTCGGGGCTGCGCCGAGGCGCCGGATCCACACATCGATGACCTGGTCGAGGCCGTCGGTGAGGTGGGGATTCCCGCAGGATTCCAGCCCTGGACGGCCGCCGGATATTCGTGCATCGTCGATGGGGCGCCGGCCACGACCATCCTCGTTCCATCTGGGAACTGGTATGTGGATTGCGCCATCTTCGAGGTCAAGCGCACCGTGATCTTCCAGGGTGGCAACGTCGTCTTTGCGGGATCGGTCGACATTGTTTCCAGCGGGACGCTGGCGATCAACGCCAACCCGGGCGTCTACGATGCCGTCGATCCGGAGGCGTGGGTGTTTCTTCGCACCGGCGTGCTTCGCAAGGCCGGAGACGCCACGCTGATCATGAACAACACCATGTTGTACGCCAGCAAGACCGCCCACATCGAGATGGCCGGAGGCAATGGGGCCCTCACGTGGGTGGCGCCCGACCAGGGCGATTTCGACGACCTGGCCCTGTGGGGAGAATCTCCCACGACCCACCTCTGGGCCGGCCAGGCAGATCTGACCCTCGAGGGCGTTTTCTTCACCCCGCTCGCCAGCGCGGAGTACGCGGGAACCGCAGGCCAGAACCAGATTCGCGCCCAGTTCGTTGCCGACCGACTCCATGCCCGTGGTCAGGGAACCCTGGTCGTGGCCCCCGGGCTTGGCAGAACCGTTGATTTCCCGCTCCCACCGGAGTCGATGCTGCTGAGGTAGCCGGCGGTGGCCAGTGACCGGTGACCGGTGGCCACCGAAGGGGACCCTCTTGTGAGTGGGCAGTGAGCCGGTGACGAGTGACCACCGAAGGGAAACGTCCTATGGAGTGGGCAGTGACCGCTGACCAGTGAACAGTATGGGGAATCGCTGAGGAATCAGGGTCGTGAAGCCGCGCTCGGGGGCCGCTGACTAGTTGCGATATCTGCTCGGAAAACCGTTGTGCCACATGAGTAATGGTGCGGGCGGCGGGAGTGGGGGGCATGGTGACTATTCGGAGAATGGACAAACGACAGCGGCCTTCGTCTGGCTGGGGAACGGTCGCGGCCGAAGGCGGCTACCTCTACGGTATCGAGGTGGCTGAGGGAGCCTCGGCCCTCAGCGTGGAGATTTTCGACGGCCCCTTCTACGACGGAGGAGGGTCGTTCCTGTTTGCCGGGGACAGCACGATGAGCAGTAACGACAACATCGTCACCTGGTTCATGCTGTACGGACCGGATCCGACCCCGCTCGACACCACCGACGGCAATGAGTTGCTGTGCTCGGTCCGATACGAGTCGCGCGACAACCGCGCTGAGGATTTCGCAGGGTGGGACTCTGGCTGGGACAGCTTCGACGACGCCCCACAAGCACTGCTGGCCACCATGTGGGACAGCATGGCCAGCTCCGCCGATCGGGAGGGTTGTCTGGGTAATTTCGACCGGGGCCCCGGCGTCTATCCGCTGCGGGTCATGGTGGAGCACAGCGACACCCAGAAGGGCAGGAACAAGTACTCACTGCGGATCAACAACGGCGGACCAAAGTCATACATCTATGGCCTGGGTGACATCGGGATCTACGCCAACGTGGAAGAGGGCGGGACCAGCGAGTTCTATCTGGCCAGGGTGGAAGAGAAGCACGCAGGCAAGGACCTCATCATCGAACTGTGGGACCCGGGGGACATCTCCGGCGGCAACAACTCGGATAATGTGCGGATCTTCGATGGATTCGGCTCGATCCCCGACTGCACCTGGTCGGCCACCAACGGAAACTCGGGGTCGGGACCATGCATCATTATCACGGGTGGCAAGGTCTTCAACGGACATCTGATCACGATGACGGTGTCCATTCCCAGCGATTACACCTGCGCGGGCGACTAATGCTGGTTCACGATCAAGTACAACTACCCGAGCGGGTCGGTCCACGACTCGACCACCTGGTCCGCCTACATCGCGGGCAATCCGATATCGCTCGTCACCTAGGTTCGATCGCCTCCCCCGCAAGCGGCAGCGCAGCGGGGGAGGCGCGAGGCGACGTAGTCGCCGAGCGGAGGGGGCTTCCGACTGGCGGAGGGGGCTTCCGAGTTCGTGGCTCGTTACGCTGGGCGACATGCCAAAGCTTGCCCTGCTCGACGGTCACAGCCTCGCCTACCGGGCCTTCTTCGCGCTCCCCAGCGATCTAGCCACACCATCGGGGCAGGTCACCAACGCGGTGTTCGGTTTCACCTCGATGCTGATCAAGCTGCTGGACGAGGAGCGCCCCGAGGCCATTGCCGTCGCCTGGGACGTGCGTGGGCCCACGTTCCGATCTGAGGCCTACCCTGAATACAAGGCGCAGCGCGACCGGGCACCCGACCTCTTCAGCGGCCAGCTTCCGTTGATCGACGACGTGTTGACGGCCATGGGCATTTCCCAGGTCCGGATCGGCGGAGTCGAAGCCGACGACGTCATCGCCACCCTGGCCGAGCGGGCCAAGGACGACGGCTGGGAGGTCGTCGTCGTCACCGGTGATCGCGATGCCTTCCAATTGATCGAGCCGGGCGTGACCGTGCTGTACACGCGTCGCGGGATCACCGACACCGTCAAAGCCGACGCGGCGTGGATCAACGAGCGCTATGGCATCACCCCCGACCAGTACGTTGACTACGCGGCGTTGCGCGGAGACCCGTCCGACAACCTTCCCGGAGTGCCGGGCGTCGGGGAGAAGACGGCCGCAAAGCTGATCACCGATCACGGCGACGTTGCCGGGGTCATCGCCGCCGCTCCCGATTTCTCCCCGAAGCTGTCCGAGAACGTGCGGGATCATGCCCAGCAGATCGAACTGAACCAGGAGCTGATGGAGCTGGTGCGGGACGTGCCGGTGGATGCGCAGCTCACGGACTTCACCCTCGCCGAGTTCAAAGAGGATGTCATCCGCCCGGTGTTCGAAGACCTGGCGTTCCGCATCCTGTGGGACCGCCTCGCCGAGCTCGGTGGCATGGAGGCCGCGCCAGTTGAAACCCTCGACGTCGAGGTGGTCACCGTTCGCGACCACGATCGGCTCGCCGGCATCGGCACCGGAAAGCTGATCACTGTCGAGGCGGTGTGGGAGGACGACGCGCTGGTCGGCGTCGCCGCCGCCGGGGCCCCCGTGATCGTCGTCACCGCAGATGACGTCGAGATCCTGTTCGACGAGTCGAAGGGCCTGGTCGGTCACGATGTCAAACCGCTGGTGCGTGCATTGGTCGAGATGGGCATCGACCCGCCGCGGGTGGCCTTCGACACTGCCCTTGCCGCCTGGATCATCAACCCGGCACAGCGGGCCCCCGACCTGCCGGAGCTCGCCGCACGCGAGCTCGGAGTCGCGGTCGACGATGCCGCCGAAGGCTCGGAAGGCGCACAGGGGGCGCTCGATTTCGATGGGACGAGCGGGCCCGATCTCGAAGGGGCGGCCCGGCGGGCGGTAGCCGTGGAAAGGCTGGTGGATCCTCTGCGCTCCCAACTGGACGTCAGGGGAGGGACCGCCCTGTTCGAAGAGATCGAGCTTCCGCTCATTCCGATCCTGGCCCGCATGGAGGTTGCCGGCGTCGGCGTCGACATCGAGTTCCTCGAGGAATTCGGCACCGACCTGCGCAAGCGGCTCGCCGCATTGGAGACCCGCATTCACGACGAGGCCGGCGAGCCGTTCAACATCAACTCCACCCTCCAGCTTCGAGAGATCCTATTCGACCGCCTAGAGCTTCCGGTGATCAAGAAGACACCGAAGGGTGCGCCCTCGACCGATGCTTCCGTGCTCGAGAAACTCCGTGACGAGCACCCGATCGTCGATGATCTGCTCACCTACCGCGAGCTGGAGAAACTTCGCTCTACCTATGTCGATGCGCTCCTCAAGCTCGTCGACGACGACGGCCGCATCCGCGGCCGGTTCAACCAGATGGCGGCTGCCACCGGGCGCCTCTCACAGGAGCAACCCAACCTCCAGAACATCCCCGTGCGCAGCGATGAGGGCCGCGCCATCCGCCGCGCCTTCGTGGCCGACGCCGGCAACACCCTGCTCGTCGCCGACTACTCCCAGATCGAGCTGCGAATCCTGGCGCACCTGTCTGGCGATTCGGGTCTCGTCGAGGCGTTCAGCAGGGATCTCGACATCCATGCCGCTACCGCGGCACGGGTCAACAGCGTCGACCTCGACGCGGTCACCCCGGACCAGCGGAGAAAGGCGAAGATGATCAACTTCGGGTTGCTGTATGGCATGGAGGCCTACGGGCTCGCCCAGCGTCTCGACATCTCGAGAGAAGATGCGGAACTCCATATCGAGGCCTACTTCGCCCAGTTCCCCGACGTCCAGGCCTATCTGCAAGGCGTGGTCGACCAGGCGAAGAAGGATGGGTTCACGACCACGCTGCTGGGTCGGCGCCGCTATCTCCCGGAGCTGACCAGCTCCCGGTTCCGCGATCGTCAGGCGGGGGAGCGAATGGCGCTCAATGCTCCGATCCAGGGCTCGGCCGCAGACATCATCAAGAAGGCCATGATCGACCTGGACGCCGGCCTCGAGCAGTTTGCCGCTCAGATGCTTCTCCAGATCCACGACGAGCTGGTCATCGAGCTGCCCGACGGCGAACTGGAGGAAGTGACCGCGATGACCAAGGCCACCATGGAGGGGATCGTGGAGCTCGATGTGCCTTTGAAGGTAGAAACCGCCAGCGGCCGCAACCTCGGAGAGGCGAAGCAGTGAGCACTCTTCGTCTCCCCCGCTTTGCGGGGGAGACGCGTTGCGGCGCCCGCCGCAACGCAGAGGGGGCCGTTGTCCGGGAGCCCCCTCCGCTGCGCTCCAGCCTGCGGCTGGATGCTCGCGCCTCCCCCGCGGCGCTGCCGGTTGCGGGGGAGGCGAAGCAATGCGCTCAGGTCTGTTGCTTGTTGAGCTCCCACTCCAGTACAGTTCTTCCACCCGATGGGACCGCTGTTGCGCGCCCGCACGGGAAATCCCAGTACACAGGAGTCGATTCCTTTCCATGACCACCAACGAAACCGATCTCGCCGAAAGCGGCGAGGAGACTGCCGACGGCTCGCCTGAGCCAGCAGAGGACATCACCACCCCTCCCGAGCCATCGGCCGAAGAGACCGAGCCTTCGACCGAGCCTTTGACCGAAGAGACTGAGCCTTCGACCGAAGAGACCGAGCCTTCGACCGAGCCATCGGCCGAAGAGACCGAGCCTTCGACCGAGCCTTTGACCGAAAAGACTGAGCCTTCGACCGAAGAGCCTCAGGCCGATACCCCGGACGCTCAGGAAACCGCACCCGATCCTGCACCGCCGCAGGCCGAAGCCACGGCCGAGACGGCAGTTCCGGAAGCGGCAAGCGAAGAGCCCCCCACTGCAACCAAGGTCCCCCGTGGTGAGCGCCCCGCCATCTCTGCACCAAAGGAGATCGGGGATATCCCGAACGACCTGAGCGAGGAAGAATTCGCCAAAGCGATCGAACAGACCGTTTTCGAATTCAAAGAGGGTGACATCGTCGCCGGCACCGTGGTGCGCATCGACCAGGACGAGGTGCTCGTCGACATCGGCTACAAGTCAGAGGGCGTGATCCCGCTTCGCGAACTGTCGATCAGAAACGCCGCGAAGCCAGAAGAGATCGTCTCGGTCGGCGAAGATATTGAAGCGCTCGTCCTCCAGAAAGAAGACGATGCCGGTCGGCTCGTGCTCTCGAAGAAGCGCGCCCAGTACGAGCGCGCCTGGGGCCGGATCGAGCGGATCATGAACGAGGGTGGCACGGTGACCGGGCCCGTTATCGAGGTGGTCAAGGGCGGCTTGATCGTCGACATCGGCCTGAGAGGCTTCCTGCCCGCATCGCTCGTCGACCTGCGCAGGGTTCGCGACCTGCAGCCGTTCGTCGGAGAGCCGATCGAGGCCAAGGTCATCGAGCTCGATCGCAACCGCAACAACGTCGTGCTGTCGCGCCGTGCCTATCTCGAAGAGGAACAGGCCGAGCAGCGCCATGACTTCCTGTCCAATCTCGAACCGGGGGACGTCAAGGACGGAACCGTCTCGTCGGTGGTCAACTTCGGTGCCTTCGTCGACCTCGGGGGCATGGACGGCCTGGTCCACGTGTCAGAGCTCTCCTGGCAGCACGTCAATCACCCCGGCGAGGTCGTCAACGTCGGTGACAAGGTGCAGGTGAAAGTCCTCGAAGTCGACAATGACCGGGAGAGAATCTCCCTTTCCATCCGCCAAACCACCGGCGATCCGTGGGAGCAATTCATCGAATCCACCCAAGTCGGAGCCATCCTCGACGGCGCCGTGACCAAGACGGTTCCGTTCGGAGCATTCGTCTCGGTGGGTGAGGGTGTCGAGGGACTAGTCCACGTATCCGAAATCGCTATGCACCATGTGGAAAGCCCCGAGCTCGAACTCTCGATCAGCCAGGAAGTTCGGGTAAAGGTAACGGAGATCGATGCCGACAGACGACGGGTGAGCTTGTCCATCAAACAGGCTCTTCCCGAGTGGGAGGATCGCTCCGAATGGAGCGACGACAAGCCGACCAAGACCAAGGCAAGGGAGTTCCAGCGTGAGGATGAGGCAGATGCAGAGCCTTCCTTCAGTGCGGACGCCTCACTTGAGGCAATCCTTCAGGAACTCAAAGAGCGAGGGATTGGTCGCAACTAACTCACGGATCCTTGACCGGCTAGTTACGCCTCTTCCAGGCTGCGCCGGTACCAGGGACTCGATGGCTCCTCGGGTATACGACACACTCATTAGAAGGGCCAGCTGACCATGGGTCGCAGAACCATCGTTCTCGTCATCGCACTCGTACTCGCCGCAGTATCGGGCTTTGCCATTTGGAGATACCTCAGCTCGATCGAGAGCGAGATTCGCGCCGACATCTCCGAGGTACGCGTCTATCGGACGACAGAACTCATCGAGACCGGGACCTCCGGCGAGGATTCGCGCGGGCTGATCGAAGAAGGGCTGGCGCTGCGCGAGAGCGTGGTCTTTGACGGCTCGACCGTCCTGTGCCTCGGCCCCGCAGCCCAGAACGAGGGTGGAGATCTGAACGTGGTGGGATGCCCCGAGAACCCGCGCGATCTCGACGCGACCCTCGCCGGCAATGTCGCTGCCGGGCCCATCAGCGCACAACAGGTCATCACCACCGACCAGTGGATCTCCCCGGCCGAGATCGCCGACATCAGCCTGTCCGAATCACTCGAGCAGGGCCAGGTCGCCGTAGCGTTCCGGCCGGACGAGGTTTCCGCAGTCGGCGGCTTCATCCGCCCCGGTGACCGGATCAACCTGATGGCATCGTCCTCGGTGCCGATCAACCAATTCCTGGCCATCGTTAGCGATCCGGACCTGCGCGAGCTGGTGCTCGGCGGGGCCTTCGTTGGCGGAGGTACCAGCGGCGAGACCCTCGATCCCGACGGTGACACCGTCACTGAGCTGGCAGCAACGCTGCCGGGGGCCATGGACTTCCTGCAGACGTTCATGCAGGACGTCGAGGTCATCGCTGTCGGTCCCGATACCCTGCCGGCGCGGATCCCAACCGGCCTGACCCCGCAGGGCGCACAGATCATTGTGCTCCAGGTCACTCCGCAGCAGGCTGAGCTCATCCAGTTCGCCAAGGACTACTCCTCGGTGTCAACCATGCTCTTGCCTGCGGACGTGCCGTACACTCCATTCGACTCGGTTGGTGTGATCATCGATGACCTGTTCACCTTGGTGGACCGGATCCAAGCGCAGCTGGAGGACACACTTGGTGGCACTGGGAACTAGCCTTGGGACGAATCGCACAGTCCTCGTCGTCTCCGGCGACCAGGTCTTCTTGGACGGCACCGCCCGTTTCCTGAAGGACCACCGGGTGCTGGCGGCGAGGAACGTGACCGACGCGCAGCGTCGCATCGTCGAGGACGCCATCGACCTGGCGATTTTCGACCCGAGCTTCGCGACCGACGCGGGGGTCTCGGACGGGGGACAGCTGCTCCAGGTAGACCCGGAGCTGCCGCTGGTCCTGGTCGCAGACACCCTGGACATGTCGGTGCTGCGCACGGCGCTTCGCATCGGCTTTGCCGACGTCGTCGATGCGCCGGTCGACCGGGCAAAGGTCGACGCGATGCTCGAACTCATCGACGATCAGGTGCAGAGGGCCGTCCTCAAAGAAGCCAAGGCGAGGATCGGCAAGATCATCACGATCATGTCTCCAAAGGGCGGGGCAGGCAAGACGATGACCACGGCCAACGTGGCCCTCCAACTCGCCATGTGGGGCGACCCGAGCCGGGTGGTGATCGTCGATGCCGACCTGCAGTTCGGCGATATCTGCATTGCCATGCAGATCGACCCCATCCACACCATCGTCGAAGCCGCAGCCGATCTCGATCAACTTGACGACCAGCTGCTGGAGAGTTTGCTTTCTACCCACGAATCCGGGCTGCGCGTCCTGGCCGCACCGCTCGAGCCTTCGCTGGCGGACAAGGTCTCGACTCAAGTGGTCGTTCGGGTCCTCGGGATGCTGAAGCGCATGTTCGATTATGTCGTGATCGACACCGCACCGTTCCTCGACGAGCCGGTGCTTTCGATCCTGGAACGATCGGACGCGGTGCTCCTGGTGGTCGAGATGGACCTGCCGAGCGTCAAGAACGCCAAGCTGGCCCTCGATACCCTCAAGCTGCTCAAATTCCCGCTCGACAAGATCAAACTGGTGCTCAACCGCATGAACTCGAAGGCGCGCCTCGATATCGGTGAGCTGGAACGCTCGCTCGAGCTCGAGGTCCAGGCCGCCGTGTCATCGGACAAGCTGGTACCACGGGCGGTCAACGAGGGTGAACCCGTGGTGTCGCTGTATCCGCGATCGCGCGTCGCCAAGGACTTGCGGGGCGTCGCCAGGTTGGTGGTCGACGAGGAGTCGACTCCGGAAGTCGCCGAAGGGGAGGGCCAGCGCAAATGGTTTGGGTAAGAGAGGACCGACATGAGTCTCGCTGATCGAGTCAAGGCCGCGACCGAGGGCGACGGCGAGTCAGCCGCCGATACCAAACGCGACATCAGCCGCCAGGAGCTGAGGAGAAAGCTGCACTACAAGGTCGTGGAGGGCCTCGGGCCCACCTTGTACGACAAGCAGATGACCGATGCGGAGCTGAAGCTGCGCGTCATGGAGATGCTGGAATGGGCGCTCGACCAGGAGCAGTCGGTGGCGCTCGCCAGATCCGAGCGTCTTTCGCTGCTCCAAGAGATCGCTGACGACGTTCTCGGCTATGGGCCGATCGACCCCTACCTCGCCGACCCCGAGGTGACCGAGGTCATGGTCAACGGCCCGCACAATGTCTGGGTCGAGCGCAACGGGCGCATCAGCATGACCGACACCCGGTTCGTCGATGCCACGCACCTCGAGCGCATCATCGATAAGATCGTCGGCCAAGTCGGCCGCCGCATCGACGAGGCGACCCCGATGGTCGACGCGCGTCTCCCCGACGGTTCCCGGGTCAACGCGGTTATCCATCCGCTTGCCATCGGTGGACCATTTCTCACCATCCGGAAGTTCGCCGTCGACCCGTTCACGGTCGACGACCTCGTGACCAACCGGACCCTGTCGGACCAGGTAGCCGGACTGCTGCGCCGCACCGTCCAGGGCCGGCTGAACATCATCGTCAGCGGCGCCACCGGCTCAGGAAAGACCACGCTGCTCAACGTGCTGTCCAACTTCATCCCGGACGGCGAACGCATCGTGACCGTAGAAGACGCTGCCGAGCTCCAGCTCAATCAGATGCATGTGCTCACCCTCGAGTCCCGCCCACCCAACATCGAAGGCACCGGCGCCATCGGAATCCGCGATCTCGTCCGCAACACCCTGCGGATGCGGCCCGACCGCATCATCGTCGGTGAGGTCCGTGGCGGAGAGTCCCTCGACATGTTGCAGGCCATGAACACCGGTCACGACGGCTCACTGACCACGGTGCACTCGAACTCTCCCCGGGACACCCTGGCCAGAGTCGAGACCATGGTGCTGATGGCCGGCATGGATCTGCCGATCCGCGCCATCCGCGAGCAGGTGTCATCGGCGATTGACCTGATCGTGCACGTGCACCGACTCCGTGACGGCACCAGGCGCGTCACCCACGTCACCGAGGTCGTCGGCATGGAAGGGGACATCATCACCCTCCAGGACATCATGCTGTTTGACTACGGCATGGGCGTCGACGAGGACGGACGGTATCTCGGGCACCTCAAGGCCACCGGCATCCGCCCCGCCTTCAGCGAGCATCTGGACAACTACGGCATCGAACTGCCTGCGGACCTGTTTGCCCCCGAAGCGTTCGCCAACCGGTGATCGGCCGATGCAAACACTGATCATCATCGCGGCGGTAGCCGCAGCCGTCGGAGCCTTCCTCTTGCTCGTCGTCCTGTTCGGCGGAGGCTCGCGCCAGCGCGATGCGCAGATCGCGGGGCGCTTGAGCGCATACGGTGGCCAGAAGGACAGTGCCAAAGGAATCTTCAGCCGGTTCGCCCTGCTGAGAAGGGCCGCCTACAAGGCCGAAGATGTTGCCGCGGAACGCGGTAGTACCCAGATGATCGAAGCGGCACTCGAACAGGCCAATATCCCACTCCGGCCCGGTGAGGCGATCATCGGGACGATTGGTCTCGCATTCCTGGCCGCGATCGTTGTTGGGGCGGTGTCACAATCGATCTTCGTCGCGATCGGAGTAGGGATCGGCATCCTGGTTTTCGCGTTCTTTGCCATGAAAGCGGTCGCCGGCAGAGAACGCAAGAAGTTCGACAACCAACTGCCGGACACCCTCACCCTGACCTCGACGTCGCTGCGCGCTGGGTATTCGCTGTTGCAGGCTGTGGAAGCCGTCGCCCAAGAATCCCCGGAACCGACCAGGCGCGAGTTCGGCAGGGCGCTTACCGAGATCCGGCTTGGCCGGCCGATGATCGATTCCCTCGGCGATATCGCGGTCCGCATGGAGTCCCAGGACTTCGAATGGGCCGTGCTCGCCATCTCTATCCAGCGCGAGGTCGGTGGCAACCTGGCGGAGGTGCTCCAAACCACCGCGGAGATGATGAACCAGCGGAACCGGCTGCGCCGCGAGATGAAGGCCCTCACTGCTGAGGGACGCATCTCGGCGATCATCATGTCCATTCTGCCCTTCTTCCTCTTCGGGCTGATCAGCTTCGTCAACCCGACCTATCTCGTTCCGTTGTACAGCACTCCCATCGGCTGGGGCATGATCGGCTTTGCCGTCCTGCTGCTCATCGCCGGTGTCGCGTGGATGCAGAAGATCATCAATATCGAGGTGTGACATGGACGCATTGATGGTCGCCGTAGTCGCATGCGCAGTCACCATTGGCGCCTTGACCTTCTATGTCGGGAACGGTGTCGTTACCGCCCGTCGCAGCTCGTCACGCCGGCTTGCCAGCCTGCAGACTCGTGATGAGGTGCTCAGCACCGGTGTTTCAGAACGGGCCATCGCGCCGATCATCGAGGGGCTCGGCAAATTCGCCCTCCGCTTCACTCCGCAGGGTTGGGTGAACAAGGCTCAGACGAAGCTGGTCCACGCAGGCATGTCGGAGCGAATGGACGGCAACACCTGGGCGGCAATTCGGATCATCGCACTGATATTCACCTTGGTGATGTTCTTCATGATCCAGGGGGCCTTCACGACGCCGATGACCAAGCTCATCGTGTTCGCCCTGCTGATGATTGTTGGTTTCGTCGGACCTGAGTCGGTCCTCAACCGTCGCATCGACGATCGCCGCAAGGATATGGAGAGGTCGCTGCCAGATGTCATCGACCTGCTCGTGATCAGCGTCGAGGCCGGCCTCGGGTTCGAGGCGGCCATGTCCAGGGTCGTGCAAGCGGTCCCGGGCGAGCTGTCGCGGGAGTTCAGCCGCACGCTCCAGGAGACCCGGGTTGGAGTGAGCCGACACAAGGCGCTGCGCTCGCTTGCCGAGCGCACCGACGTCGATGACCTCAACGCTTTCATTCTTGCCCTGATCCAGGCGGACCAGTTCGGTGTTTCGATCGCAAGGATGCTTCGTGTCCAGGCCGACGAGATGCGGATCCGTCGCCGTCAGCGAGCCCAGGAAAAGGCCTTCGCCGCCCCGGTGAAGCTCGTCTTCCCACTGGTCTTGTGCATTTTCCCCTCGATGTTCGTAGTGCTGCTCGGTCCGGCAGGGATCAATATCTACCAGGTCTTCGGCGGAGCCGGCATCTAGACCTTGAGCACGCAAGCCGATGAGACCCGGCGTCGCGTGTTCGGTCGGCTACAGATCCGTCATCTCTATCCGCTAATCGCCCTGGCATTGTTGCCGCTTGCGGCGGCGGGCCCAATCGGCGACAACTCATTCCTGTGGCATGTTCGCGCCGGTTCTGCGCAGTGGGACCTACGCCGGGTGCTCAGCGTTGACGCCTTTTCCTACACGATGGCCGGGACGGCGTGGCGAACACAGTCGTGGCTCGCTGAGCTTGGCTATGCCGGGCTCGAAAGCGCGACTGGAGGGGTCGGTTGGGCAGCCGCAATGGTCACGATGGTGTGCCTCACCGCGCTCGGGCTCATCGGGCTCAGCGTGTACGCCACCACGAAGTCGACTTTCAGCGTGGCGATCTGGCTGATCATCGGCGTATGGCTGATTGCCCCCTTTGCCAATCCCAGGCCGGTGGTCTTCTCGTACCTGCTGCTGGCGGCCCTCGTGCTCATCCTCCGCCTCGAGGACCGCCTGATGTGGGCAATCGTTCCGCTGATGTGGATCTGGGCCGCGTTGCATGGGAGCTGGCTGATCGGCCTTGGGCTGCTCGTGCTGGAGGGAATCCGTCGCCGCTCGTGGAAGGTGGCCGGGCTGGTCGGGCTCTCCCTCGTCACGGTGTCGCTCACCGCGCATGGTCTCGGTGTCTGGTTGATCCTCAGGGACTTCATGGCGAATCGCGACGCCCTCGAGTTCTTGGTCGAATGGAGCCGACCGGATCTTTTCGATATCGTGCAGGGTCCGTACCTGCTCATCGTTGCCGCGGTGGTCGTCGCCGTTGCTCGGCGCAGGATTCCGCTGAATGACCTGTGGGTCGTCGTTCCGTTCCTCGTCGCCGGGTTCACCACGCAGCGAACCGTGGTCCTCGCCGCGATCGTGCTCCTCCCGTACGCCGCCCTCGCCTTCGACGTCAAGGTGCCGGCCGCGGCGAGGCGCCGCAGCGGAATCGCCTGGACGGTGGCATTGGTGGTGATCGCAATCGGAGTTGTTGCCCTACTCACACCGGCGAGCACATTCGACGAAGAGCGCTTTCCGAGTGACGAGCTCATGGCCGCAGTCGAAGCCGACCGCTTCTTCCACGACGACGCAGTCGGCGGCTACCTCATCTATCGGGACTGGCCACAGAACCAGGTCTACATCGACGACCGGGCGGAGCTGTACGGCGCCGACTTCTTCCAGGGCCTCCGCGATGCGAAGGCGGGGGAGTATGAGCAGCTGTTCGCCGAGTACCACATGACCGAGGCAATCGTGAAGCCCGATTGGAAGCTCAGGGAGCGGCTGGCCGGAGACGGCTGGGCGGTGGTGGTCGAGGACGAGTTCTTCTGGCTGATGAGGGCGCCCGACGCGTAGGCCGACCGGACCAGTTGCCAGTTGCCAGTGACCAATGACCAGTGACCAGTGACCGGTGACCGGCGCCGGCCATGAGAGAAGGGGCGCCCCGCAGGGCGCCCCTTCTTGTTCTCGTCTTGTCGCCGATCAGGTGGCGTCGACCGTTTGGCCAACTTCGCTGAACTTGTCGTTGATCTCGGTGCCGAGGAACAACGCGGCAGCAATCACGACAACGGCGATGAGTGCGACGAGCAGGGCGTATTCCACCATGCTGGCACCCATTTCATCTCTGACAATGCGGCTCTGATAAGCCGTCCAGAATCGAAGCATGTTGGGCTCCTCCTACGGGTGATCCACACCCCTCAAGTATCGGCGAGGTCGGCAATTTCGGCGAGAGGTCGGGCGACCTATTTCCCACGGAAGGGCTAGTCACTGACGGGCTGGCCCCAGGAGAGGCCAAAGAGAAGAGGCGCCCCGGAGGGCGCCTCTTCTGTTACTCGGAGTGAGTTCGGTTACGTCGCTTCGAGCGTCGCGCCGACTTCACTGAACTTGTCATTGATCTCGGTGCCGAGGAACAACGCGGCAGCGATCACGACAACGGCGATGAGTGCAACGAGCAGGGCGTACTCCACCATGCTGGCACCTTCTTCATCCTTCATGAACCTGGCCTGGTAGGCCGTCCACAGACGAAGCATGTCTTACCTCCTAAAGGGGTGATCCACGTTGATGAGTATCGACTGGTGGATGGCACCGCTAGATGAGGCGGGCGACCTATTTGGCGTGAGTCGTCAGTCTGATGTCTGAGGATTGAGGACTGAGGACTGAGGACTATGGCGTCTCTCTACGTTGATTCGAGGGTGTTGCCGACTTCGCTGAACTTGTCGTTGATCTGATCGCCCAGGAACAACGCGGCGCCGATCACGACAACGGCGATGAGGGCGACGAGCAGGGCGTATTCCACCATGCTGGCTCCCTGTTCATCCTCGATCATGCGGCTTTGCAAGGCCGTCCAAACTCGGAGCATTTCCTACCTCCTGTGCGGTGTGGTGTATCGGCGTGCCACGCAGCCACCAGAGGGTCAGCCCCGGCGCCTCTACCGGCGTGTGTGGCTTGCGGGGACTAGGTCGCGTCGACCGTTTGACCGACTTCGCTGAACTTGTCGTTGATCTCGGTGCCGAGGAACAACGCGGCAGCAATCACGACAACGGCGATGAGTGCGACGAGCAGGGCGTATTCCACCATGCTGGCACCCTTCTCATCTCTGACAATGTGGCTCTGATAAGCCGTCCATAGTTTGAGCATTGCAACCTCCTTGCAGGCCCGGGGGCGAACGGTATCGGTGAGCCCGTTGCAGAGCCATAGGGCGGGCGACCCAATTTAGAGTCGCGAGTCGCGAGTCGCGAGTCGCGAGCAGGATGTGCGCGGCAGTCTCGGGCTCGTGTCTCGCGACTCGAGACTCGGTTCAGACTTTGTTGGGCGGGCGGTCGAGACCGAGGCGCATGGCTTCGACGACCGCCTGGGCGCGATCGGAGATGCCGAGCTTCTCGTAAATGCTGGCCAGGTGGTTCTTCACCGTCTTCTGGGAGATGAACATCTCTTCGGCCAGTTCGTCGGTCCCGGAGATCCCACCGGCGAGCAGAGCAAGCAGTTCCCGTTCCCTCGCAGTGAGGGACTCGGCCCCAGGCGACAACCGGGCCTCTCGATACGGCGCAAGCGCCGACTCTAGGTCGTCGACTTCCAAGAGCACGACACCATCGTGTGCGGCGCGAACCGCTGCGGCCAGTTCCGGAAGGGGTGTGGCTTTCGAGAGAAAACCGACCGCACCCGCAGCTGCCGCACGCTTGCGATACTCATCCTCGGTATGCATGGTCACTACCAGCGCCGGCGGCGGATCCTTGAGCTCGCGTAAGACCGCAAGACCTGTCCGGTCCGGCATTTCGATGTCCACGAGTACGACATCGGGTTCGGTCTGTGTGATGGCCGCAGCGAGCTCGTCCCCGGTCGTGGCGACGGCGACCACCTGAATGTCGGGCAAGGCGTCGAGGGCTTGACGCAGGCCGTCCAGGACCAGCAAATGGTCGTCTGCGATGGCGACGCGGATCGGCTGGCTCATTGAGGCTGCCACGACACGGTGACGGTCGTGCCCTCGGTATTCGACTCAAGCGTGACTTCTGCGCCGATCTCGCTCGCCCGTTCACGCATACCGATCAGGCCGTAGCGTCCGGCCGCCTCGGCGGTCGAATCAAATCCGACACCGTCGTCCCGAATGCGCAGCGTCCCGGAATCGCCATCGACCTTGCCTTCGATCCACACCGTCGATGCATCAGCGTGCTCGACAGCATTCCGCACGGCCTCGGTCATGATCGCCGCCAACTGGGCAATCTCACGCACGCCGAGGTCGCCGTCCTCCCCGATGTCGATGGCGATCGAAGGCCCATCCGGCTCCGCGTCCGCGGCCAGTGCGTGCGCGTGCTCGGTGATCGTCGTCGCCTGGGTGGAGCGCAGGATGGTGACCGTCCTACGCACGTCGTCGACGAGCTTGCCGACCGTCTCGCGAAGCTCGGCGAGGTGGGCGGCGGTCTTGACGTCCACACCGTCCCCCTGGATGGCGACGTCGAGGCCGAGACCAACCGATACCAAGAGGGGCCCGATCTCATCGTGCAGCTCTCTGGCTACGCGAATCCGCTCCTCTCTGACCGATCGATGGGCGATCGTCTGGAGCAGCAGGACGTTGTCGAAGGCGAGGGCTACCGGTTTGAGCACCTGCTCGATCTGACCGCGATGCAGCTCCAATTCGGCTCCGGCCATCGGTCGCAATGTCAGCGTCCCGAGTTGACGGTTGTCCACCTCGATTGGATAGTCGCTCCCCGAGGACCCGGCGGTCGCCTGCCCACGGGTCGCAACCACGGTTTCGCCGTTTGGCTCAAGGATCGACACCGCCCCCGAGGCATACGGGACCGATGCCGCAACGTCGCGGAGAGCGCTTCGACCCACGGTGACCGGGCTGAGGTCGTCGGTGGTTGCTAGATCGGCGAGTTCGGCGAGGAGACGATGCGCTTCCTCGAGGCGGGCGACCTGTTCCGCCGATCCAACCTCGGAGGGAACGGCCTGGGGCTCTTCGATGAGGATCCGGTGCGCCTGGGCAAACGTGATCCCGACCAGGGCGTAGAAGGCAACCATTTGCAAGAACTGTGGGCTCATCAGGTCTTCGCCGGCGTTGCCTGCTGCAAGGGCAAGGCCGCCGACGCCGGCCAGCGCCGTTACACCCCCGAGCACCATGCCCTGGGTGGTGGCGGCGAAAAAGATTGGGACCGCGAGGTAGAGCAGGAACGGGCTGTTTGTTCCCCCGGTCAGCGAAATGGCGAACAGTGAAACGGCGACGCCGAGGGCGGCCAGGAACGCACCGACGAAGGGCAAGCGTTTCTTGCTGGTCGGCGTAACCTGCATGAGAATCGTGTAGACGGCAACGGAGATCGAGGCGGTGACGGTCGCCGCGGAGATCTCCCCCAGTTGATTGACGTCGCCGAGGACGGCGAGGCCGACACCAAGCACGAGCGCAGTCCACTGCAGGATCGTCTCGATCCATTCGAATCGAGTCTCCCACGAAGTGCGCACGCGCCAAGGGTACAGTCGCGAGGTGGTGAATCCGAGTGTTCCGGCTGGAGTGTCGCGCATTGTTCTCGGTGGTGGTATCGGCGCGGGAAAGAGCAGGGTTGCGGAGTTTCTCAAGGGAAAAGACGTCATCGTCATCAGCGCCGATCGAATCGGCCATGCCGTGTTGGAGCCGGCCGGTCCGGCCTTCGATGCCGTAGCCGAACGCTGGCCGTCTGTGGTGGCAGAGGGAAGGATCGACCGTTCCCGCCTTGCCGTCATCGTGTTCGCCGCACCGGCGGAGCTCGCCGAGCTCGAGGCCATCACCCATCCGTTCATCATGGAGGACATCGACCGGCTCACCGCGGAGGCAACGGGTCCGGTGATCCTCGAGGTGCCGGTCATGTTGCCCCTCGACGACTCGTGGATTCGGGTGTATATCGACGCCGACGAGGACGTGCGGATCCGCAGGGCGATCGGGAGGGGAGGCGATTCAAACGACGTCCAGCGCCGCGCCGCGGCCCAGGCGGACCGCTCACAGTGGCTGGAGTGGGCCGACGAGGTGATCGTGAACAACGGATCGCTCGACGATCTCCGCGGTCACGTCGATGCGGTGTGGGAGCGGTCGCAGTGAGTAGCGAGTAGTGAGTAGCGAGTAGTGAGTAGTGAGTAGTGCGTATAGCGTAGATCGAGTTCGATACGCAGTACGCAGTACGCAGTACGCAATACGGGTTTGTTGTCACTCGCGCTCGCTACCTTGCGCTTGCAATGGCAACCGAGATGCGCCCCTTCCGTGTTCACTCTGACTTCGCGCCCGCGGGCGATCAGCCCGAGGCGATTGCCAAGCTCAGCGAAGGCGTGCGGCGCGGCGATCGCTTCCAAACGCTCCTTGGGATCACGGGCTCGGGCAAGTCCGCCACCGTGGCGTGGACGATCGAGCAGGTGCAGAAACCGACGCTGATCATCGCTCCGAATAAGGCCCTGGGCGCTCAACTCGCCAACGAGTATCGACAGTTCTTCCCGGAGAACCGGGTCGAATACTTCGTCTCCTACTACGACTACTACCAGCCCGAGGCCTACATCGCCCAGAGCGACACCTACATCGAAAAAGAATCGACGGTCAACGACGAGATCGACCGACTGCGCCACTCGGCAACGGCCGCGCTGCTGACGAGAAGAGACGTGATCATCGTCGCTTCGGTGTCTGCAATCTACGGCCTCGGCTCGCCGGAGCAATATGAGGGACAGGTGCTTCGCCTGGTGCGCGGTGTCGAGTTCCCGCTCCAAGCAGCAATAGCGCGTCTCGTTGATATCCAGTACGAGCGCAATGAAGTGAATCTGACCAGGGGAAAGTTCCGTGTGAAGGGCGACACCCTCGAGATCTTTCCCTCCTACGAGGAGACCATCTATCGCGCGGAGTACTGGGGCGACGAGGTGGAGCGGATCCTCCGGATGAACCCGGTGACGGGTGAGGTGATCGATGAGCTTTCGGAGCTCTGGGTGTACCCGGCGAGCCACTATGTGACTTCACGCGACCGGATGGAAGCGGCGCTCGGTGGTATCGAGATCGAGCTCGCCGATCGGCTCGCCGACCTCGATGAGCAGGGAAAGCTCCTCGAGGCCCAGCGTCTCCGCATGCGAACCTCCTACGACATGGAGATGATGCGCGAGGTCGGCTTCTGTTCGGGAATCGAGAACTACTCGCGGCACATGGACGGGCGGGCTCCGGGCGAGGCCCCGTACACCTTGCTCGACTACTTCCCGGACGACTATCTCACGGTCATCGACGAGAGCCACGTGACCATTCCGCAGATTCACGGGCAGTACGCGGGCGACCGGAGCCGCAAGGACATATTGGTGGAGCACGGCTTCCGACTCCCATCGGCAATCGACAACCGGCCGCTGTCCTTCGAGGAGTGGTACGCCAAGACCAACCAGGCGATCCTGCTGTCTGCGACACCGAGCGCCTGGGAGCGCCGGGAGTCGAACGCGATCGTCGAGCAGATCATTCGGCCAACCGGCCTCGTAGACCCCGAGGTCATCGTCAGGCCGACCAAGGGTCAGATCGACGACCTCGTCGGCGAGGTGCGAGAGCGAGCCGTGAACGACCAGCGGGTGCTGGTAACCACGTTGACCAAGAAGATGTCCGAAGACCTTGCCGACTACTTGCTGGAGATGGGGTTACGGGCGCGCTATCTGCACAGCGAAATCGACACGCTCGAGCGGGTCCAGATCCTACGCGACCTACGGGTCGGCGAGTACGACGTGCTGGTGGGAATCAACCTGCTTCGGGAGGGGCTCGACCTGCCTGAGGTGTCCTTGGTGGCGATCCTCGACGCAGACAAGGAAGGATTCCTTCGATCCGAGACCAGCCTGGTCCAGACCATCGGGCGCGCCGCAAGAAACGTCGACGGGGCGGTGGTGATGTACGCGGACGCAATAACAAACTCAATGCGCCGGGCACTGGACGAGACCAATCGGAGGCGAGCAATGCAGCTTGTGTACAACGAGGAGCACGGCATCGACCCGCAGACGATCCGGAAGAAAGTCTCGGACATCCTGGAGCTGATCCAATCGAGCGACGCACCCGCTGGCGACCGGCGGGCCAGGGAACTGCGCAGGCGAGAGCCTCTCGATCTCACCGAACCGGACCTGCGCCGGCTTATCCAGAGCCTTGAAGAGGAGATGCACGAATCCGCCGCCGACCTCCGTTTCGAGTACGCGGCACGGCTAAGAGACGAGATCAACGAGCTCAAGCGAGAGCTGAGAGAACTGGCGGACGCGGCCCACTGAGGCTCCTTGTCTCCCTTGCGTAGCGCGGGAGACGCGTTGCGTCGTCGGACGCAACGCAACGGTCCTCATCTTTTGCTCCCCCCTCAGGGGGAGTCCCGCCCATAGGCGGGGAGGGGGGTCGAGGCGTGGTCGCGACTGCGGTTTGACCCCCTCCGCCTCGCTAGCGCTCGGCACCTCCCCTGAGGGGGAGGCAAGGAGCCGCGTGCCACCGCGTGTTGCAACACGCCGCGTCCCGCTCTGGCGACAGCTAGCTACTGCATTGTTTGCTGGGGCGGCGAGCCCCTGCGTGCTGCGCGTTGAGCCTGAGATGCTTCTCGTTCAGAGAACGCAATGGTCGGGCAGTCAGGCGGCGAGCCCCTGCGAGCCGCCGCAGCAAGCATGGCTCGCGACTCGCGTCTCAAAACTGTCGCACCCCGTCGGTACACTCGCCAGACCTGGGTGCAGATGGGGTTTTCAGCGAGGCGGTGACGGTGCCGGGGGTACGGGAAATCGAATCGATCTATATCAGTGGTGCGCGCGAGCACAATTTGCGGGATCTTCACTTGGAGTTGCCGCGCGGCGCGCTGATCGTGTTCACCGGGCTCTCCGGCTCCGGGAAGTCTTCGCTTGCCTTTGACACGATCTACGCCGAGGGCCAGCGTCGGTACGTCGAGAGCCTGTCGGCATACGCCAGACAGTTTCTCGGCCAGATGGACAAGCCGGACGTCGACTTCATCGAGGGGCTTTCGCCGGCGATTTCGATCGATCAGAAGACCGCGAGCAAGAACCCCCGTTCGACGGTAGGCACGGTCACCGAGATCCACGACTACCTGCGCCTACTCTTCGCAAGGGTTGGCGTCCCGCATTGTCCGGACGACGGATCGCCGGTTGCCCGCCAGACCCCACAGCAGATCGTCGACAAGGTGCTCGAGCTCGCCCCCGGGACTCGCTTTCAGGTCCTGGCACCGGTGATCAGGGGCAGGAAGGGCGAATATGAATCGCTCCTTTCCGACCTTGGCAAAGAGGGGTTCAGCAGGGCAAGGATCGACGGCGAGCTGCGGGATCTCACCGAGGACATCAAGCTCGATCGGTACTTCCAGCACACCATCGAGGTAGTGGTGGACCGCCTCGTTCGCAAGGATGGCATCGAACGGCGCCTCACCGAGTCGCTGGAGACCGCGCTTCGTCTTGCCGACGGCCTGGCACATATCGATATCGAAGACGGTCCCACGCTCTCGTTCAGCCAGCACTTCGCGTGCCCGACCTGCGGACTCTCTTTCGAGGAGCTGCAACCGCGGAACTTCTCCTTCAACAGCCCGTACGGCGCTTGCCAGGCCTGCTCCGGCATCGGAACCCGGTACCAGGTCGACACCGATCTCGTGGTTCCCCAACCCGATCGGTCCCTTTCCGAAGGCGCAGTTGCCCCGTGGCGGGGTCGACACCGGATGACCTACTACCAGCGGCTGATCGAAGCGGTGGCGAAGGAGGACGGGATCGACCTCGACCGGCCGTGGAAGCGGCTCTCCAAGAAACACCAGGCGACGCTGCTGAACGGAACCGGGGATCGACCATTCACCGTGACCTACGAAAACCGATTCGGTCGGACCAGGCGGTACGAGACCACCTATGAGGGGGCGTTGCCGTGGCTGGAGCGGCGCTATGGAGACGCGGAGAGCGACGGCGCCCGAGACGGGTATCGCCAATTCATGCGGGAGGTGCCGTGTGCGACGTGCAACGGTGGCCGCCTCAACCCCATATCGCTTGCGGTGACGGTCGATGGATTCAGCATTTTCGATCTGTCGACGCTCTCGTTGCGCGACGCTTCGGGAACCCTCGAGACGCTCGAGCTCAGCGACCGTGATCAGCAGATCGCAGGCCGGGTCATCAAGGAGATCCTGGCCAGACTGAACTTCCTGCTCGACGTCGGACTCGACTACCTCACGCTGATGCGATCTGCCGCGACCCTGGCCGGGGGAGAGGCGCAACGCATCCGATTGGCCACTCAGATCGGCTCGGGGCTGGTCGGCGTGCTGTACATCCTCGACGAGCCGTCAATCGGTCTGCACCAGCGCGACAATCAGCGTCTGATTGAGACCCTGGTCCGCCTGCGCGACCTGGGCAACACCCTCATCGTCGTCGAGCACGACCTCGAAACCATCCGATCCGCAGATCACCTCGTCGACATCGGACCGGGCGCTGGGGAGCATGGCGGACGGATCGTGGCCGAGGGCAGCATCGATGACATCAAGGCCGAGCCGTCCTCGATCACCGGCGACTACCTGGCGGGGCGCAAGGAGATCTCGGTTCCCGCGAACCGTCGGATCGGGGAGGGTCCGGCATTGGTTGTTCGCGGTGCGGTGGAGCACAACCTTCAGGACATCGACGTCGAGTTCCCGCTTGGCAAACTGATCGCGGTGACCGGTGTTTCGGGGAGCGGGAAGTCGACCCTCGTCCAGGACACCCTGTCCAAGGCGCTGCACGGCGAACTGCACGGATCACGGGCCCTGGCGGGCAGGCACCGGAGGCTCGACGGAATCGAGCACGTCGACAAGATCATCAACATCGATCAGTCGCCGATTGGTCGGACACCGCGGTCCAATGCGGTGACCTATACCAAGGCGTTCGACTCGATCCGCCAGCTCTTCGCCAGCACGCCGGATGCCAAGCAACGCGGCTACAAGCCTGGGCGATTCTCGTTCAATGTCTCCGGAGGACGCTGCGAGGTGTGCAAAGGGGACGGCACGCTCAAGATCGAGATGCACTTCCTACCGGACGTCTACATCCCGTGCGAGACCTGTCAGGGCCGACGCTACAACCGCGACACGCTCGAGGTGCTCTTCAAGGGACACTCGATCGCCGACGTCCTCGACATGTCGATCGAGGAGGCACTCCACTTCTTCGAAAACCAGCCACGGATCGCCAGGATCCTCGGGACCCTTTTCGATGTCGGACTGGGCTATATCCGCCTGGGTCAGCCGGCGCCGACATTGTCGGGCGGCGAGGCTCAGCGGGTGAAACTCGCCGCAGAGCTGGCGCGACGATCGACCGGGCGCACCGTCTACATCCTCGACGAACCAACCACCGGCCTCCACTTCGAGGACATCAGAAAGCTGCTGCACGTGCTCGAACGGCTCGTCGACGCCGGGAACACCGTGATCGTGATCGAGCACAACCTCGACGTAGTCAAGACGGCGGACTGGATCATCGACCTCGGCCCGGAAGGCGGCGACGGCGGTGGCAGAGTCGTTGCGCTCGGCACACCCGAGGATGTGATGGCCGTTCCCGAGTCCTATACCGGCAAGTTCCTCAGGGATGTGCTCGCTTCGTAGGTCTCGGCGACCGCCAGGGCATCCCGAACTGCGTAGATCGCTGCGGCCAGCAGCAGCAGGTTGCGGATCAGCCATCCGGTATGCCACCACAGGGTCAACGGGAACCAGATCCCGGTCAGAGCGACCGAGACCACCGCGGCCGCCGTGAGCAGCCAGCGCCCCGGGCGCGACCCGGTGAGGGCCACAAACGGAATCGGCCACAAGACAAACTGTGTCGATAGCAGCGGTGCAGCCAGCAGCACGGCGTAGGTAAGGGCCGCGGTGAGCGCCACCCCGCCCTGCCAGCTGAACCGCCGACGCAGCACCATCAGCGCCCCAAGCCCGATCGCGCCGCCGACGGCGAGATTGAAGGCGACGGCCCACGGCCCGGTCACGACGTAGAGGGCGCCCGCGGCATCGACGATCTGGGCTTCGTTGCCACCGAGGAGGCGCCACACGATGACCAGCGTGCCGCTCAGTGTCTCCTCGTGCACACCGACGAACTCGCGGCCTGCCCGGAACCCCGGGGTCATCAACAACGCGACGCCGATCACCGTGGTGAAGCCGACCAGCACGGCGGCGCGGGTGCGCTTTCCTCGCCACCAATCGGTTGCGGTGAGCACCACCGGCCATCCTTTTGCTAGGACACCGCCCACCGCCGCGGCAAAGGAGGCCCCTTCACGCTCGCGGATGGCAAAGAACAATGCGGCGACTGCGAGCAAGACCGACAGCGCATCGATGCGGAACGGGATGATCAGCAGCATCGGCGCCACCATGACGACGAAGCGCAACCCGATGTCGCCCCCGTCGAGGCTCGCCAGATCAAGGTCCCCGGCGATCCGAACGACGAGTACGCCGGTGGCGAAGACCATGGCCAGCATGAGCAGCATGAAGGGGTACGTGAACGGGATCCCGGTCGCCGCGCTGATGACCGTGGCGAGCCCCATGGGCACGATTGCCAGGGGGAGATGCTCGTACCCGAAATCGATGTAGGGGACCTCGCCGCCGAACATGAGGTCCATGCTCTCGGCGTACGCTCTCGGGTCACCGGTGTTCACCGTTGGGTGGCCGAGGCCGACCGGCACGAAGACGATGACCAGCGCAACAAGTGCTGCGATGAGGAACCAGAACGGCCAGCGCCGCCGCGACCCGGCCTGCCCCGGTGCGCCGCGTGGTAGCCCGGCCTGTGGTTGCATGTCCGTCACGCTACTGGTTTCGGAGCCGACCCCCTGTGCCTGAAGGTGTGCCTGAAGCGCTCGACAACTGGGACGACATTGCTGTGTGGTGGCGACGCGAGGCCACCACCGATCCGGTATATCGAGAGGACGTTGAGCCGATGCTGGAACGCCTCGTGCCGTCCGATGCGGGGCTGGTCATCGAGCTTGGCTGCGGCGAAGGTCAATGGCTGCGCTGGTTCAGCAGATCCGGCCGCAAGGCTTTCGGCTGTGACCGCTCGCTGTTGCTGCTGGCCGATGCGGTGGACGCAGCACCTGTGGTGTGCGCCCGGCTCCCCGGATTGCCGTGGCTTCGCGACGGATCGGTGGCTGCGGCGCTTTCGGTGTTCGTGCTCGACCTGGTTGAGGACGCCGCAACCTTCTTCTCGGAAGCCGCAAGGGTCGTGAGGAGCGGCGGATCGCTGATCGTGGTCATCAATCATCCGGGCTTCACCTCCCCGGGATCCGGCCCGGTGGTCGACCTCGACGGGGAAGTGCTGTGGCGTTGGGGGAGCTACCTGACGAATGGGTCCTCGAAGCATCCGGCAGGATCGGGCCACGTGGTTTTCTACCATCGGTCGGTTGCCAGCCTGCTCTCGATGGCGGCCGCGTCGGGATGGGCCCTCGACTCGCTCGAGGAGACTGCCCTGGGTCCGAGTGCGATCGAACGAGAGCCCGCCTACGCGGGCCAGGAGGGGATACCCCGCTTCCTCGGAGCGCGTTGGGTGCGCTCAAGCAATTGAGGCAGGGGCCCGATACCAGAAGGGTCGATCCCGGAGGAGGGCAGCATGAAGGACCACCTCGTCGCCTACGAATACGGCACCGGCGCGATCTGGGGCTACGTTCGAGCCGGGTCGGCAGCGGAGATCACCGCGGCGGTTCCCCAGCTCGACGTCTACGACGGAGCACCTCCGTGGTTCACCAGCCGGGACCTTGCGATCCTGCAAGCAACCTCGGTCGATCTGGCCAAGGGCGGGGTGCTCGATCGGCTGATGCACCGATAGCCATGTTTGTTGGGCGGCTCGCAGGGGCTCGCCGCCCGACTGCCTGACCGTCACCAGAGGTGATGCGAAGCAATTCGGTGGCGGCTCGTAGCTCGCAGCTCGTAGCTCGATATCCTTCGAGGCGTGGTTACCCGTCCTACCTCCTCCGAGATTCCCGACAGCTCCGGCGTCTATCTGTTTCGTGACGCGCACGGGAAGGTCCTCTACGTCGGCAAGGCCCAGTCGCTGCGGAAGCGGGTTCCCAACTATTTTGCCGCCGATCTGCCGATAAAGACCAGGGCGATGACGTCCGCCGCTGAAACCATCGAATGGATCGTCACCCCGAGCGATGTCGCCGCCATCATGCTCGAGTACTCGCTCGTGCAGGAGCACCAGCCGCGGTTCAACATCCGGCTGCGCGACGACAAGAGCTTCCCGTACCTCGCAATCACGGTCGATGAGGAATGGCCGAGGGCCATGGTGATGCGTGGCAAGAAGCGGAAGGGCGTCCAGTACTTCGGGCCGTACGCCCACGCCTATTCGATCCGGCAAACGCTCGATCTGCTGCTGCGTACCTTTCCGATCCGCACCTGTTCCGACGCCAAGTATCGGCGCCATGAGGCAGCAGGGCGGCCGTGCCTGCTCGCCCACATCGAGAAGTGCTCGGCGCCCTGCGTGGGGGCGGTCGACGCCGAAACCTACGCGGAACATGTAGAGGGCCTCGCCGCGTTTCTTGCCGGAGACACCGCAGCGATTGTCGATCGGCTCGAAGCCGACATGGGGTCTGCCTCCGACGAGCAGGAATACGAGCAGGCGGCGCGGCTGCGAGACCGCCTCGTCGCGGTGCGCCGCGCCATGGAGCGTCAAGAGCTCGTCACCGATCGACGAGAAGACTTCGATGTGATCGGTCTGGCTCTCGACGAGCTCGAAGCGGTGCTCGTGGTCTTGCACGTTCGGCGCGGCCGCGTGACGGGAAGGAAGACGACCGTTGTCGATCGCGTCGAAGAAGTCACGACACCGGCGCTGGTCGGAATCCTGCTCGGCCGGCTCTACGGCTCGGAGCCGCCGCCGCGGTCGGTCCTGGTGCAGGAGTTGCCGGACGATCACGAGTTGTGGCAGGCATGGCTCGTCGACCGCAGGGAGGGACCGGTCTCGCTCCGTGTCCCCATGCGCGGGTCGAAGCGCCAAATCCTGCAGACCGCGATCGACAACGCCGGCGAGGAGTTTCGCCGTCACCGCATGAGGCGGCACTCCGATCACAACGCGCGGGCCCGTGCGCTCAATGATCTTCAGGAAGTCCTCGAGCTCGATGAGCCGCCGCTGCGCATCGAGTGCTACGACATCTCGACGATCCAGGGAAGCGACACCGTCGGCTCGATGGTGGTGTTTGAAGACGGCCTGCCCCGCAGTTCGGACTACCGGAAGTTCAAGGTCAAGAACGTTGCAGGTCAGGATGACTTCGCCGCCATGGAAGAGGTGTTGCGCCGTCGATTCACCGCGTACCTCGCCGACCGCGAGCGGCCACAGGCAGAGCGGGGTAGGTTCGCCTATCCGCCTTCCCTCGTCGTTGTCGACGGAGGAGCAGGGCAATTGGGCCGGGCGGTGGCGGTGCTCGATGAGCTCGGGCTCGACATACCGGCGGTGGGCCTCGCTAAGCGCCTGGAGGAGGTCTATCTACCGGGAGTCGGCGAGCCGCTCACCATCGAGCGGGGTAGGGAGTCGCTCTATCTGCTCCAGCGGGTTCGTGACGAGGCGCACCGGTTTGCGGTCACCTATCACCGCACGCTGCGCAGCAAGAGAATGATCGACTCGATCCTCGACGACGTCGACGGCGTCGGCCCGGCGAGGAAGAAGGTACTCGTTCGCAGGTTCGGTTCACTGAAGGGGATCAGGGCCGCTTCAAAAGAGGACCTGGCCGGGGTAGTTCCCGATAGGGTGGCGGAAGCCCTGTGGGAGACACTGCATGATTGAGCCACGAGTTGCGAGTCACGAGTCGCGAGTCGCGAGTCGCGAGCTACGAGCCGCCACCGAGTCGCTTCGCATCACGTCCACCGACGGTCAGGCGAGAGGGCGGCCGAGTTCCCGCGAGATATGGGCTGCCACCGAGTCGCTTCGCATCACGTCCACCGACGGTCAGGCGAGAGGGCGGCTGAGCCCCCGCGAGATATGGGCTGCCATCGAGTCGCTTCGCATCACGTCCACCGACGGTCAGGCAGTCGGGCGGCGAGCCCCTGCGAGCCGCCCCAGCAAGCATGGCTAAGGCGATGGATGACGGAGCGGAACCCCAGGACCCCCATGTCGTCGTGGTCACCGGAATGTCGGGTGCCGGGCGGTCTGCTGCCGCCAACATCCTCGAGGACCTCGGGTTCTTCGTCATCGACAACCTGCCGGCGAACCTGATCGTCGATGTGGTCGAAGGCTCCGGTGTCGGGGACGGCGATCGGGATCGCTTTGCCGTCGTGGTCGACACGAGAGGTGGCGTCACTGCCGACGAACTGGCCAAGGCCGTGACGGTGCTTCGCGATCGGGGTCTGCGCACCACGGTGCTCTATCTCGACGCAGATGATCGGGTGCTCATCCGAAGGTACGAGGAGAATCGGCGCCCGCACCCCATGCCGGACGCAACGCTCGGGGAGTCGATCGCCAGCGAGCGCGTCGGTCTCGTTGAGGTTCGGGCGCTGGCCGACGTCATCGCCGATACCACGGACCTGAATGTTCACCAGCTCGGTGACCGTCTTCGGAACGCGTTTGCCCGCGGCCTGCCCGAAGGACGCCTCCAGGTCGACGTGACCTCGTTTGGCTTCAAGCTCGGCGTACCGCGGGTCATCGATCTGCTCTTCGACGCCCGCTTCCTCCCCAACCCACACTGGGTCCCGGAGCTGAGGGACCAGACCGGGCGAGATCCGGACGTACGCGACTATGTCTTCTCTCACGCTGAGGCCGGAACCTTCGTCGAGCGGGTGACCGACCTGCTCGAGTTCCTCATCCCCGAATACGAGGCCGAGGGAAAATCCTATCTGACGATCGGCATCGGGTGCACCGGCGGTCGGCATCGGTCGGTGGCAATCGCAGACGAGATCGAAGAGCGTCTTCGCGCCGCCGGCGTCGAGGTCACCGTCCACCACCGCGACGCGGGTCTTGGCGAAGACGATGCACACCGGCACTGAAGCCGAAACCCTTCTCGAGGTGCTGGAGTTCGGTGGGGGAGGACCACACGTCGTTGCGATCGGCGGGGGTACCGGATTAGCCAGGGCATTAGGAGCGATCCGCAGCTACGCCGGGAGCATCGATGCGATCGTGACGGTCGCAGACGACGGTGGCTCGTCGGGCCGACTGGCGCCATCGCTCGACATACCGCCGCCCGGTGACATTCGGAAGTGCCTGATCGCACTGACGCCGGAGGAATCGGTGTGGCGCCGGCTCTTCGAATACCGCTTCACCGGCGCCGACGTTGAGGGCCACTCGCTGGGCAACTTGATCATCGCTGCACTCGCTGACATCGAAGGATCCTTCGAGCTCGCCCTGCGATCGTCGGAGCACCTCCTCGGCGCCCTCGGGTCGGTGATCCCGGCGTCCCCGCTGCACCTCGTTCTCGAAGCGACAATCGACGGGCTGCCGGTCAAGGGGCAGGTCAACATCGCCGTCGCCCGCGGCTCGGTCGAGCACATCGGGGTTTCCCCTGCGGACGCGGAAGCCAGCGAGTCGGCCGTCTTGGCCATCGAGTCGGCCGACCAGATCGTGCTCGGGCCCGGCAGCCTGTATACATCGGTAATCGCGGCGTTGGTTGTTCCCGGTATCGTCGACGCGGTCAACCGGGCGGATGCCGATCTGGTCTACGTGACCAACATCGTTACCCAGGACGGCGAGACCCTCGGCCTGGACGCCGCCGACCACCTCGACGCGCTGCTACACATGACCGGGATGCGCCCTCCCGGTGCTATCGTCGCCAGCGATTCCCCGGTGTCCGTCGATCCACCGCTTGAGGCGTTGGCCGTCGACGGCGAGGCGATTGCCACCTACGGCGGAGATCTGGTCACAGCGGACCTGCTCGACCAGGGCGCCGAGCGGCCGAGTCACGACACTTCCCGGCTCGGGGAGGTGCTCCGGGGACTCACAGAAACGTAACCCCAAGATTCCCGGAAGGCTCCTCATGCGCGTAGCAATCAACGGATTTGGCCACGGCCGATGTGATTCGAAGGAGAGGGCGCTGTCATGCGCGTAGCAATCAATGGCTTCGGCCGCATCGGCCGCAACTTTCTCAGAGCGTCTCAAGGTGGCGATGTGTACGCCAGCCTGAAACAGGCCGTTTCCGATGCCGACATCACTAATGCAGAAGGCGTCGGTGCAACCTGGGCACGACTCAAAGAAGCCATGACGGATATCGAGGTGGTCGCGATCAATGACCTCTCTGATCCCGAGACCCTGGCCTATCTCTTCAAGCACGACTCGGTGCACGGCAGGTATCCCGGTTCGGTCAGTCTCGACGGCGATGAGCTTGTAGTGGACGGCGACACCATCGCGGTCCTCGCCGAACGGGACCCGACGCGGTTGCCGTGGGGCGACCTCGATGTCGACCTGGTCATCGAGTCCACCGGCGTGTTTCGTACCCACGAGAGCGCCTCCCAGCACATCGAAGCCGGCGCAAAGTGGGTGATCGTGTCGGCCCCGATGGGCGACCCCGACTACTCGGTGGTGCTCGGTGTGAACGACGACGGCCTCGATCCCGTTCAGCACAGGATCATCTCCAATGCCTCGTGCACGACAAACTGCGTGGCGCCCATGGTCAAGGTGCTCAACGACACCTTTGGCATCAGGCGCGGCATGTTCACCACCGTGCATGCCTACACGAACGATCAGTCGATCCTGGACTTCGTCCACAAGGATCTGCGGCGGGCGAGGGCGGCGGCGATCAACGTTATTCCGACGTCGACGGGTGCGGCGACGGCCGTGGGAAAGGTCATGCCCGAGATGGTGGGCAAGCTCGAGGCAAAGGCACTGCGAGTTCCGGTCTCCGACGGCTCGATCACCGACCTGGTGGTGTCCGTGGATGCCGACGGGGTCACCGTCGACGCGGTCAACGCTGCTTTCAAGGATGCCGCGGATGGCCCGCTCAAGGGCATCATGCGCTACAGCGAAGAAGAGCTCGTCTCGACCGATATCGTTGGCGATCCGCACTCGGTCGTGCTCGACGCCAAGTCAACGATGGTGAACCACGACATGGTCAAGGTGTTCGGTTGGTATGACAACGAGATGGGGTACGCGGCCCGACTCGTCGACCTGGTGCGTAAGTTCTCCTGACATGACGCTGCCCTCCATCGATGATTTGCCGGTTGCCGGCGA
>Ga0255058_10000224_pt1 | contig 33754 bp, 32 predicted proteins | sample Cases_109_9_MG_FD_188637 | JGI IMG/M metagenome (GOLD analysis project Ga0255058, IMG submission 188637) | Seawater microbial communities from Amundsen Gulf, Northwest Territories, Canada - Cases_109_9 | ecosystem: Environmental > Aquatic > Marine > Gulf | place: Canada: Northwest Territories... | reverse complement strand
CTTAATAATATCATGGCAAAGATTGAGTGTATTAATGCAGGAGCTACCGAGGGAATTATGTTAAACAAAGATGGTTATGTGGCAGAAGGCACCGGTGATAATATTTTCATTGTAAAGGATGAGGAAATCCTTACACCACCCACTACTGCAGGAATCTTGATAGGAATAACGAGAAACGTAGTCATTGAACTTGCTAACGAAGCAGGCATGACGGTGAAAGAAGAACAACTGACGCGGGATGATTTATATAACGCTGATGAATGCTTTTTGACCGGAACTGCGGCAGAAATAATTCCTGTAGTCAATCTAGACGGAAGAAAAATCGCATCAGGAGATCCCGGCAAAGTTACTCTCAGCCTGTTAAAGAAATACCAGGAACTTACAACACAGTCTTCTGCGTGAGCATACTTCCCCGCTTTTTTGTAAACAGCGTTTCATAAAAGATCAAGCCAACTCCTACACATATTAGAGAATCCGCAATATTAAAGGTTGGCCAATGGTACCCCATGCCTAAATGAACATCTATAAAATCTCTAACATGATGATGGAAAATTCTGTCCCATAAATTCCCTATAGCGCCTGAAAGTATCATACCAAAAGCGATGTTGGAAAGTAACCCTGACCTGTCGAAATTCTTGTAAAACCACAGAATAACACCTATAGCTGCTAAACAAAAAAAAATGAGGATATTGTTTCTGCCTTGAGCATAGCCAAAAACAACACCCTCATTTTCGCTGCAAACAATTCCCAGAAAGCCTTTTATAATTACACATCTTCCCGTATCTTTAAAGTTTGCAAATACTATCCACTTTGTCAGAAGGTCAAGAAGAATACCAGAAAAAGTAACAGCCAGAAATACAATGGTATTTTTCGAGGCCTTAAGTCTTATCAGATTCTTCCTCCTCCTGTCTTTGACATTCAATACAATTCTTTACATAAGGCAGCGCTGTTAAGCGTGCTTTGGAGACTTTCTTTCCACACTCCTCGCACAAACCAAACTTTTTATTACCTATCCTTTCCAAAGCTTCATCTATCGCCCTTAACTCTTCCTCACCATTTTGAATAAGCCCGATGGTTAAATCGCGATCATAATTGTCAGTGCCAACATCAGCCATGTGGATTGGCACGGTTGACAGATCTCCTGAAGCATCCTGTCCAGATTTCCCCAGAGCTTCATCTTCCATAAAGTTTACGTTTCCAACCAGCTTTTCTCGAAGCTCCAGAAGTGTTTTCTTGTATTGTGCTAATTCTGCTGCCTTCAATCTAATCCTCCCCATACATATTTTAATAACCTTTAAAACGGGGAATTATACCATATTTCTTCTTCATTAAAAAGGGTATTTTTCCGAATCGAGGAATGAATATAACTAAAAATAGACTAATGTCAAGGGTTTTCTGATACCTGCAAACTACCTCAGATTCAGGCTTGTACCGGCCATAAAAAAACTAACTTGATTATTTTTACGATATATAGTATTACGTGTAAAAACCTTTTTAAATGCAAAATCAGACTCGAATTTGTCTGTTTTTCAACAACCTCAAGGTATTATTATGTTATTTTGTTGCACTTATATAAAAAAGACATTTTATTAATTTTTGAAGAAAATGCAGAAAATAACACACGAAATTATAATAGTCGTAGACTTTGGTTCTCAGTACTCCCATCTGATTGCAAGGAGAATCCGGGAACAAAATATATACAGTAAAATTGTATCGCACAAGATAACACCTGAAGAAATCAAACAGCTGAATCCTAAGGGTATTATTCTCAGTGGCGGACCTTCCAGTGTATATGCTTCCAATGCACCACGATGTGATGAGAAAATTCTTTTTATGGATATTCCCATTTTAGGGATATGTTATGGATTTCAATTAGGCAGCCAAATATTAGGTGCCGAAATAAAATCATCAGAAAACAGAGAATATGGAAATACCAAATGTACCATCAAGGACCATACATCTCTTTTTGATGATACACTGGGTGATTCTATAGATGTCTGGATGAGTCATGGTGATCAGGCAATAGGGCTTCCTGAAGATTTCCAATCACTTGCATATACGGAAAATTGTCCTTACGCAGCAGCAAGACATAAAGAAAAGAATTTCTATGGCGTTCAATTCCACCCAGAAGTTACGCATACTCCGGACGGCAAACAAATTCTGAAAAATTTCCTTTTCAAAATCTGCGAATGCTCCGGTGATTGGGAGATGAGTTCATATATAAAGAGTGCCATAAAAGATATACAAGAACAGGTGGGAAATGAAAGGGTTATTTGTGGTCTGTCAGGTGGTGTAGATTCTGCTGTTGCCGCCGCTCTTATTTACAATGCAATAGGCAATAAGCTTTCATGCATTTTCGTAGACAACGGATTGCTGAGAATGAACGAGTTTGAAAGTGTAATAGAAGCCTTCAATAATAATTTCAAAGTAGATTTACATCCTGTTAATGCAAGGGATAGATTCCTGGAAAAATTATTGGGTGTGATTAATCCAGAACAGAAACGAAAAATTATTGGTCACGAGTTTATTGATGTGTTTAAGGAAGAAGCAAATAAGTTAGCTGATATTAAATACCTGGCACAGGGCACCCTCTACCCGGATATTATAGAAAGCGTTTCTGCACATGGTGGCCCTACTGCCACCATAAAAAGCCATCACAATGTGGGAGCATTGCCTGCAGAATTGGGGTTTGAACTTGTCGAACCCCTAAAAGAGCTTTTCAAAGATGAAGTGAGGAAAATGGGCTCGGAACTTGGCCTTCCGGATGAAATTGTATGGAGACACCCCTTTCCAGGCCCTGGTCTTGCTATAAGGATAATAGGAGAAATTACAGAAGACAGATTGGAAACCCTCAGATATGCAGATGAGATCATGATCCAGGAGATACAATCAGCAGATCTTTATGGGAAAATTGCTCAGGCTTTTGCCGTCTTCTTACCGGTAAGTACCGTTGGCGTTATGGGAGATGAGAGAAGCTATGAAAACGTTATCGCTTTAAGGGCTGTCGAAACAACTGACTTTATGACGGCAGATTGGGTGAAATTACCATACGAAGTATTGGCCAGTATTTCAAGCCGCATAATTAACGAGGTCAGAGGAGTTAACCGTGTTGTTTACGATATCAGTTCAAAACCACCAAGCACTATTGAGTGGGAGTAATTTAAAACCTGCCAACAATTATTTTCACCATCAAAAAAGGTAAATATATTTCTTAACTTACTGCAACACCTTTTTCTGACGGTACGGTTACGGCACTACTCTTATACCAGTCCTGGTAATAATCTCCTGAATCATATAGTAGTCGAAGATTTTCCAGTACCTGCTCAAACACCTGAATCCAGTCAGAGCCAACCCTGAAGCCGAACATGGCATTACGCTTACCGTGAGTTGTACCTCCGATAGTCTGAAGTGATTTCCTGAATCGCAATCTCAGGTTGTCACCGGCATATAGATGGTCATACATATATTGCATGCCTTCAATGAACTCCTCAAGGTTCATATCTACGAGTCTATGAACAACATGTGCAGTATCATAATATTTCCAATCTTCAGGATAATTCTTTCTGAAAATTCTCTTTTCAGAATCAAGCCTGGCATAAAGCGCTGTCTTAGGAAACGGACAATTAATTCCGAAAGTAAGAACGTCAATATTATTTTCCAGTACAAACTCTGTCATTCTTTTGAATGAATCTTTGTCATCACCATCTGCTCCCAAAACGATGGACCCCCAGACAACAAGGCCGTGATCGTGGATTTTTTGAACGCTGTCATAATAATTATCAGCACCAATCCTTAAATTAGTCGTTTTATTCATCTTTTCCAGAACCGCTTCATTTGTTGATTCTATGCCGCAGAGAAATCCAAAATTTCCACTCTTTGCCATAAGATCAAGCACCTCTGCATCCTTTGATATATTGAGTGCAGTAAACCCAAGCCAGTCCTTTTTAATGCCCCTGTCTATCATACCACGAAAGAGATCTTTTGCCCTGTTTGCAGAGTTCTTACTATGTCCATAGAAATTATCTTCTGCAAACATAAGTCCCTTATAATCAGTTGATTCCATCTCATCCAGGACATCTTCAAACGGTCTTTCTCTGTATTTTTTTCCCTGAAAGGTCGGTACGCTGCAGAAATCGCAGTAATTTGGACAACCTTTTGTTGTAACAATAGATGAAAACTTGTAATCATATTTCTTCTTCAAGAGGTCCCTGTCCGGAAATACATGTTTCATCTCTGACAGGCCTGGCAGCCCGCCTTCGTACTTCTTTTTGAGTTCGCCATTTTCAAAATCTTTAATGACTTGTGGCCACAATGTTTCGGCCTCTCCGATAAAAATTGCATCCACGTATTTTGAAGCTTCTTCTGGTACTACTGAAGCGTGTATTCCTCCCATTATTACGGTCATGCCTTTTTTTCTGCAGACCTCAGCTATCTTGTAAGCTCTAGACACTTGATAGGTAACGGAAGTAATACAAACCATATCTACAGGCTCGAATGTAATATCTCCATTATCATCAAGAGCCAGTTCAAGATTTTCATCGATCACGTCAAACTCCCAGTCACCAGGTGTAAGGGCTGCGATGTATGCCAGGTTTAAAGGCATTTGAACTATGACAGATATGCTCTCCTCGCCATGTCTCCCGGGGGGATGTGGATTGATAAGCATCATTTTTCTCATTTTATTATCCTCCTAATTATTTAAAATCATATTGGACACCCTCCAGCCAGAGGATACTACAGCGCATATCCCCGGCCCAGGATTAGTCCAGTGCCCGGCCAGAAAAAGATTTTTGAAGGGTGTTGTATGTGAAAGTCTATTTGACCATGTCTGGTCTACAGTAACAGCCCAGCCATAAGCCGCACCTTTTGAATTATTTGTATAGCGATGCAAAGTCTTTGGCGTAGCGGCATCAATCACTTCAATATGGTCCTGAATGTTAGGTACAAAATTCTCGAGATAACTTATTGTATTTTTTTTCATCTTATCCTTAAATGTGCCCCAATCTTTTATATCATCAAAACTGTCTCTTAATGAGGCAACAACAGAAATTATTTGTTTATTATCAGGCGCTAAGCTTGAATCCACATCTGTTGGAACGGATATATAAAACCAATCATTATCGGAAAAACTTGTACTATTTGATGTATGATAAAAACCTCTTTTCAGACTTTTCAGGTCAATTCGGTTATCAAGCCCAAGGTATAAAAGAAAGAATGAAATACTTTCCTTCATACTCTCGATCTTGCGAATGTATGCGTCATCAACGGCATTTCCCTCCATTAAACAGAAAAAAGTTTGTCTAGGATCAATGTTTGATACAAAAATATCTGCAGCAATCTTATCCCCTTTTTCTGTTGTAACTCCTTTTATAATATTATCCTCTGTATGCAACTTCTTAACTCTAGAAGATAGCATAATATGGCCGCCATAGTCAATAAATTTTTGAGTAATTGCATCAGCAAAATTCTGGGTACCACCAACAGGAAAATAAGCCCCGTCCTTCAGATAATTTACCAGCATCTGACACATACCAATTGCCGAGACTTCATTAGGGGGAGAACCAATATATCCCCACTGTGCTGACAAGACCATCTTCAGCTGTTCATCAGTAAAGAAACTATCCAGCATTTCCTTATAAGTAAGATCCTGGTATTTGATAAGCATCTTATGTCTTTCTGTGCTGAACGTAGCCCTGTACAACCTGATAAATTCTTTAAAGAACAAAGACAGATTCTCACTTTCAGATGGAAAACGTTTTTTCAGCAAATCCACATAATCGTCAATCTCGGCAGGTATATCTATGGAAAATGAAGGGAAGTTAATGCTATCCATTGGATCAAGCTGCAGGAATTTAATGTTTATATCAAGCTCCTTAAGACATCTGCCAACTACACTCCATTTTCCACACCCACCAATATGATGAACCGCCGCATCGAAGATAAAACCTTTTCTCTTAAAAGAAGTACAATAACCTCCGGGAATACTATGTTGCTCAATAATCAGCACTTTCTTTCCCTGTTTTGCCAGGAAAGTTCCGCAGATAAGACCGGCAATTCCGGCTCCCAATACAATTACGTCATACTTAGGTTTTATTTCAGATTTATCAAGGGAAAAGTTACGCATGGAAGCAGACACTATGAGGTTATGAATATTTTGAGATGATTACGGATGAAATGTTTCCTGTATCAGAAAATGAGTTTACAAGTACATTCTTTACTTCTGATTCCCTGCTATTATCAGGCACACAATCCAGATTACATTCTTCATCTTTTTCCTGATAGTTTATTGTTGGAGGAATAATGCCATTGTTAATTGCCAGTACACCAGCAACACTCTGTAAGGCTCCTGATGCATCAAGGCATTCTCCTGTCATTGACTTTATGGCGCTCACAGGAACCTTGTCAGCATAATCGCCGAAATAATCCTTAATAATTTTGGTCTCCATTTTATCACCGGTCACACTGGAATTCGCACATGCAGAAATATAAGAAATGTCTTCAGCATTAAGCCCGGCTTCTTCCATTGCCATGGAAATACACCTTACACCTTGTGTGGTGTCAATGTCGTCATGAGAAACCTTATCCGGATTAAAGGTACAACCATAGCCTTTGATTTCTGCATAGATGTTTGCGTTTCTTTCCAGTGCATCTTCGAGTCTCTCGATCACCAGTAACGCAGCCGCTTCACCAATTATGAAGCCATTACGTCTTTTATCAAATGGGGCAGAAATCTCAATACCATCACCCCTGCTCCCGGATAATATCCCCGATCCGTAAGCACCCCAGAATATGTCAGCAGTCAATCCATGCACTCCGCCAGCTAACACTGCCTTTCCTCTGCCCAGCTTCAGGAAATCAGAAGCGTAAATAACAGCGTCCAATCCACTGGCAGTTCCTGTAGATATTGTAGAATTCAGACCTGTCGCGTTACAGAAAATAGAGACTCTGCTTGCCGGCGCATTCAGGACAGTGTTTGGAAAATCCATGGGATTGACGAAAGTAGGACCCTCCTCTAACCCTTCCAGGTCGAATGAGCTGATACTGTCAATACTGCCATACGTTGACCCGATTACTATTCCCAGTTCATCGGCACTGTAAATTTCGTGAGTGATCTTAGCATCGTCCATGGCAAGCTTCGCCGCAGAAGATACCAATAATGATGTCCTATCTATGTGACGGATTCCCTTTTTGCCTAAGTATACCTTTGCGTCAAAATCTGATATTTCACCCGCTTTTTTGCTTTTATATTTAGAGACATCAAATAGCGTGATGTCCTTTATTCCAGAAACACCATTCGTCAAATTGGCCCAGAACTCATCCTTGTTCACACCGATTGACGACAAGACACTTATTCCTGTAATAACCAAGCGACTATTCATAAATTTTTAACCCGTAAATTTCTTTAATATAAGACTACTATTATTGCCACCAAAGGCGTACGCATTATTCATGGCAATATCAACCTGCATTTCACGTTTAACATTTGGAACAAAATCTAGATCACACTCAGGGTCTTTAGTTTCATAGTTTATAGTTGGTGGAACTACACCTTCTTTTATGGCCAACGCACATGCGATCGCCTCTATGGCGCTTGCAGCCCCCATCGTATGCCCAAGCATTGATTTTATGGAGCTTATTGCCAGTTTTTTTGCATGTTCACCAAAGACCTTCTTTATAGATATCGTCTCAGCCTTATCGTTAGCGACTGTACCCGTACCATGTGCACTCATATACTGAACATCTTCGGGTTTTATCTTGGCGCTTTCCAAGGCTTTTTCCATCGCCGAAGTAACACCATTTCCTTCCGGGTGCGGAATTGTTATATGATAACCATCACAGCTCAGACCGTAACCCAGGATTTCTGCATATATATTTGCGTTCCTCTCCAGTGCGCCTTCCAGGGATTCCAGTACCAGCATTCCAGCACCTTCACCAACCAACAGACCTTTTCTATCTTTGTCAAAAGGTTGACAAATTTCCGGTGCTATAGCATTAAGCCTGCTAAAACCAACAAAAGCTACTTTAGAAAACGGATCAGAACCACCGGCCAGCATTATGTCTGTTCTTCCTAATTTTATCAGGTCACATGCATAACCGATAGCATAGTTTCCTGCTGCACATGCAGTAGGAATTATTGTACTTGGCCCCTTAAAACCGAATTCAATAGATATGTTAGAAGGCATATTAACGCAAGGATGCTTAAGAAACAGGCCAGGATCGACACTATCTTCTCCCTTTTCATGTCTTACATAGTTTACCTTTTCCAGAATCTGAATTTCACCTGCAGTTGTTCCAATTGAAACACCCGCTCTTTCAGGATCAATATTATTTAAACCAATGTTAGAGTCTTCGATAGCAAGTTTTGCTGCTGCTATAGCAAATTGTGACCCTTTGCCTATCTCCCGACTTGAACCATTACTAACATAATCATCATAATTGAAATCCTTAACGAAACAGCCTCTATGTACTCTAAAAGGAGAGGTATCAAATGATGTGACATCAGACACACCGGAAGTTCCCGAGATTAATGCATTCCAAAATGCATCTTTCTTGTTTCCTATAGGAGAAATAACACCCATACCGGTAATTACAATTCTTTTGTCCATGGATTTTTTATACTTTTACAGAATATTAAAGTTTTATCACCTTTTTAAAGATTCTCTATCAGCAACACCAAAACTCAAAGTTGCTTTTGTTACAACTTTGTCTCCTACCCTAGCTATTCCCTTAACTATTGCCGCACTGGAAATGATCTTTTCTATATCAATTTCCAGAATAAGTTGGTCACCAGGGAAAACAGGTTTTGAAAAACGTACGTTAGCGGATGCCAACAAAAAAACTTTATCTTTGTTCTGCTCAGTATCAAAGCTCTTTTTGAAGAGTATAATCGAGGCTTGCGCCAGGGCTTCTATGATTAGAACTCCCGGCATTATGGCAAAATCAGGGAAGTGTCCAGCGAAGAAAGACTCATTACCAGAAATGTTTTTTAAACAAACAATTCTGCTTTCCTTTTGAAACTCAACAACTTTGTCAATAAATAAGAAGGGGTATTTTTGAGGAACCAACTCTCTTACTTCCTCAAAGCTCAACATTTATAATAGCCTTTCGTCTTAATTGTTTTAGCCTGACCACTCCATAATTTGCTGGACAGGCATCGATGAAGAAGTATTTTAGCTATTTTTTTTCATTTTCTTCAAGGGTAGATCTTGTCATTTCAATTGTGGCATTCAGTGACGTAATATCTACGAGTTTTTCTTCCGGTATCTGAACCTTAAATTTCTTCTCTATAAGAGCCAGGATTTCCAGTGCCAATAAGGAATCTATCTCCAAATCCTTAAAGAAATCGGCATCTCTTTTCTCCCATATTTCACTCTCTTCCAACTCTGTTACTTCAGCCACAATTGCAGTAATATCTTTTTCTAAGTTCTCTACAGACAATATCTTACCTCCTTAATAAGCAACCAGAAATCTAACTTAATACAAAAACAACAAACACTCTATTAATAAAAGGGTAACAAGAAGTTGTTTTCTATAAAAATTGCTGATTTACAAAATATGTATGAGATTTGATTATGATTAAAGAAATTTGTTAAAACGAGGAAAATAACAAACTTACATCAATATGTCAATAACAATCTTAAGGCTAATGTTGCAATTTTAAGGCAGTTTATTATTAGTGTAATACGTATATTATAAGGTTTCTCTTCGCTATTAAAATATATATCCGTTCCAAATTGAGGGCAATTCAAGCAACTAGTTTTAGTAATTCTCGCTAAGATTATTGTTTTCCGTATTACGTTTATCAAACTTCTACCATATCTACCAAAAATTTCTATCTGTAAGTAATAAAATCATGTAAAAGTATCCAAAAAGTATAAGTCTGTAAAAATTGCGAAATATCCCCTTTAATATAAAAAGTAAGAATTTTTACATAAATTTGCTTGACAACTACATTTTGTATGTTATTATCCTGACTGTTATATATCTGTCACATCTATCATATATCATAAAGGACAGGATGCGTAGCATTGCGTTCATAAATCAAAAGGGTGGAGTAGGAAAAACAACCTCGACTGCGAACGTTGGGGCATGCCTGGCTACGCTTGGCAAAAAGGTGCTGATGATTGATCTCGATCCTCAAGGCAACATGAGTATGCATCTTGGTGTCAACGTCAATGGAAAAGATTCATCCATTTACCAAATGATATGCGGTAAGAGGAAAGTTACTGAAGTATTAACAAAGACAGAAATAAGTGGTCTGGATATAATCCCTTCTGATATCGATCTTGCAAGTGCAGAGATAGAACTTGTTAACACAGTAGGGCGCGAAACTATCGTCAAATTTTATCTAGATAAATTGTTAAATAAATATGATTATGTTTTAATTGATTGCCCGCCTTCTCTAGGACTTCTCACACTGAATGCACTCACTGTAGCCAACGAAATATTCGTTCCTTTACAAACCGAATTTTTCGCCTTACAGGGTGTAAGCAAATTATTACAAACATTCGATGTTATAAAGAGGAGGCTGAATAGTTCATTAGAGATTACAGGAATAATACCCTGTATGTACGATAGCAGAACAAAACTTGGAGCTGCAGTGCTTGATAAGATCAAGGAATATTTTGAAGACAAGGTGTTTACCACCATAATTAGAAAGAATATTAAACTTTCAGAAGCACCAAGTCATGGCATGCCAATTATAACATATGCTCCGGATTCTAATGGAGCACAAGATTACATAGCTCTAACTAAGGAAGTAATTGCTCAAGAGAAAAATATGCTTAAAGGGGTAAAAGCAAAGAAGCAGAAAACAGAAATTAGAGAGCATGCTTTCTATTAATACAATTCAAGATTCTTAATCAAACTGAGCCTAACCTTATTTGTCGCTTTTAGATTATAAAATCTCGGTGACGTTCACTCTTTAAAGGGAGGTTTTATGCGAAAGAAAAATGCACTTGGGATGGATCCCCTTAGCTGGCTGAAAGGAAAGAATAAACAAGAAAGCCATATGAAAAATCCATCAGAGCCAAATGATGATAATGAATCAAATATGGAAAGTGAAATACAAGAAGAAATTGCTTATGAACCAAACAGCGTAAAAGAGGCGTACCGAGACAATGAATTAAATCTAAAAAATGAAACACTGGAAGATAGAACCTATGAGCCCAGCGACGTGACAGAAGCGTATAGAAAGTCTATTCTGGGAGAGAAGGCATATGGTTTTCATGTTAAGAAGCCACACGAAAGAACACAAAAAGATAGTCCCGCAACTGCCTTTGTAATTGTCTACACTATATTATTGCTGATCTTGGGGTTCATAGTCTATAAAGACCTGACAAAACAAATTGACACGCTGAACACAAAACTGTCAAGCATAGAAAAACAAGTTGACTCTGGCTTTATAAACTATGAGGAGACAAATGAAGTATGGTAATTTCTAAACAATCAGTTGTAGATATGTTTATTGTGCACTACGATTTTCTATAGCAGAGTTTTCAATATTAAATATTTTCTTATGTCCATTATCTAATAATATCAACTCCCCACTATTAGAAACACCAAATCGCTTTCCTGAATATTCTTTTTGTACACCAATTCTTTTTTATTTTATCACTGAATAGACAATCTGGTTTCCTGCATTTCGTGGGTTGAATCTTGATGAGACTTTGGAAGTTCTATCTATGTAAACAACACTCATTTATGAGGCTCAATAATCACTTTTATAGATTCTTTGGCTTCAGTAACGAGCGTGAAACCACGTTCAGTCTCTGCCAATCCTAAACGATGAGTAATCATATCTTGTACTGGTACACGATTAGAACTAATCAGTTTTATCGCCACATCTATATCAATAGGGCTGGCACCGTATGTGGGCATTAAGGTTATACAATCACGCCAGAAATCATTGAACGGAACAGGAAGTTCAACATCCGGACCTCCTGGAGCAAAAAATAAGACAGTACCTCCACGACCAACAGATTTAAGCGCTGTTTCTAAGGCAGGAACGGCTCCGGTAGTTGCAATCACACGATCAGCAAGCCTGTTACCATTTAACTTGAGCAGATGTGAAGGAAGATCGTCATGAGCAGATATAACAGAATCGGCTCCAAGTTTTCCTGCCATGTCCATGCGATATTCACTTATGTCCGTCGCAATTATCTTTCCCGCTCCTGATGCTCGAGCAAGTAATATATGGAGAAGACCCGAAATACCACTGCCAATAACGACTACGGTCTGGCCTGGCTCTATGCGTGCTAATCTCTGCCCGCGAACCACACAAGCCAGTGGTTCGATTAATGTCCCGTCTTCCAGCGTCATATTATCAGGAAGTATAAATACCCCCCTATCTACATTGATCTCCGGCACTCGTACATATTCAGCAAAACCACCGGGATCAAAATTCGTGCTACGTAAGGTATCACAAACAGTATGATTACCGTTTAAGCAATAATGACATGTATTACAAGGCACATGATGAGACACGAATACTCTGTCGCCTTTATTGAATCGTTTTACACCCTCTCCCGTTTCCACAATTTCACCGGTCGCCTCATGACCCAGTACCAGCGGAGCCTTGTGGATACGATACCACTCCATTACATCACTGCCGCAGATACCACATGCCAGTGATTTTAATAATATTTCACCCGTACCAACCTGTGGAGTCGGCATTTCCTCCAGCCTTACATCCTTATTGTTATAATACATTGCTACGCGCATGATGAAATTAATAAAGCACTAAATTCAAATAGAAAATGCTTCAAACATTTAATATAGAATTTAGTGCCTTGTGTTAAGTCTTATTATTTAAATGTTTCACGTTTTATTGTATAGCAAACACCTGGGTGCTACCGGCTGCTATCCATTCTTTGTCTCATTGAATATATCGTTGGCCTCAGTGGCAGTTGCATTTTTGTGAATAATGGCATGCAAGGCCTTGGCCATGGCAACAGGGTGTTCATGCTGCCAGATATTCCTTCCAAGATTCACGCCAATAGCTCCCTTTTGCATACCATCTTGAACGAATTCAAAAACCTCGAGCGCTGTATCTACCTTTGGTCCACCTGCCATAACGACTGGAACAGGACAACCTCCCGTAACTTTATCAAAATCTTCACACCAATAGGTTTTTACCACCTTGGCTCCCAGTTCTGCAGCGATACGGCAGCATAATGATAAATACCTGGCGTCCCGCTTTTGCAGTTCCTTACCAACAGCCGTAACCGCCATTACAGGAATGCCGTATTCTTCACATTCATCCACGAGCTTTCCAAGGCTAAGCAGTGTCTGTCTCTCATATTCGCTGCCTATAAAGATTGACAGTCCCACTGCTGCAACATTGAGCCTGAGAGCGTCTTTTATGGAAGTGGTGAGCCCCTCGTTTGCAAGGTTTCCTCCAATCACGCTGGTACCGCCTGATACCCGAAGAATAATGGGTTTACTATCATCAGGATTTATAGCAGCGCGCAATACGCCCCTTGTGACAAAAAGTGCATCACAATACTCAATAATCGGTTTAATCGTCTCACCAGGTTTTTCCAGCTTGCTTGTGGCTCCCAGAAAATATCCATGGTCTATCGGCATAAACATGCACTTGCCATCAGGCCCCATAAGCGATGACAACCGGTTTTTCATTCCCCAATCCATTTCCTACACCTCCTCATTCTAACTGTTATATCGTTTAATTCTTCAGTTCAGCCCAAATTTAATCACATTTCAGGCAGGCTCATCAGGCCTGATTACCAAGTAACCTTTATTTATCAACCAGTGATGAAATTCATAAGTTGTATGTATGCATTCATTCTTACATATTGCCCTTATTCTTTCGTATTCTTCTGAACCTTCCTCCTGGGCATCAAGATCAAGCTGAACCGGGCACTTAATATCCTTGCAATATTCTCTGCGTTTATAATCAATATAACCATCTATTGACATCAGCATTTCCTTATTTATCAGGTAAAAAAATATTATATAATATGTTGGATTAAGTGGTATTTACGGCAATCAAAATTTTACAGCAAATATCCTCTACCCCATTACAATTGGAGGAATCATAGAAGATTCAATTTATTATGTCAACGGAAAATGTCAATGAAACAAAATGATAAAAATTTTCTTGTTTCCGTTGTGTTATTTACAAAAACTACCGTTTTTTTCAAATTTACTACTTCAGGGTATAAATTTTGCTCTATTCTAAATCATATTAATGATTTTATACAAATGTATTCTCTTATAATAGATCTATATGTATTAAGGCTACACTTATTCTTTTGCAGAAACAACATAACATCATAATGAGGTTATGCTTAACTCAATTGTGGAGGATTTATAATGAGTTGCTTATTATTCAAAAGAACATTTTTTCTGGCTTTGTTAAACATTGTAATAGTGATTGTTTTCGCAACATTATGGCAAAAAAATGTTCTGGCAGGGAAAAATGTACATTCATTTTATCTACCCAGCATTCTCAAGCAAGGTACTGATGTACAGCCAAGGGAAATTTTATTCGCCGTAAAATATCCGGGTGATATTAAGGTTGACGCCTCATGGGAACCCGGTGAAAAGGAACTAACCATAACAATATATGATCAGGACGGAAAATCCCTCGTGAGCAAAAAAGATAAGAGCCCGGTCCATCTTGTTTACACATATACTGAAGATCATTTTAAAAAAGCCAGATTCCTTGGTAATTCCTTCAGGGTTGGGATTTCACAATCTCCTTTCAAGACTATAAACGGAAGCGTCAAAATCATTACTCCCGGTAAAACAGTAATAGAAGAGGATAATTCAATTAACACTCGCGGCCCGTACGGGACCTTCATCGAAGAAGAAGAAAAAGAAGAAGATTCAGAGAACTAAAACTTCTAAGAATAATATCCTTCATCTCCTCGTTCCCAAGCTCCAGCTTGGGAACGTTACTTAGCGCTCGGCAAAAGACTTTTTCTCCTGGGTGACTGAACGAAAAAATCTAATCCGCTCTTTCCGACTTTCCGGCGGCAAACCTTGAGGAGTCGGACACTGTCTTAAAGGTTCGTCACATTGTCCACACACTGGGAAAAGCATAGAGTCTTTTAAGGCCTTCCTCTTCCTTTCGGCTATAATACGAACATCATCATTTACCAGACTCCCGATTCGTGTAGCGCCAGTCAGGTCATGGCAACATGCAAGCACTTCCCCTTCCCATGTTAAAAAGGTATGGAACTGAAAGAGGCTGCATATTCCGGATTCGAGCCCAATGGATTGTGGTTCATATATTCCCGGCAATCTTAGATTTCCACCCCGTCCGTGACATACCGTCATACTGGAGCCTACTCCCCTCCTCTTCCAGAAGCTGACATATTCTTCCTGTTCTTCACTGTTGATGTCAGTAATTATACCAGTCACCCTTAAACCTGCATTTCCTCTGGCAAGATCTATTAATTCAAGAGTCCGCTTTAACGCATTATCATAAGACACCTTTGGGCATAACTTTTTAAAGACACTTTTTCGTAAGCTTGGAAAGGAGAGTGTGATAGAATTAGGACTGGACTCAACAAGCTTTTTGGAAATTTCCTTATTTAATGATGCAGGATTTATTACTATTCCCACATCACCACCTTTCCTGCGAATCTCGTAAATCCATTCAAATACATTCGGATGTGATAGCGGATCACCCATGCCGGAGAATGTTATAAGACTTCCTTCACCGGTAAGCTTCTCCGAGACTGCCTTGAATACACATTCCGGCATCATACCTTTCGGCCTTGTTATAGCTTCACGGGGACACATAAGACAATCAGTACTGCACCGGTTGGTGAGTTCCATGTCTACGGATACAAACGCCCAATCAGACGGCATGCTGTTTCTCCTTCCTGACTGCCTCGAGCCATGCAGTACCGAAGCGTTCGTCCGGTTCCAGATAATGGCCTTCACTCCACTCGTTCCACGACGCAATGAAGGATAGTTTGGACTTGTTAAATTTCTTTGTATAGCTGATTGCCCGGCCAAGAAAATCAGAAAAGAGTGCGGGATCCTCATTCACCACAACAGGCCACCAGGGATAACGCTCTTGTTTATGATAACCATTAACGGCTGCCCGCGGTGTGGCATCCCATCCGGGTGACACTGAGGGAAAGTAAGTAAGCCCTGACTTATCAGCAAAACCCTCCCATTCTCTGCTTCGCTTTTTGACCAGTTTACCATAATCCTGTTGGTATTCGCCCTTCCAGTCAGGGAGCCAGACGTAGTGGCTTATGCTGTCAAACCCGGACATCTTGAACTCAGCAATCATAGCAGGCGCCGGATTGATGGCCATAATATGGAGGCCGGGATATCCTTTCTTAATAAGATAGTCTTTAGCTTTGTAGATTGCCAGGGACGCCAGACCTGGCCCCAACTGCCGGAGAAAAAAGGTGCTGTCAAAGATGGAGAACAGGGGCATGCCGTCTATGCGTACGTAACTTGATTTTGAAAAGTACCTTCCCTCAAGAAATCTTATCAACTCCACAAAATCATCAGGGTCTGTGTACACTAACCTTCCGGGATCGATATTATGACCGGGTTTGTGTTTTACCGGAAGGACTCCACGGGGCATACGGTTTGCCCACATGAGGGCGAATGGAAAATCACCACCACCATCTTTACCTAGAAATCCATTATCAAGAGCCGCCTCGAAAACACGTTTTCCCCGTGACCAGAAAAAACCGTACACGAAGAAATCCACACCGTACTCACCGGCAAGTCCGACCTGTTTCTGTGCAGTGGAGGGGACTGAATCATCGTACTGCCCATCAACAGGGAGTCGTGGTTGATTATGGTCTGGAAAACGGGACGGAGCATTCAAAACAAGGTCCCACTCACTCCAGCCCGGCTGGAATTTACAGTCTCGCTCGGGACAAGAATGCCAGCCCGGATAAACATATGCACCAATTGCTATACTCTTGTGAACCATTTTATTCACCAATAATCTTCACCAGAACCCTCTTCTTTCGCCTGCCGTCAAATTCTCCGTAAAATATCTGTTCCCAGGGGCCAAAGTCCAATTTACTTCCAGTTATTGCGACAACAACCTCGCGACCCATCACCTGCCTCTTAAGGTGCGCATCACCATTATCTTCACCAGTATTATTATGACGGTACTGCGAGATTGGTTCATGTGGAGCCAGCTTCTCCAGCCACTCTTCATAATCCTGATGAAGGCCGGACTCATCATCATTAATAAAGACAGATGCGGTGATGTGCATGGCATTGACGAGGACAAGGCCCTCCTGCACGCCGCTTTCTCTGAGGCAGGTATTTACCTGAGGCGTGATGTTTATAAACTCTCTCCTTTTCGTCACATTAAACCATAGCTCTTTACGATAGCTCTTCACTTTCTCACACTCCTCTCTTTTAATTATATAAATATTGTAAGTTTACATTCTCACTTCCCTTTCCTCAACAACCAATTATAACGGTTGACAAGATATCGCACTATACTATAGTATACCCATGGAAATATTGAGCTTATGGCTTTCTGCACAACTAAAGAATTAAGAAATTAAAGAATATGAAAATTATGCTATCAAGGATTATCAATTTCACAAAAACCGATATCTGGAGGATCCGCTTACAAGACAATCCCGGCAAAAAGATATTTTTTATTAAACAGCTAAGGGTTGTTCTTTTGGCATTTCGCGGATTTTATGAAGACAAATGCAGCCTGAGGGCATCGGCTCTCACCTATTACTCTTTACTTTCAATTGTTCCTGTTGTTGCCATGGCATTTGGAGTAGCAAAGGGTTTTGGTTCTGATAGAACCCTTGAAAAACAGCTCCTGGAAAAATTTCCCGGTCAGGAAGATGTGCTCATGCAAGTCACAGGCTTTGCCCGTTCACTTCTTGAAGAGACCAAAGGAGGAATGATAGCCGGCATAGGTATAGCGGTTCTTTTCTGGATAGTAATAAAACTATTAACCAACATAGAGCGTTCATTCAATGATATCTGGGGAATAAAAGAACCACGAAGCACAGCCAGAAAAATAACTGATTACATCTCTATAATGCTTATTTGTCCTATTCTTATAATTATGTCAAGTGGTATTACTGTGTTCATAGTTACCCAGGTAACTCTCATAACCGAGCATTTCGCATTCCTGGGGTTTTTCAGCTCTATAATACTTTTCTCACTCAAATTAATACCTTATTGCATCCTCTGTGGAGTTTTCACATTTATTTATATATTTATGCCTAATACTAAAGTCAATTTTAAATCCGGCCTTATAGCCGGTTTGATTGCCGGTACAACTTACCAGGTTGCACAATGGGTATATATCAACTCTCAGGTCGGGGTAGCGCATTATAATGCTATTTATGGAAGTTTTGCCGCATTACCACTCTTTTTGGTATGGCTGCAGATTAGCTGGCTGATAGTTCTCTTCGGAGCAGAAATCTCTTTTGCCCTTCAGAATATAGATACATATGAATTTGAACCTGATTGCTCACGTGTAAGTCCTTCCTTCAAGAAACTACTCTCTTTACAAACAACCCATTTACTCATAAAGAATTTTTCCATCGGACAAAAACCATTAACCGCAAACCAGATTTCACACTCCCTGGAAATACCCATTCGGCTGGTGCACCAGATACTCTACGAATTAGTCGAGTGTGGAGTTGCTGTTGAAACCAGGACTGAAGAGGATCAAGAGTTCGCATATCAACCTGCCCGCACTATTAATGTGCTTACCATAAAATATGTCATTGATGCTTTGGAACGAAGGGGGACCGATAACATACCCGTTGCACAGACTGAAGAACTAAAGACATTATCAGAAACGCTGAAAACATTTAATGATACAATTGAAAAATCCTCCGCAAACAAGCTGTTAAAAGACATATAAAAGCCTTTAGAACGTAAAATGTTCTATCCACTCATAACCTCGACTTGCTCAATCACCTTTTTATCTATTTCCTCAAGTAACCTCTCTTTTGTTAGATATGCTTTCTGAAGAAATACAAGGTTTGGATCAATCTGCTTTAAGTTATTATAAGCATATGCGGGATAGCTACTAACCACGATAACCGGAATATCAGCGTATTCAGGCATGCTTTTCAGGTGTAGAATGAGTGTATCACCGGTCATCATGTTTAACAGTATATCTGTAATAATCAGATCTGGCCTCGTTTCTTCTAGTTTCTCTAATGCTTCGTCTCCATCATACACACTGATGATTTCATAACCTGTGTTCTCTAACATTACTTTAAAAAGGGCATGAAAGTTTTGCTCATCATCGACTACCATTATGGTTTTGTTCATTTTTTCTACCCCTTTCATTGGTAAAAGTTTTTAAATTTAAAATGGTGCTCTATATATCACGGCACCTATCTCCTTTATTTAACCCTCTGACTTCTCAGGTAGATACTTATCCAAAATAGTCTGAACCTGCTTTTCCGTAGGTACGCCGTTTATGAAATGGCCATTAATGAAAACTCCGGGTGTACCATTGATGCCCAGTTCTACACCTTCAGCGATGTCAGCCTCTACCATTCTCTCTCCTTGCCCTGATTCCATACTTTCTTTAAATTTATCCATATCCAGGCCAACTTGTTCTGCATAACCATATAGACTTGAAATGTCCAGTTGTCCTTGATTTTCGAATAATAAGTCGGCGTAAGGCCAGAACTTTTCCTGCAAATGTGCGCAGGCTGCTGCATAGGCAGCGGTACGGGCATCTTTATGCATGTTTAGAGGGAAATTCCTGAACAAAACACGCACATCCTGGGGATATCGTGCAAATAAATCCTTTATCTGTTGATGGGCCCTACTGCAGAATGGACACTCAAAATCTGTAAATACAATCACCGTTATCGCTGCATTGTCTGACCCCATTTCCGGCCCCTGGCGGGGATTTTCATCTAAAACCAAAGGTGCTGGTTTCGGAAGCAAAAAACTGACATTGTACTCCTGTTTCAACTGATCATAATATTTTTCTCTCTGAGACTTCCCCTTTCTCATTTTCAAAACAGTAACAATTTTATCCCTCACACTTTCAAGGGGAGTATCGGATAACTTACTCTTATTCGCATTATACACTTTCTGAATTTCTTCTTCTGTAACAGTGATAACATCATCAACATTTTTCCTCATTAACTGTCTTACTGACAAGTTTTGGCTGGCAGCCTCCATCGAAAAAAGTTCATTTTCAAGCCACTTTAATCTTGTTTCATAACGTTCCCACTCAATTTGCTTAAGTTTTCCGCGTACAGCATGATCAACTTCTCCTAATGTAATTGTTCGTTCACCCATATGTGCTGCTACCTTACTATCTGGCGTAAAGGAATCAATTGAAGCTGCCTCGATAGTTCGTTCCATACCAATAAAGATAACAGAAGGTAAGATCAGTAAACATAACATGGACTTTGGCACAAGTCTCCAATTCGGATTTCTTAATAAAGATGCGAGGTTTTTACTGATTGCGTAATGCCAAAAGTTTGTTATAAAAATGCTTAATATCAATGCCGCAGACAGAAGGCAAAAAGGACACCAGTGCTTAATAACAGCTGCCTGTAAGTATATGAGATATCCTGCAAAAAGATTCCCTGTTAAGGAAATATAAAAAATCCATCGAGCTGCATCCGCCTTTCTTTGAGTTGCTCGTGCATACAAGGCCAGGAAGGCAAAACAAAAATAAGCACCCAGACCAAGAGTTGAAAGAGGAACTCCAAAGATTCGGGTATACGGGCTGGACAATACAAATGAGCAACCAGACCCCTGGCCGCAGGCTTGCCCTCCAAACAGATGGATATATGATAAGTATCCTGTATCCAAAATACCTAAAATGGCTAAGGCAAATATAATAATCATTTTAAAAACACTCCTTACATCTGTTAGAAAGATTAATAAAATAAAATTGGTATTGTGATAAAGCGACTAATGTGCTAAAGTACGACCACTTACGAATCATTTTTCTGGCAAGGGTAATGTTCTTACCCTTGCACAGAAAACGATAGATAACTTCCTTACAAAGTTTCGTCGGCTTTATGAGCAAGATACGAGAGATATAACCCGTATTGACGACTATGTAAGGCGATGGTTGATTTGGGCAACGAGTGGAGTAAGCGTATTTGATTTCGTTCACCCCGACTTCGCGCTCGATACCCACGATCCTTTACCGCTCCCCTTACTTTACAACACCGTCTGTGGTTGTGATGATTGGGGACGGGTATGAAGAGCTAGTCGTTGGTTCTTCATACACCGATCCGCCTCCACTGGTTCCCCAGTATCTTTGTAATACAGGTGTCGGTTTCGGTGTTACTGAGTCTCTCCAATCGTCGAATACTACCTCAATTAGATCTAACCCATAGTCCTCGGGTTGTGGTTGCAATCCGCACTCTATGACCTTCTCGATATCTGTTTTATGCCTATTTTCGTACATACATTTGCAATGTGTAATATAACCTTCTAAACCTACATAATAATCCATCATTTTATGCCGTGTTTCCCAATCTTCGACTTCGTAACTTTCCAACAAGAAGTCGTATTGTTTCTCTGCGCATGTCCTGGCGTTTGCGTTACTTAGTGCTGAAAATCCTACGGATAATGATATTAATGATACGCCAATTATAGTTGTTAATTTGATTCTCATTTTATTTCTCCTTAAATTAAAAAGTTTTAAAAAATGTTAAAGAAAGTTTTACGACTTAAAATACGATTACAACTGACTACATGAACTACTTTACAACTACCTTAACTAATTTCCTGTATCACATATTCTCACCTCCTTTCTTCTATTTCAAAAACTCGATTAAAAAACAAACTAAAACAAACTTGATGTTGTAGTATCGCTATTGATGTACCAATCGCTTTGTTTTCTATGAAAGTTTTTTTAGAGAGGATTTAAGTGTTTACGATTGAAGAAGATATGCAAAATAAATTTATTATGGAGGTCATTAGAAATGATAAAACAGCCTGGTGAAATACTGGCGAATAAGTGATTGTATTGGTGAACGTTCACCAATTATTAACCATACCTGAATGGTGTTTAAGAGGAATGATAACAAAACCAGACTTTTGTCAATATTGTCTATGGTTTTCAGCAATCGTATATTGCTCAAGGAAACTTAAACATCAGGATACACAGGGATAATTACAGGCCTGCCCGACGAGCCGTGTGGCGGGTGAGATGTGGGTTGGGGTGATCAATAATTGAAGCGAATTTCCTGATAATTTATTTAAGACCATTTTCCTTGAAACAGTCTACATACCTTTTATCAGCTCCATGAATGTGGTCAACTAAATACTGCTTTAAGTCTTCAAGTACCTCATCTATAACTTTAATTTCACCGTCCATTAATTCTTTACTGTAGTTGGAAATTATTTCAGAAAAATTATTATGTTCATCTTTGTGAGATTTATAATCATAATATTCAAAATTCATCATGTGCATCTCTTCAGTTTTAAAATGCTCTAGTGCATACACAGTCATTTCAACTAATATCTCTGATATCGCTCTTGGACTATTATCATGTTGCTTTGCTTGAGTAGCTTTATTGATAATGTCAATGAACTTCTTATGCTCCTCATCAATCATTGACACGCCCACACTGTATTTGTTGTCCCATTTAATCATTTATAATATTTCCTATGTAAAATTAATATGGAAATCCAACTATTTAATATTCCCATTATTATCAATAATTACAAACATGAGGTAGAGACCAATATGTATGCCAGAAGGTGTTTATGCAGTTCCTTTTCTTGCCTATGCTTTATTACTAGATATTAGTTCCAGATTTAAGAAATTCTACTAAACATGTACACCAAAAGAGCCTTTTATTACTATTGCACAGAAAACGATAGAGAACTTCTTTACAAATGGAGTAGATGCTTTCTAATAGGTTAAATACCAATCAAATCATTCCTCTCCTTTAAGCCGTTTCAGTTCTTCGGCTGCCATCTCCCTCACCTTTTCGTCTTCGTCCGTTAAAGCACCCTCCAGGGCCTGGATTGCCTTGTCCCCACCAATCACCCCAAGAATTTCTACAGCACTTAACCTGACCTCGGCATCCTCATCCCCCAACTCATCTTTCAGAGGACCAATGATAATTTCATTTTCCATTTCCTCATCTCGGATATCCAAATCCTCATCATGCGGGACTTCACCAAGGGACCCAAAAGCGGCCCCTCCTGTAGTAACTATCATTGGCTCTGATTCTTCAAGAGGATCACCCATATGCTCCTCCGGAAGACCCGGACCTTTGCCATACTGGTCTATACTCAAGGATTCAAGATAAGATCCTCCTGTGGAGGCTGTCATTGTCTCCAATTCTTTAAGAGGGGCTGGCATATGCTCCTCCTGTATATCAACGTCTTCGCCATACGGTTCATCGTATAAATGAGTTTCTTCTCTGTAGGTTATCATTGGTTCTGCTCTTCTATGCGGGCTTTCCCCTGTATTTGATAAGATGACAACCTTTCTGATTTCATGCTCCTCTCCTTTTGAATATTCTCCGCCATAGGTGAAGACATAATCGTAATCCCGGAGCAGCTTCTTAAGTCCTTTTTCCATGGGTAAACGGGAGAAGTTGGTAATAAAGGGCTCCTCTGCGGAAGCGTAAAGGACAATTTTTATGGATGTCTGTCTGGCAATCTCCAACAAGACTTTTCTGAGAGGTATGTCCCTCACCTTCACTGTTAGTAAGTTATCCTCCGCATGGATGACAGAAGAAACGTCTACAGCCTTATTGTTACCTGAAGCTCCTGTGCTAAAGACAGGGATTAAGAGAAAGAGAATAATATAAATACGGTATTTGAATCTAAACATTTTACTTACACCTCCTTAACTATAATTTTAAAGTCAGTTCTTAAAAAGGCAGGATAAGAATCATTATGATTCTTACCCATCTTACCCTTTATACTTCTATTGCACGATCTTTTGTTCTTCATCAAGTCCTGCCTGATTAAGTGTAACCAGTTTCTCCTTAGGCTGTGCTGATAAGGCAAGTAGCATATCTTCAATGGATTTCTGTCTGCCTGCCATTGCGGTAAGTGTTTCTTTGAGTTGTTCGTTTTCGATTTTTAATGCTGCGATTTCTGCATCCTTTTCAGCCTTGAGTGCTATGTTATCTTTCCTAACAGCTTCATTCTCAGCCTTTAATTCCTTGACTGCCTCAACCAACAATGCAGTAATTGGTGCATATTGCATACTGAAATGTTCACCTTTTTCACTCACTACTTCAGGTATGATCTTCTGCGCTTCCTGTGCAATAAACCCAATCTGCCTTCCTTCTTGATGATTGGCAGTATCTTTCCATTCAAACTGGACACCCCTGAGCTTTTCTACTTTATCCAGGGCATCCTCAATGGTTACGACATTCTTCTTTAAACGTGCATCAGAATCATTAAACCAACTTGTAGTACCTCCCGCATCGCCATTCACAGAGAAGTTGCGGGATGGACTCGTAGTATTAATGCCAACCCTATTAGATGCAAAGTTACCATAGATGAGTGTTTTCCAGTGTGTATTTGCAATATAGAGTCGGTTGCTCAGTTGGGTGACCGTACCTAAAGGTGGACCAGCCGTTGTACCGATAAAGACATTATGACTCCCTTCTAAGTTAGTAGCGCCTGCCTGGTAACCCAGATAGACATTAGAATACCCTTTGGTGTGCCTATATCCAGCGCCGTTACCTATGAATACATTACAAGCCCCTTCGGTGTTGTTTTTGCCCGAGTCATAACCCATGAATGTGTTACTCCAACCCTTAGTGTTGTAAAAGCCTGAACCGTGACCCATGAATGTGTTTCTGTTACCTGATGTGTTATAAAAACCTGAGTAAGCACCATTGAATGTGTTATAATCACCCTTGTCGTTCCTATAGCCGGAGGCATAACCCATGAAGGTGTTATTATATCCTGTGGTGTTATATCGGCCTGAGTTAGCACCAAAGTAACTGTTCTTACGGCCAGTGTTGTTACTATAACCAGAGCGATAACCCATGAATGAATTATAGTAGCCTGATGTGTTGTATTTCCCTGCATTATCTCCCAGGAAAGTGTTATTACCGGCATAAGCTGTACTAAGTGTAGTAAAAGATACAAAGCTTAATGAAATTAATGATACAATAATTAAATGTGTTAATTTGATTCTCATTTTACTTCTCCTTGAATTTACTGTATAGGGTCTCAAAGATAAAATTCTTCCCCGCCTGCCAGGGCAGGGATCGCTTTGCTCCCTTAGAATGACAACGTGGTGATAAAAGTATGTCATTCTAGAGCGGAGCGAAGAATCTAATTTAATAATTTTTAACATCTTCCCACACCTTCGGTATAACCATTAAGGTTAATAAACTATATTACAATAAAAGAAAAAGTTTCATGTCAGGATTAAAAAGGCAGGATAAGAATCATAATGATTCTTACCCATATTACCCTTTATACTTCTATTGCACGATCTTTTGTACTTCATCAAGTCCTGCCTGATTAAGTGTAACCAGTTTCTCCTTCGCGGGAGTAGTTGATATGGCAAGGAACATGTTCTCAAGGTCGCCCATACGTGATTCCATGGTAACAACCTTTTCTTTTAGCTGATCATTCTCGGCCTTAAGCGCTATATTATCTCTTTCGACAGCTTCGTTTTCAGCCTTTAATTCCTTAACTGCCTCAACTAACAATGCAGTAATTGGCGCATATTGCATACTGAAATGTTCACCTTTTTCACTCACTACTTCAGGTATGATCTTCTGCGCTTCCTGTGCAATAAACCCAATCTGCCTTCCTTCCTGATGATTGGCGGTATCTTTCCATTCAAACTGGACACCCCTGAGCTTGTCTACTTTGTCCAAAGCATCCTCAATGGTTACGACATTCTTCTTTAAACGTGCATCAGAATCATTAAACCAACTTGTAGTACCTCCCGCAGAACCATTTACAGAGAAGTTACGGGATGGACTCGTCGTATTAATACCAACCCTATTAGATACAAAGTTACCATAGATGAGTGTTTTATCAGCGTTATTTGCAATATGGAGTTTTTCAGAACTAGTTTCATTGTAACCTGCCTGCCTACCCAGATAGACATTTCTACTTCCCCATATGTTACTATAACCAGCTTGATAACCGATAACTACGTTATCGGTGCCTGTGACGTTCGAAAAGCCAGATTCAAAACCCAGGAATGTGTTATGTTTGCCATAGGTGTTCCTATAGCCAGAATAAAAACCCAGGAATGTGTTACGCAAGCCAATGGTGTTACTATGGCCAGATTTAAAACCCAGGAATGTGTTATGGTGACCAGTGGTGTTAGTATCGCCAGAGGCATAACCCACGAAAGTGTTGTTGCTGCCGTATTTGTTAGAATATCCTGACCTGCGACCTATGAATACGTTAGTGCTGCCGTAGTTGTTAGAATAGCCAGATTCATTACCCAGGAATGTGTTAGAGTTGCCGTTTTTGTTAGAAAAGCCTGAGTTGCTACCTATGAATGTGTTAAGATCGCCTGTGGTGTTGTAAAAGCCAGAACTGCGACCTATGAATACGTTATCCTCGCCTGTTTGGTTATAAAAGCCTGAGTAAGAACCATGGAATATGTTGTTAGCGCCATAGGTGTTCCTATAGCCAGAGGCATAACCCATGAATGTGTTATTATGGCCTTTGGTGTTATATTTGCCTGAGTTAGCACCAAAGAAACTGTTCTTAGGGCCAGTGGTGTTACTATCGCCAGATCGATAACCCATGAATGAATTATAGTAGCCTGATGTGTTGGATTTCCCTGCATAATCTCCCAAGAAAGTGTTATTACCGGCAAAAGTTGTACTGAGTGTAGTAAAAGATACAAAGCTTAATGAAACTATTGATGCAATAATTAAATGTGTTAATTTGATTCTCATTTTACTTCTCCTTAAATTAAAAAGTTTTAAAATAATAAAAATACTTAAAAAACAAAACTGGTAAAGTGCACTTGTTGTGGTAGTAGCGCTATTGATGTACCAAACGCTTTGTTTGTTATGAAAGTTTTTTTTGAGAGGGTTTAACTGTTTATGATTGAAGAAGATGTACAAAATAAATTTATTATGGAGGTCATTAGAAATGACAAAACAGCCTGGTGCAATATTGGTTAATAAGTGATTATAGTGGTGAATGTTCACCAATTATTAACCAAAAGAGATTGACTTCTGCTTATGAAATCTGTACTATTCTTTGATACGGATTATTCAGAAGAAATAGCCACAAAAACATACTGTCTGCCCGTCAGACGAATAGCAGGCGAGCCGACAGGCAGGCAAGAATGTTTCAACTGCCCAGATAGAAATGTAAAAAAAATTTAATTGATTATAGAGAAGTGATTATCCAGAGCTAAAGCAAAAAACTCTTTTTGCTTGAAGATAGGTGGAAATATAAATTTTAATTGTGACACAGCCTGATGGCTGGTGGTTTGCCTTGTTAAAATTATAGAATATTCAATCTAAAATAATTGGTGAAGATATGGGACAGTTAAAAGGAACAATAAGCTTAGATATTGCAGATGTTGTTAGAAACAAGAACTTAAAGAATATTCCTTTGAATAACATCCTTAAGGCAATTGCTATAATTAATTCCAAGCTGGAATTAAAACATGTACTGAAGCAGGTCATACACCATGCCATAAAGCTGACTAATTCTGTTGCTGCATCTATCATACTAACAAGTGATCCTGATGATAGTCTGGTTATTGCTTATTCAACAGATTTAAAAACAAATTTTAAATTTCCAAGGACAAAAAGTATTGCCGGATTATGCATAAATACCGGCCAGATAAAGGTAGTTCAGGATGTAAAAAAGAATCCCCGGCATTTTAAGAAAGTAGATGAGTCTACGGGTTTCAAGACTAAGAGTATCTTATGCGTACCATTAAGTATAAGAGGCAAGACCAACGGTTGCATTCAATTGATAAATAAGCATGATGGTTCATCTTTTAACGATAATGATATCACTGTTGCAACCATAATGAGTAACCTTGCAGCTATTTCTATCAGGAATGCTGAGGTTCATGAGAAATTACAGATAACAAATCTGGCTTTGAAAACCCAAATACCATCGGTAAGCACAGTAGTTGGCGAAAATAAAGATGTCATGAAAATATATGAATCTATCAAAAAGCTTAAGGACACAAACAGCACAGTCTTAATCCTGGGAGAATCAGGAACGGGAAAGGGAGTCCTGGCACGGGCTATCCATGAGCAAAGCATCCGAAGGGAGTGCCCTTTCGTTACTGTCAATTGTTCAGTATTTTCCCCAACCTTGCTGGAAAGTGAGTTGTTTGGACATGAAAAGGGAGCATTCACAGGAGCTGACAAATTGAAGAAAGGAAGATTTGAACTTGCCAACGGAGGAACCATTTTTCTGGATGAAATCGGAGAAATGGATAAATCCATACAAACCAAACTCCTGAGAATACTTCAAGAGAAGGAGTACGAACGTGTAGGTGGTACGGAAACCTTAATAGCAGACACCCGCATAATAGCGGCGACAAATACTAACCTGGAAAGGGCATTAGAGCAAGATCTATTTCGGCAGGACCTTTATTTCAGGCTAAAGGTTATAGTCTTCCAATTACCCCCGTTGAGAGAGAGAAGGGAAGACATACCGGCTTTTGCAAGCTTCTTTCTTGATAAGTACCGTAATGAGCTGAATAAACCTATAGGAAAGTTCGATGATGAAAGTATGAATGCTCTGATGAGATATGATTTCCCCGGCAATATAAGAGAATTAGAAAATATTACTGAAAGAGCCGTAGTTTTAGCTGAGGGTGATACCCTTCACATAGATGACCTGCCGGATGAGATCAAACATATAAAGTATAGGAGTAGTAGCCAGGTTATCGGACAAGAAAGAACCATATCTTTTTGTGAAATGGAAGAGGAGGCTGTACATAAAGTTTTAAAAGAGTGTTCCTGGAATCAAAGTATGGCCGCACGCCTGTTAGGTATCAGCAGGAATAAGCTAAGGTATCGTATAAAGAAATATGAGATAACAAGAGCAAATGTTAATAAACATTAAGAATATATCATGTCTTTAAAGAATTATTCCATAGAAAAATTAACAGGTAAATTAAGGAAGATTCCTTCATTTAAAGATTTAAGCGCCATAACAATCCTCAAAGAGATTCCTTTTTTCACTGAAATTGATGAATCTACACTTGAACTAAAGGAAATCTCAGATTCTATCGTAATTACCGAATATGATAGTAATGACATCATCTGCCGACATGGCAAGTTAGATGAACGATTCCACATAATCCTCTCCGGAGAAGTAAAGGCAATAATTCCAACAGAAGAAAATCCTCGTTATGAACTTTTCAGTTTGCGAGCGGGAGATTTCTTTGGAGAAGATGTAATACTATCTAATGAACCAAGGGAGAATACAATAATAGCCACCGAAGACACAATGACTATATCGATGACAAAGGAGGTTTTAGACAGACTGTTGTCCGGGTCAGAAAGAATTAAGTCTCTTATAGATAAACAGTATATTGAGAGAAAACTAAGGGCTGATTTACGAAGGGTTTCAATATTTACTCATATGAGCGATAATCGTTTCAACGAGATTTTAAACAAGGTTGAGTTACTCACTATTCCCACAGGCACTGTAGTATTCAATGAAGGTGATGAAGGTGATGCATTTTATCTTATAAGAAATGGAAAGGTTAACGTAACAAGTAATGTTAATGGTGAAAAAACACTCATGAATATACTCAGCGAGGGGCAGTTCTTTGGAGAAGTATCTCTCATTTTGCAAGAGAAAAGAAGTGCAACCATTGAGATTTCAACTACTGCCGATTTAGTAAAAATATCCCGCAATGCGTTTATGGAGATCGTAAAGAAAGACAAGGGGATGATGGACAAATTACTGGAAATAGCAAGAGAAAGAAAAGAAAGGATTAATGATGTTTTAAAAACCCCTAATATTGCAGTTATTACCAGAAGTCTCCTCGATCTCAATAATGATTTATACAGACACCTCGACATTATTTCTCAGTGCGCCGTATATACTGACGTGGGCAGCGCATTGCTCGCCACATTTCCAGGTTCCAGATATCCATACGTATATCCCAGAGACAGTGCTTGCGCATCAAGGTTCCTTTATAAGCTTCTCATAAGCCCACTTAAAGCAGGAAAACTTGCCTTCAGGCTCCTGGGAGAAGTAGCAACATTTATGTTGAATTGTCAGAGGGAGGACGGCTTCTGGGGACAAAGATACGATATTAATGGAGAAGATAAAAGTATATATATTCAGGAAGATAATGTAGCACATGGGGTAACTATACTGTGTCGATACCTGCTGGCTGCAAAGTTTATGGGGAAAACTATTCCTGATGCCGAACGCATTATTGAAGCAATTGACAAAGGTGCCAGGTATGCCATTAAGAATTATTATCGAAGAGGGATTCACCTTTTCTATTCAACTACATCAATTCACGAGTCAGCCATCGAAAAGGGGTATTCAATATGGGTTAATTATGCCTATTTGTTGATGTTAAGATTGATTGAAAGGGTTGGAACAGAATATGGAGTGACAGATAGATTTGCAGAACAAGTGGAATTAAAGGATGCATTTGAATCTACTATTGAAAATGTATTCAGTATATCCAACAGGTTTGCAAGGAGATTGACGCCAGATGGCGATATTGACATAAGGGCGGATATAACTCTCATGAGTCTCTTTTATTTTGGTACGGGAATGGATGTTGAATATTTTAAGAATACAGATAAATTTATTAAATCCATGGAATTTATTGAGCAAACTCTATGGGATCCTGTCCTTGGAATGCTCCAGCGCTATCTTCCATTTATTGAAGACCCGCACACTCATATTCATGCCGGTAACGGCCCATGGCTGCCATATACGTCAATCCTGGCCCAATATTATTTTTACATAGGAAAGGCGGAAAGAGGTAAAGAAATACTTGACGTAATCAATAAGTATCGTTCTCAAGAGGGATATCTATGCGAACACTTAACTACACCAGAGAGATTTCATGAATTCAAGAGATTTGAATGGATAACTGGAAAGGATTATGAAAAAGAATTGTCGACTAACGAAATCATGCTTTCAGGGATTCCCTACGATTTTATTGTAGAAGAACTCAATCATATGAAAAAAGCATACGATACAATTGAGAGAGAGAGTCAGGAGAAAAGTGGTAGAGATTATATATCATTTGCAACTCCCCTTATGTGGTCGCATGCAGAATATGCCATGGCCTTGATGCTGAAGACAGAAAAAGAAGTGGCAGCCCTTGAATCCAAAAAGATTTAAACCAGGATTGAGCAATTTCCCCCCTCCACTAGCCACTCCCACCAGGGGAGAGAGTTAGAGCTTGCCATGAGAAAACTCATGGCATGGAGGTGATTTCACCCAATAGGTGACTTATATGATGTAACTATATATCCTCCCTATTAGTTCTTGCTGTTTAATCGGCTCCTTTAATCCCTAGTTTTTTTCTACTTTTAAAATTATGAAATCCGGATTGAATGGTTTTGTTGCGTATTCGTTAGCGCCCACTAATAACCCTTTTTCTTTATCAACTACCTGACCCTTTGCCGTCAGCATGATAATATAGGAATATTTAAGACCAGGGGCTTCCTTGATCTTCTGACAGACCTCAAATCCATCTTTTTTGGGTATCATAACGTCAAAAGAGATTAAATCAGGACATTCTTGTTTTGCGATTTGAAGCCCTTCGTCACCATCGGTCGCTTCAAGAATCTCAAGTTCTTCATTGTCAATATAATCTTCAAATGCAGTTTCCAATATTTGTATAAGCAATGCATTCATGTAGAATTCATCTTCAGTAATTAGTACTTTCTTTGCCATGGGAAACTCCTATTAATATTATTCCAGTACTTTAAAATCTTTAAGAGGTTTGCATCTCTTATTCAGTCTCATTTTGTAAAATTGTTGATGATAAATTCCCAGATTTTGCTTAAACCTTTTACATTAAGAATACATGATTATAATAACAAATACCGTGCTACTCAATGCGAGAATTTGAAAAAGATTTAAGTCACCATTATTTTTCTGTAAGCTCATGCACTCCTTCCCAGTCATGTGGAGGTTCCACCTGCTGATATTCTATACAGCGTTTAATATAAATCTTCGCGGGGTTATCTTCTGGTTCCAAACTCAAGACCTGCAGAAATAAGGAACTTGCCTTTTCCCATTGACGATCGCGATAAGCATGAAGACCTGCTTCAAAATGTTCAAGAAGCGTCATTTCCCCTTGGTCAATTTTACCTTTTTCTGCCACAAGTTCGAATATTTTAACCGGATTTTTCATACCTACCACTCTAATGATGTCTAATTCCCTTGTAATCAGCATATCCTTTATGTGCACATGGGTCTTTTCTGAAATGAGGATTTGGGTTCCATAATGTTTATTAGCCCCTTCAAGCCGACTTGCAAGATTGACATCCTCCCCAACGGCCATGTATTCAAAACGTGAAGAAGAACCAACATTTCCAACCACCACTTCCCCCGTATTGATACCAAAACGATAAGTCCTCGGAGGAAGTCCTCCTGCTACCCACTTTTCCTCTAAATTACTTAAAAATTCCCGGCACTTGAGGGCTGCTTGACAAGCAAGTAATGCGTGGTTTTCCTGGACAACGGGCGCTCCCCAAAAAGCAAGTATAGCATCTCCCTGAAATCTATTAATGGTACCATGATGTTCTAAGATGGCAGTACACATTCCCTGGAAGTAATCGTTGAGGTTATTGACCATCTTTTCTGGCGAGAGTATTTCAGATAGATTTGTAAAATTTCCAATATCCGTAAAAAAGATGGTCAGTGTTTTTTTCTGGCCACCAAGGTGAATCATGTCTGGATTCTGGATAATTTCTTCTACTACACTATGAGACACGTATCGTTCAAAGGTATTCTTAAGAAAATCTCGCTTTTTAAGTTCACTTTTGACCTTTTCAATAAGCTTATTAATCTCTATTTCTTGGGCACCCTTGTGAGCAAACACATTGGCAAGTTTTAAATCTTTAGCCTTAAACAGTGTCTCATCGTGTCTGCATAGGTGAAGTACCCCAATATTTCCGTCACAAGAAATTAATGGACTTGAAATAATAGAGATCTTATTATTAACACTTCCTTTCCAACGTTGATCACTGATAGGGCAATTGAGCATCTCAGCATTTTCTGACGTAGCTATATGCCCAATAAATCCTTCACCGAGTTTGAAAATCTTCTCAGGTCTGAATCCCTTGTAATGTGTACATCTAAGCGTATTACCTTCAATAATCCAAATGGATGCCCTTCCTACTTGAAGATAATTTACACATTTTTCCAGGAAATAATTAAGACGTTGATCCACGTTCGTTTGATCGCTAGTTACCTTGAAAAAGTCATATAGGAGATTAATCTCCCGATACAATAAAAGGGTTTCATCATTAATATCAGCTATATGCTGCTCATTAACAAACGCATCAATGATAAGTTGCAGGATAAAATCTGCTACATGACCTTTTTTAGAGATGTTTAACTCCCCTACCGCTTCACCATTAAAGGTGATAGGATAATTGAATAAGGTTTCATTACAGTTATTTGAAAAAGTGAGGATGGTTTTATTGTTTTTGTCTTTAATGTAAATAGAGAGAGGCATGATTTTCGTAAAAGACCTTATTTTCTCCCCTAAACTTGTTCTTCTTATAATTCTTCTTAGATTCACTGGTTCTTGGTCCTATGTGATTCTGCAATCCATTGCTTTTCTTTATTCCTTCTACCTGCAAGGAGTATGATGTTCATTTTAATG
>Ga0255058_10000222_pt1 | contig 34133 bp, 32 predicted proteins | sample Cases_109_9_MG_FD_188637 | JGI IMG/M metagenome (GOLD analysis project Ga0255058, IMG submission 188637) | Seawater microbial communities from Amundsen Gulf, Northwest Territories, Canada - Cases_109_9 | ecosystem: Environmental > Aquatic > Marine > Gulf | place: Canada: Northwest Territories... | reverse complement strand
AAGTGTCCAACGCCAACACTTGCCAATTGGTCCTGTGTGTTGTCGATTTTGCCCAGGTCAAAGATAAGATTGTCCGGAGTGAATATATCGTTGTCATCGGTGGTCCCGGTAACAGCAATTACGGAATATCTCTCAATGTCGGTTCCATCTATTTGTCGCATGATGCTGCGGACCTCCGCGTTTCTTGGCACCCTCAGGGCGTATAAATGGGTTCCTAAATTGTTCGCATTTTTCAAACCGCATTCGACGGTGGTTTTAATCAGATAGGCGCTCACATCTCCAGCTTTATTGGATCTGATTTGATTCATCAGGCAGGTGGCTTCCGTAATGCGCCAATTTACGCAGTTTAGCATTATTGCCAGAATAAAGGTGAGAACAATTCTGGGCATTTCCATTCCTTTACCTTATCATTTTGTCCAAAAGGACTAAGTTGGAACTTGTTGCCAGTATAATTTTTATCGCTAACTTTTTTACAAAATATTCAAGAACAAATCTTTCTCTGGTTTAACCAAGAGAAATTTAAATCAAAATAGATAGGAGCAAGGTTCTTCTAATATTCAACGCCCTAAAGAGACAGCCGAAATTATGCTAATATTTTTTTCATATTTCGCTAACCCGAAAGGGTTATGCAGGCCTATCTTTATTTATTTTAATTTAGACACTTAATACTTTCTTCAGGGTTTTTTTAATATAAAGAAATTAAAATTTAATGGAATGAAGAGCATTATTTCTGGAAGTGTTTTATATTATAATTTTTGATTTACTTTTCACATTTCAGAACCTATAATTTGTCAAATTTAAAAAATTCCCTTAAATACCTCTCATTAGCATTAGTAGATTAAAGAAATTTCTTCATGAAGAGGTTGGACTCCAGGGACCCATTTAAGAAAGAGGTCTTTGAATATTTTGATGTGCTGTCAAAGTAGTTTCAAAATTTTAAAATTATGAAAAAGGGAATAAGGCAGTGTATTTAAAAAGTTTAGAAATATCTGGTTTTAAATCCTTTGTTGATCCCACGCGTATGGAGTTTCCTCCCGGATTATCCGCTATAGTGGGTCCCAATGGATGTGGCAAAAGCAATGTTGTGGATGCCATTCGCTGGGTGATTGGAGAACACGGCACAAAAGCGCTGCGTGGCAACAGGATGGAAGATCTGATTTTTTCCGGCAGCGAAACCAGAAAATCTCTGGGAATGGCCGAGGTTTCCCTGACTATAGCAAATCTTCCTGTAAGTGTTTCCATCGCTAATTTGCAAGATCTCTCCCCTGATGAAGTAACAGTTACCCGCAGGTATTTCCGGTCAGGAGAAAGCGAGTACTGTATTAATAAGACCCCTTGTCGAATGAAAGACATCATTGACCTTTTTTTAGATACAGGCATCAGCTCCAGGGGATTTTCAATAATTGAACAAGACCATGTAAGCCAAATCATCAATGCCAAACCAATCAACCGCCGGTATTTAGTAGAAGAGGCGGCTGGAATCATGAAATATAAAAATCGGAAAAACGAGGCTCTGAGGAAATTGGAATACACATCCCAGAACCTGATAAGAATTAATGATGTTGTCAGTGAGTTGTATAAGCAAAGGCAATCATTAAAAAGGCAGGCAAAGAAGGCTGAGGTTTATAAAAGGTTTAAAAAAGAGGCTAGAGAATTGGGCCTTGCCCTTCATTCCTTTAAATACAGGGAACAAAAAGAAAATCTCGATGTTCTGGAAGAAAAACTATCTAAATTGAAAGACAGGCAGGAAGAACTTTCAGCCCAAAATGCTACGGTTCAAAATAAAATCGAATCCCATAAAGCAGAAGCAGAAGAAAATGACCGTCAATTGAACCTCCTTAAGCAACAAAATTCTGATATTAACGGGAAAATAGGAAACTTTGAAACCCGCGTTGAATTAATGAAAAAGCAGATTAAAGAACAGGAGATCGCCGACGACAAAGCAGATGAAGAAATCAAACAGTTAAATATGGATTTTGAAAATTTTGAACAACTTGTTAAAAGTGAAAGTGAAAAAGAAAAAATTGTGGAGAATGAAATTGCTTTAAAAGAAAAAATATTTCAAGAAAAAAATAATAACTTGCAGGAGTTAAAAAAATCTCTAGAAGTAAAAACAGACAATCTTGAAGATTTAGAGGCGGACCTTGTGGATATTGCGCATGCTTTTTCAAATGCAAAAAACAATGAGGCTTCTCTGAAAACTCGCAATGAAATATTAGAACAAAACATGCAGAAGCTAACAAGAGAAGCGGATGAATCTGAAAAGGTCTTTCATGAACTTGACGCGGAAGTTGACAAAAATAAAGAGGCCTTATCAAAGGCTAAGGAGAATGCAATAAGAGTTAAAGAAGAAAAAGATGCTTTGGTTTGTTGTTTAGAAAAAGATAGAAATCGCTTCAAAGAAAGAGCTCTCAAATTGGCAGAAGCAGGGAAAACCTATACCGAGGAAATGGCTTTGCTTAATTCGTTAAACGAGTTGTATAGCAACTTTGAAGGTTTTCATGAAGGGGTGAAGTCCATAATGAAATTTCATGAGGAGCCAGGCGGGGTCCAGGGAATTCAAGATGTTTTAACCAATATCATAGATATTCCCCCAGAATATCAAGTTGCCTTGGAGTCGGCCCTGGGCGACAAAACCCAGGGCATTATTATGAATTCCCCAGATGAATCCCTAAAGGCAATTCAATTTTTGAAAGATAGAGCATCGGGCCGTTCCACTTTTTTTCTGTTAAACCCCAAGTTGCCGATCAGAAAAGAATTTATCATGAATGGAACCCAAGGGGTCGTGGGAAAATTATTGGCCCTGGCCAAATTTCCAGAAAAATATAAAGTAGTCATGGAATATCTGCTGGGAAATGTCATTGTTGTTGAAAATATCGACAGGGCCCTCTCTTTATCGAAGGAAATTGGAGATAATTATATCGTTGTTACTCTAGGGGGAGATCTTATTGACCCTCACGGGACAATAACGGGCGGAGCTCCTCTCAATAATGGCGCGAGTCTATTGACAAAAAAAAGAAAGATTTCTGAATTAAAAGATGGAACGGCAAAATTAAAAAAAGATGTTGATCTACTGCAAGAACAACAGGATGAAATAGAGAAGACCATTATTTCTATGGAACAAGGAAAGGATGTCTTAGAACAAAATGCGCATGAAACAACGTTGAATTTCCGTGTTGAGGAAAAAAAGTGCCAGCAATTGAATGATAGCTTTATCAGCAGCAAAGAAAAAATGGAGACCTATAAGTTTGAGAAGGAGCAATCTGAAGCTGACAGAAAAGAGTTATTATTGGATCTTGAACAATTGCGAGTGAAGTTGGAAGGCCTTAATAGCAAAAAGCTCCAAAAAGAAGAAGAAATAATAAATTTGAGAGAAACAATTGTTTCTATTCGTTTAGAGACGGAATCCTTGATGCAGGTGGTTAGCGGAATTGAGGTTGAAAAGGCATCCCTTCAGGGGAAAAAAGAAAACATCTCAAGCGATGTGGAACGTTGGAAATCCAGCAGAGAATTAACTCAAACTCGTGTTAATCAAAAGAAAGAGGAAAAATTAGAAAATGAGAATAAAAAAATAGAAAGGGTGACGGGTATCAAGGATTATGAAAACCAAATCAATCTATTATCGGAAGAAAAAAATATTGTTGAGAAAAAAATAATACAATATGAGGAAATTCTGGAAGAGAAATTAAAAGCGTTAAAGGAGTTGGAGGAAAAGGGCAAAGTCAGCAAGCTCGGGCTTGAAAATATTGGCGAGGAGGTTAACAGCCTCGAAATTTCCCGGGCTGGTATTGTAAAAGATTTGCAATATCTTATTGAAAAGGCAAAGGATGAATTTTTTGCGGATGAAGAACAAATGCTCCGCTCAGAGGCCTTTGCCCCCGGTCAGGAAGCAGGAAAAGCCAAACTGGAGGGGATAGCAACTAAGTTGAAAAAAATTGGAGAAGTGAATCTTGCCGCTCTTGGAGAATATGAAAAGGTGAACGAGCGCTATACTTTTTTGTTAACGCAGCAAGAAGACCTCCAGAAATCTATAGCAGATTTGCAGGAAACCATTAACAAAATAAATCGCACCACCAGGAGCAAATTTTTAAAAACCTTCGAGACCTTGAATGAATTGTTTAAAAACATCTTTACCCGCCTTTTTAAGGGAGGGTTTGCGGAATTAATTCTCCTTGATGATGATTTGTTGGAGGCAGGAATTGATATCCATGTCAAGCCGCCGGGGAAAAAACCTCAAAACATTAACTTATTGTCAGGGGGTGAAAAAGCAATGACGGCAATTTCATTGCTGTTTGCTGTTTTTGCCATCAGGCCAAGCCCATTCTGTATGTTGGATGAAGTTGATGCTGCCCTAGACGAAACGAATGTTTTGCGCTTCAAAGATATGCTGATGGAAATGAGCGAGAAAACCCAGTTTGTTCTTGTTACGCATAATCAGAAAACAATGTCCTTTGCGGAAACTTTGTATGGCATTACCATGGAAGAGAAAGGAGTTTCTAAGGTTGTCACGGTAAAATTTAACAAATAATTGTGCAAGTTATAAATTTAACAAAAAAGTTAGTTTGGTTAATAATATGTTTTATTATCATGTCTTCTGCTGCCTGTGGTTACCATCTAGTTGGGACAAGGCCCGGGCTTGCGGCCCGCGCTGGAAATATTTCCATACCTGTTTTTGTCAATAATTCTTCAGAACCAGGCATTGAGAGAAATGTCACGGCTAAAGTGATAGAGTCTTTTATTCGGGATGGACGGTTAAAGGTAGTCAATAAACAAAGCGCGGATTTAATTTTTACTGGCCAAATTGACCATTATGAAATTAGGCCGGTTTCATTTGATAATAATAACAATGCCATAGAATATTGGGTGATTATGAATATAGATGTGAAACTCCAGGACACGGATACGAAAAAAAAATTGATAGATCAGAAATTTAGGAGCAAATGGGATTATAAGGTAACATCCGAGGTCCTTTCCTCTGAAAGGGCCAGGATAAATGCAATTGATGAAGCTTCAAGGGATTTTGCTGAAAGAATGGTCAGTATTGTGATTGAGGGTTTTTGACACCTGCGGCATACATTATTATAGCAAAGTAATAAAGCCCTTAAAAGAGCCATACGACTGCTAAAGCCTAAGCTGGGTTGTTTAGAGATGTTAATGCAAATTCCTCCTCCCTTTCACCAGGCGAAAGGTCCCCATTATTCCTCAGTTTTATTAGATTTATTGGTCATTCCAAGACTATATTTTACATTAAATGAATTATCGTGGTCGCTTTTATATAGAAAAAACATGGTTGAAGATGGTTTAATTCAGGAAATCAAATCTGGCAAAGTTTTTCCTTTATATCTTTTATTTGGTCCGGAAGAATATCTCATAGAAGACACATTAAGACAAGCGGTTAACGTTCTGCTTGACCCGGTTTTAAAGGAGTTTAATTTTAACGCCTACCATGCTGAAAGCTGCTCTCCCGTGGAAGTTTTGGATACTGCAAGAACCCTCCCTTCCATGTCCAAACATCGTGTGGTAGTGGTCAGAAAACTTGACAATGCCCGGCAAACATTTTTGAGCGATGAAAGCCTTCTCAGTTATTTGGACGGTCCATATCAAGAAACCTGTTTGTTTTTTACAGCTCAGGAAGTGGACAAACGCAAAAAATTCTTTGCCCTTATTAATAAAAAAGGAAAAATAGTCCATTTCCCAAAATTAAAATCGCGGCAAGCATCTATATGGATATTGAAAAGAGCAAAGTCTAAAGGGCGACAAATGGAATCGGAAGCAGCCGATTACCTTTCGGAGGTATGCAATAATAATTTGCAAAGAATTGATTTGGAGCTTGAAAAGATAATTACCTATGCCGGAGAGGAAAATCTTATTAACCTTAAATCGGTCCAACTGGTAGCAGGAAATATCAGAAATGAATCTATATTTGCATTGACCGACGCTATTGGTAAAAAAGATATGGATTGTTCTCTTGGCACACTGGATAATCTTCTTTATCAGGGAGGGGCGCCTCTTCGAACTCTTGGGATGATAACCAGACAATTTAGGTTAATCTGGCAGGCCAAAACTTTAGCTGCTAATGGGGACTCCCACCTTCAAATATCTAAAAAGACTGGGATTCCATCCTACTTTGTGGGTAAAATATTATCTCAGGCGCGAGAATTTTCTTTAGAAAATCTTTATTGCGTTTTTGAGAGGCTCTTGCAGGCGGATTTAGAGCTGAAATCTTCAGGCAAATCCCCAATCCGCATTTTGGAGTCATTGGTAATTGATCTTTGTTTAGTCTAAGTTAGGCTGAATAATGTATTTTTAAAATAATAAAATTAAACCATGCGGCGCTGGTTTTTTTCTTGGACTCAGAGGGATCGATGCCTTTTAATCTCTAAATCCAAAAGCCATTTCAACCTCAATCCCAAAGTAAAAATCTATTAATTCCATACAATTCAAACTTGGGAATTTAGGTCAAAAAAACTGGAAGAAACTTCAATAAGTTTAGGTCAAACCTGCCGAAAAGGGGAGAAAGGAGGGCTAGGAAGCCATAGCATGCACCTTTTTGGAAAGACGAGATATTTTTCTTGATGCGGTCTTTTTATGCCATGTCCCTTTAGACGTTCCCTTAGATATCACTGAGGTAACGCCCCTCAGAGCTTCTTCTGCTTTGGTTTTATCATTGCTTGCCACAATTTCATTTAACTTTTTAATAACCGTTTTTAACTTTGTTTTTATGCTAGAATTCCTGAGTTTTCTTATCAAATTTTGCCGTGCCCGTTTAATTGCTGATTTATGATTAGCCAAATTGCAAACCTCCTTCAAAAAAACATTTAAAATGAAAATAAATCAAGAGCGCATTTGCTAGAGATTGATGCGCATTGTGGAAAATTTTCTTTCACCTTCGATTATATTTAATCAGATTGTATGGCAGGAAAATTCCTACAAGGGAATATAATATAAATTTCACAAAAATACAAGGAAAGTTGAGAAATAGGGCAGAAACAACATTGATATTTAGGTTTTTCCCTTGAAAACACGCCATTATTATGCTATTTAGAAAACAGAAAAAAGAGGGGTATTTCATTTCACATACTTTCGGATTTTTCTGGTGGTGCCCAAAGGGCTCCAGGAAAAGAAGATGAAAGTAGAGGTAAAACCATTTTCAATAAGGAGAACTTAAATTGAGTGACATAACCATGAAATTGCTATTAGAAGCTGGGACTCATTTTGGTCACCAGACAAGACGATGGAACCCAAAAATGAAGAAATATATTTTTGGAGCCAGAAATGGCATATATATTATAGATCTTCAAAAAACCTTGATTAAATTCAAAAAAGCTCTTGAATTTGTCAAAATGAGTGTGCAAACTGGCGGCTCGGTTTTATTTGTAGGCACCAAAAAACAGGCCCAAAACTTAATTATTGAAGAGGCTAAACGTTGCAACATGTTCTTTGTTAATCACCGCTGGCTTGGGGGAACATTAACCAATTTCTCAACCATCAAAAAAAGCATAGACCGCTTGAAAGAAATTGAGGCTATGAAAAATGATGGTAGCATTGAAAACCGCCCTAAGAAGGAAATCGGAAAATTAGAAAAAGAACTCTTTAAGCTCGAAAGATATTTGGGTGGTATTAAAGACATGGTTAACCTACCCAAAGTCGTTTTCATTGTTGATCCTAAGAAAGAAAGAATTGCTTTATTGGAAGCGCAAAAATTAGGAATTACCCTAGTTGCTCTTGTAGATACAAATTGCGATCCAGATGGGATTGATTATGTTATACCAGGAAACGATGATGCAATACGCTCCATCCGTTTGATCCTTTCTAAGATAGCAGATGCGGCTATAGAAGGAAAAGCGATTATGGAAGAAAAAAATGAAGCGATAAAAGCTGTTTTAAAAGATGAAGGATCGGACAAAATACCAGCTAAACCTATCCAGTTAACAAGTAAATAGAAAAAAAGGGAGATTCAAATGGCAATTTCTGCGGAATTAGTAAAAGATCTACGTCAGCGCTCCGGCGCCGGGATTTTAGATTGTAAAAAAGTATTAAATGAAACCGATGGCAATATTGAAAAAGCAGTGGAATCTTTAAGAAAAAAAGGTCTCGCTTCGGCGGCTAAGAAGAAAGGGAGAGCAACTTCCGAGGGATCCGTTGGAGCTTATATTCACACAGGCGGAAAGATTGGGGTCATGATTGAAGTCAATTGCGAGACGGACTTTGTGGCCAAAACGGATGAATTCCAAGCGCTGGTAAAAGACCTCTCTATGCATATTGCCGCGGCAAGTCCTCAATATTTAAGCAGGGAAAAGGTTCCTCAGGAGATCATTGAGAAAGAAAAAGACATTTTTGCTTCCCAGGCCAAAGATTCAGGCAAGCCTGAAAAAATTATTGATAGAATTGTGCAAGGAAAAATTGAAAAATTTTACGGGGAGACCTGTCTTCTTGAACAATCCTTTGTAAAAGATCCTGACCAGACCATTCAAGATATTTTGGCAAGAGCCATTGCCAAGTTGGGTGAAAACATAACCATACAACGATTTGTGCGCTATCAATTAGGGCAAGATTAACAGGCTATGCCTAATCTAAAATATAGAAGAATTATTTTAAAATTAAGCGGAGAAGCTTTGGCTGCTGATGGTGGCTATGGCATCAATCCCTCAAGTGTTCGAGATATTGCTCTGGAGATTAAAGAAGTTCATGATATGGGAGCTGAAGTTGCGGTTGTAATTGGGGGAGGCAACATAATCCGAGGGAGCAAAGCCGCGCAGGAAGGCATTGAAAAGGTTACTGGAGATTATATGGGAATGCTGGCCACCGCAATTAATGGCCTAGCCCTTCAAGATGCTTTAGAAAAGTTGGACGTGGCTACGCGAATGTCAACGGCCATTGAAATCCGCCAAATTGCTGAACCTTACGTTAGAAGGCGAGCAATACGCCATTTAGAAAAAGGTAGGATAGTGATATTTGCAGGCGGAACAGGAAATCCATTTTTTACAACAGATACCGCGGCTTCTCTGAGAGCTATGGAGATTAATGCGGAAGCAATTTTTAAGGCCACGAACGTGGATGGAATTTATACCGCTGACCCCAGGATTGACTCCAACGCCATTAAGCTGAAAACCCTGAAGTATATTGATGTGTTACAAAAAGGATTGAAAATAATGGATGCTACATCGATTTCTCTCTGTATGGATAATCGATTGCCAATCATAGTTTTTAATTTAAGAAAGCCAGGCAATATTTGCAAAGTTTTACTCGGGGAAGATATAGGAACTTTCGTGGGAGTATAAGTAATAGATGCTTCAGGAAATATCCGACCAACAAAAAAATAAAATGGAAAGCGCCGTAGACGTTTTCCGGAAAAACCTAAGTGGCATCCGAACGGGACGAGCCTCCACAGCTATTCTTGATGGCATTATTATGGATTATTACGGCTCTCCGACCCCATTGAAGCAAGTTGCGACAATCTCTGTTCCCGAAAGCCGATTAATTACCATTCAGCCATGGGATGTTACTGTTTTAAAAGAAATTGAAAAAGCAATATTTTCCTCCGATTTAGGGTTGACTCCAAGCAATGATGGCAAAATAATTCGGCTTCCCATTCCCCCTTTAACCAAAGAAAGAAGGCAAGATTTAGTGAAGATTGTAAAAAGGGTTGCTGAAGACGCTAAAATTGCTATTCGTAATATCCGACGTGATGGAAATGCGCATATGAAAGAAACTGAGAAAGCCAAAAACATTACTGAGGATGAATATCGAAAAGGAATTGATGAAATCCAAAAAATTACAGATAGCTGTATAAAAAATATTAATGAAATCATCCAAAAAAAAGAAAAGGAAGTCATGGAGGAGTAGTTAAATTTATATAAGCTATTAATAATATTAAATAACTGCTAATCTTTTATAGCCCTCTTTGCCTTTTCACATCCTATCCTTAATTTTTTCCTTTAAACCTAAAACCATTCCATTCGGAGGCTCTTTTTGACTTTACAAGAATTACAAAAACAAGTGGATCATGAAAAATTACCCCGCCATATAGCTATTATTATGGATGGAAATGGACGATGGGCTGAAAAGAGATTTCTTCCGAGAGTTGTAGGCCATAGAAAAGGAGTAAAAGTTGTGGATAAATTAGTTACTCAGTGCCGTAAATTGGGTATAAAAGCCTTAACTCTTTATTCATTTTCCGATGAAAACTGGAATCGTCCAAAGGCAGAAATAGATATTTTGATGTCTATTTTACAAAAATATCTCAAAAAAGAAATGAATCGCATGATTAGAGAAGATATTCGATTTAATACCATAGGGCATATAGAAGAACTTCCTCTGTTCGCTCAAGAGGCGATAAGAGAGGTTAAAGAAAAAACCAGGGAAAAGAAAGGAATGGTGCTTACCCTTGCCTTAAGTTATGGCAGCCGAAGAGAAATAGTTGATACAGTAAAGAAAATCGTGGAAAAAGTTAATAAAGGAATTATCAATCTTAATTCTATCAATTCGGAAACTTTTACCAAGGAGTTATATACTGGAGATTTGCCGGAACCCGACTTGTTGATAAGATCCAGTGGCGAACTAAGAATCAGTAATTTCCTCATGTATCAAATTGCCTATACGGAATTGTATTTTACGGATGTTTTATGGCCCGATTTCAATGAATCCCATTTGTTAAAAGCAATTATTGAGTACCAGAGTCGAATCCGACGTTATGGTCTTACCACTGGACAAGTCAAAAAGATTAAGGGAGGAAAATGAAAAGAATTGTCAGTTCTGTCATTTTTTTGCCTATTTTTGCTTTGATAGTGCAATATGGCAACGGGTCCATTTTTTTTATTTTTTTAAGCTTGATTCTTCTGGCCGCTCTTTATGAGTTTTTCACATTGCTTGAGAAAAATAACCAAAAATGTATGTTATTTCCAGGAATGGCGCTCGGATGGTTAGTTCTTTTTTCTTTTTTCAACAAACAGAATCATACATTATACCCTGCCCTGGCCATTTTAATTTTCGGTGTATTTCTAACAAAACTCTTGTCCGAAAAACCGATGCATTCTACTTTAGAAGAGATAGCTAATACTTTTTTTGGCGTGCTCTATATAGGATTTCTTTTGGGTTACCTTATTAACATTCGCCAGCATGAAGAAGGAAGAAAATTAATTTTTATGTTGTTTTTAATAATATGGCTGGGAGATACTTTTGCTTATTATATAGGAAGTCTTGTGGGCAAACATAAACTTGCTCCTGCCATTAGCCCTAACAAGAGTCTCGAAGGGGCTTTGGGAGGATTAGGCGGTTCTCTGGTTGGGGTATTGGTGGCCCAATACTGGTTCTATCTACCTATTTCAGCGTTTCATGGAGTTATTTTAGGTTTGGTTTCTGGTGTAGCTGGCCAAATTGGAGATCTTTGTGAATCAATGTTAAAGCGAAACTTGAAAGTAAAAGATTCTGGTTTTTTAATTCCCGGTCATGGGGGTGTTTTGGATCGTCTCGATTCTGTCCTTTTTTCCGCGCCGGCGTTTTATTATATTTATCTTATCATACATTAGTTTAGCAAATTCTTAGAGCCATTCTCTAAAAAACCTGCCTCGGTGGGAGGAAGGTGAATATGGCTACAAGGATATTCACCTTTGAGATTAAGATTGAGCGTTGTGGTTTAAGGCTATTAATAAACTGTTACATAAAATTGTTAGAAATTAAAATTGTTTTAAAAAACGAAGATCGTTTTCGAAAAAAAGACGGATATCATCTATTCCATATTTTAGCATAGCGATTCTTTCTACTCCCATTCCAAAAGCAAAACCTGTCCATTTTTCTGAATCATAATTCACTGATTTAAAAACTTCAGGGTCAACCATTCCGGCCCCAAGTATTTCTAACCAGCCCGAATTAGAACAAACCCTGCACCCGCGACCTTTGCATAATAAGCATTGCACATCCACCTCAGCGCTTGGTTCTGTAAATGGGAAAAAAGAAGGCCGAAAACGCAAAGCTCTGTTTTTCCCAAATATTTCATGAATAAAAATTTCTAAAATGCCCTTTAAATGACTAAAAGAAATTTCTTCATCCACCATGAGTCCCTCAATCTGATGAAACATAGGAGTATGAGAAATATCGGAATCACAACGGTAAACCTTGCCGGGGGCTATAATTCTAATGGGCGGTTTTTCCTTTTCCATGGTGCGTATTTGAACAGGCGAAGTATGCGTTCTCAATACAACATCATCGGATATGTAAAATGTATCCTGCATATCCCTTGCAGGGTGGTCTTTGGGGATGTTTAATGCTTCAAAGTTATAATAATCCGATTCAATTTCAGGCCCTTCAACAACCTCAAATCCCATAAATGTAAAGATGCTCACCATCTCATCCATCACCTGCGTAATGGGATGCAAGGCGCCCATTGGAGGTCTTTCGCCAGGCAAAGTGGGATCAAAAAAATCTTTTTGGTTTTTCAGAGGTTTCCTTTTTAGTTCTTCTTTTTTATTGGAAATGCCGTCTTCCACAATTTTTTTGATTTTGTTTACTAGTTGTCCAAACTCTGGTCTCTCTTCAGGAGAAAGGGTCCCTACCTTTTTTAGACAAAGGGTAATAGAACCTTTTTTCCCTAAATATATTATGCGTAGCTCATTTAATTTTTTTTCATCATCTGCATTTTCCAAAGCCTTTAAAGCTTCTATTTTTAGTCCATTTAATTGATCTTTCATAGATTTTATTTAATTAAAACTTTGGAATAAATAGTATTCTATTCATTTTTAAATAGCGGCATTAACAGCCTTAAGACTCTACATAAGTCCGGTTGGCTGAAAATCCTTTTTAAAACCGGGCAAATGCGATTGTGCCTCCATGTCAATGTGGAAACCAATTTTAGCCTGAATCCCCTCCAGATGCATTTCCACACATCTTACTGAAATTTCCTTACATGGCGGGAATGAGAACTATAGGTTTTAACTTCAGGGTTCAATTGGACGACAATCGAGCAACTTCCTGATGGAAAAGGCAAGGAATAACCGGGAATCAAAGAGAGGCGTTGTTTGTGATTCAATGTCCTTGGCAAACAAAATGTCTGAAGTTTTTGGCCAAGCGCAGTGGCGCTATCCAGGGAAAAACATTGGTTCCGCTTTTTCATTTCGGACTCCCATTTCCTGAACTTTATGGGCCTAAACATCAATTTAGGAAGCTTTTGGCAATTCCTCTTTAGCTTTTTCCGTGAGCGTCTTAAAAGCCTCCGGGTCATTAATTGCTAGCTCAGATAAGATTTTCCTATCCAGGCCGATATTTGCTTTCTTTAACCCGGAGATGAATTTGGAGTACGTCAACCCGTTGGCCCGAACTGCCGCATTAATACGAATAATCCATAACTTTCGAAACTCTCGCTTTTTTACCCGGCGGTCTCTATAGGCATATTTTAAAGCCCTTTCTAAAGTTTCTTTGGCCTTTTTGTAGAGCTTGCTTTTAGCGCCTCTATAACCTTTAGCTTGCTTAAGTATCTTTTTCCTGCGGTGTCTTGTTACGGGTCCACTGACTGCTCTTGGCATTTGATGCCCCTCCTACAATTTAGATATTAGGTAATTACTAAAAAATTAAAACGTTATTAGAACGTTAAGAAATAGACAGCATTTTTTTTACGCGATCCAAATCTGGTTTGGAAACTAATCCCCCGGCCCTTAAATTCCTTTTTTGCTTTGTGGTTTTTGAAGTGAGGATATGACTTAAGAAGGCTTTGGACCTTTTAATTTTTCCGCTCCCTGTAAGTTTAAAACGTTTAGCGGCTCCTCTTCTGGTTTTTAATTTTGGCATTTCAAAACCTTTCTTTATTCTTTTATACTTGGAGTTATTTTTTTGTTTTAGGCGATAATATTAAAACCATATTCCTTCCTTCTTGTTTCGGTAATTGTTCCACCTCAGACTCTTCTTTATTGTCCTCAATAAATCTCTCTAAAATGGCTTTCCCGATTGAATTGTGGACAATTTCCCGACCCCTGAATAAGACGGTTATTTTTGCTTTGTCCCCATCGGCAAGAAATCTACGCACATGGTTTAATTTAAATTGATAGTCATGTTCTTCAGTTTTTGGTCTTATTTTTACTTCTTTAACATGAATAATTTTCGTCTTCTTTTTAGATTCATGGGCCTTTTTGTTTAGCTTATACTGGAATTTCCCATAATCCATGATTTTGCATACCGGCGGTTTCTCTCCAGGAGCCACTTCCACAAGGTCTAATTGTTTTTCCTTCGCGAGATCAACGGCTTTTCTGGTTGGCAAAATCCCCAGCTGTTCTCCTGTGGCGCCTATAACCATCACCTCATTGATTCGAATCATGTGATTTATACGTAACCTTTTTTTTATAAAAGTTCACCTCCTTAAATTTCAAAAATTTTAATTATACTATCTTTTAGAAATAATTTCCTCATTTAATTGGCTTAAAAAACTATTAATGCTCATAATGTCAGTTTTTTTCTCCTTTCTTTTTCTTACTGAAAGGGTTCCATCTTGTATTTCCTTATCGCCTATTACCAACATGTAAGGGATTTTATTGATCTGCGCTTCGCGAATTTTAAAACCAATTTTTTCATTTCGAGAATCCAATTTAGCCCGTATTCCTTTTTTAACTAACAAGTCGGCGATCTCTGTCGCATAGTTGATATGGTTTTGCGTAATCGATAAAATAATGACTTGGGAAGGGGCCAGCCATACTGGAAAAGCCCCGGCATAATGTTCAATAAGGCATCCAATAAATCGTTCTAGCGATCCCAATAATGCTCTGTGTATCATAATCGGCTGATGCAGCTGACCGTCTTCTCCAACATATTTTAATTCAAATCTCTCTGGCAAATTAAAATCTATTTGGATTGTGGAACATTGCCATGCCCTTCCGAGGCTATCTTTTATTTTTAAATCGATTTTGGGACCGTAAAAAACACCTTCTCCTGGGTCAATTTCGAAAGGGAGGTTGGTTTTTTCTAAGGCCTTTTTAAGGGCTTCTGTCGCTTTTTCCCAATTTTCTTCTGACCCGACAAATTTTTCCGGTTTTGTGCTGAGGTATATTTGATATTCTCTAAAACCGAAAGATTTTAAAATAAAAACAGTAAAATCCAGCACTTTTGAAATTTCTTCTAATATTTGACCGGGTCTGCAAAATATATGGGCATCATCCTGCGTAAAACCCCTGACTCTCAGCAGACCATGAAGAACCCCTGTTTTTTCATAACGATAAACAGTGCCTAATTCCGCCCACCGGAAGGGCAAATCACGGTAGCTTCTTAATTTGCTGTTATAAATTTGAATATGGAACGGACAATTCATTGGTTTTACAATATAGTCAGAGCCATCAATGTCCATTGGGGAATATATATTGTCTTTATAAAAACTAAGGTGTCCGCTGGTTTGCCAGAGGTTGGCGCGGGCTATATGAGGAGAATAAACCATCTCGTACCCATTTTTATAATGCTCTTTTTTCCAATAATCTTCAATAATGCTTCTGACCAAAGCCCCTTTGGGGTGCCATAAAATTAAACCGGTCCCAATTTCTTCATCAATATGAAAAAGATCTAATTCTTTCCCTAATTTCCGATGGTCTCTTTTTTTTGCTTCTTCCATCCGGAATAAGTATTCTTTTAATTCTTCCTTTGTTGGGAATGCCGTGCCATATATTCTCTGAAGCATTTTGTTTTTTTCGTTCCCTCGCCAGTATGACCCGGCAACACTTAAGAGTTTAAATGATTTAATTTTTCCTGTGCTGGCAACATGCGGTCCGCGGCAGAGGTCTGTAAATTCCCCCTGGGTGTAAAGAGTAACGGTATCATTTTTTATTTCATCCAGTAATTCTATCTTGTAGTTTTCTCCCTTTTCTTTAAAAAATTTTATGGCATCTGACTTGCTCATTTCAGACCCGACAATGGATAAATTTTGTTTAATTATATTTTTCATAGTGCCAGTTATCTTTTGGAGGTCTTCAGGCGTAAAAGGTTTGTCTCTATCAAAATCATAGTAAAACCCATCCTTAATAGCAGGTCCAATGGTTACTTGTGTTTCTGGATAGAGCCTTTTCACCGCCTGAGCCATAATATGGGCGACGCTGTGTCTTAAGTTTTCTAATTCATGGGTTTCCATATAAACAAAAAAGGCATCATGAGAAGGATGTTATCCCCAAAATCCCAAATTCTTTTTTCTATGGGATTTCTTATTATTCCCAGATGCCCTTGGCAATTACATGTTAAAAAAAATAACTCTAATAAATTTGACCACTATATATAATAATTTAACTATATTGATGCTTTGGTAGGCATGGGCGGTTTCGAACCGCCGACTCCTCAAATAACTTGTATGAAATCAATTGCTTATTGTTCCTAATCCCCTTCCATTGCCAATTCACTGCCTAAATGCCTTTTCCTTGCTTCTTGCCGTTTATCCAAAAGACTTAAAATTTTTACTTTTCCGCCGGCTTCAGCGTGAGCATATGTTTGTCTTACTATGTCCTGGATATTCCCCAATATAGAAGCAATCTCATCATATGTTGCGCCAGCAATTTTCAATTGCATCCCCTTACTGTGGCGGCCAAAAACATTAAGGCTGGCGGTATTATATCCGGCTTTATTTTTAGCCCTGTTGAATATTTTTCTTAGACTTGTATCTTTGTAATGATTGCCGAATCTATTACATAAACAAAATCCTCTGCGCTGTAAATCCTACCTTTTAAGACTATTTTAATGAATTCTAAAAGTTTTTCAGTGCTAGGAAATTCTTCTTCTGCATGATCCTCCACCTTAGGGAATGGTTTAAACCTTTCCATATCGAAGGCTGCGCCAATCCGGTAGGCCATAGTCTTAAAATTTAAATCTTTTACTTTAAAGGCCCTTGCTTCGTTAAAACGACGTCCGGTTTCCTTAAGAAAATTAAAAATTGGCTTGTTACATTCTAGAATATATTCTAAAATTTCAACCTGATCAGCTTTGTAAAGACCCTTTTTCTTTCTTCTTTGGAGCGTTATTATAGGCATATTAGGCGCTGTTATCAACTCTTCTCTGGATATTGCCCCATTAAAGAAGTGCTTAAGGTAGCTTATTAGCCTGCGCTTACAGTTTCGATTACAATCAAGGCTATCCAGAAAGTCCTCAATATGCTTTCATTTTTATGTTTAATCCAACTGATTCAATATTTCTTTTACTTTTTCTTTCAAGGTATCCGCATTAAAAGGTTTTACAATATAATCATCTGCCCCAGCTTCAACTGCGGCAATTATATTGTCTTTGTTCGCCTCTGAGGTAACCATCATGAAAGGAGTGTTCTTGTATTTTTCATCTTTTCTCACGGTTTTAAGCAAATCCAAACCTGTCATTTTAGGCATATTCCAGTCCGCAATAATTAAATTAAAATTATCAGATTTTAGCATTTCCAATGCGACTACGCCATTTTCAGCCTCACGAACCTCCTGATAACCTAACTTGCCTAATAGATTTTTGATAATTTTTCGCATAGTGGCAAAATCATCGACAAGTAAAATTTTTATGCTTGTATCCGTCATTTGACCTCCTTCGAAATTTTTTTTAGCTTTTACTTTATTTCAACTTTTCTTCAAGCGCTATCACCCTTGTCTTTATTCGTAAGCAGAAGTTTTTTAGCTCAAAGCAGACTAATTTTATCGTCTTATTTTTTTCTTTAAGCGTATTGACGACATTACGGATTTCATTTAAGTCCTCTTCTTTAAAAGAAGAGGAAGCCCCTGAGGCGCCGTGTTCTGATGCAGTTGTGACAGCTTTTTTTAATTCGTTTTTAAGTTCATAGCAGACTAATTTTATCTCCTTATTTTCTTCCTTAAGCGTATTGACGACATTACGGATTTCATTTAAGTCCTCTTCTTTAAAAGAAGAGGAAGCCCCTGAGGCGTCGTGTTCTGATGCAGTTGTAACAGCTTTTTTTAATTCGCCTTTAAGTTCATAGCAGACTAATTTTATCTCCTTATTTTCTTCCTTAAGCGTATTGACGACATTACGGATTTCATTTAAGTCCTCTTCTTTAAAAGAAGAGGAAGCTCCTGAGGCGCCAGGTTCTGATGCAGTTGTAACAGCTTTTTTTAATTCGTCTTTAAGTTCATAGCAGACTGATTTTATCTCCTTATTTTCTTCCTTAAGCGTATTGACGACATTACGGATTTCATTTAAGTCCTCTTCTTTAAAAGAAGAGGAAACCCCTGAGGCTCCGTGTTCTGATGCAGTTGTAACAGTTTTTTTTAATTCGTCTTTAAGTTCAAAGCAGACTAATTTTATCTCCTTAATTTCTTCCTTAAGCGTATTGACGACATTACGGATTTCATTTAAGTCCTCTTCTTTAAAAGAAGAGGGAGCCCCTGAAGCATCGTGTTCTGATGCAGGTGTAACAGTTTTTTTTAATTCGCCTTTAATTGAGGGAATTTTTTTGTCGGATACAACTTTGACTTTATTCTTTTCAGTGGGATCAACTTTTTTGGGTGGAGTAGATGTTGCGAGAGGTTTAACCCCTTTTCCTGTTGTGGCCTTTATTTTATCAAGCACCTCTTTAACAATTGACTCATAAGTCTCCATAACCCCCTGGCCGTTTATGGCCGCAGCGGGAAAAGACTTTACATTTTGTCTATTAACTAACTTTATTAGTTCTTCATTGGGGGTGAGATTCGACATATCCTGTTTGTTAAGCTGGAATGCAAGGGGGATGGTGTCATAGGAGAGATCATTTGCGCGAAGGTTTTCCTCAAGATTTTTTATACTCTCGATGTTTTCCTCTAACCTCTCTTTTTGGGAATCAGCTACAAATACAACACCATCAGCTCCTGACAGCACAACTTTGCGAACGGAATCGTAATATACCTGGCCTGGAACTGTCAGAAGCTGTATTTTCACCTTAAACCCATTGATACTTCCAACATGCATAGGGAGGAGGTCAAAAAATATAGTGCGGTCCGTTTCCGTGGCCATAGATAGAAGTTTGCTCGATTTAGCCGGATCAGCCTTTGCATGGATAAATTCAAGGTTGGTGGTTTTCCCGCATTTCCCAGGGCCATAATAGACTATTTTTGCGGTAATCTCTCTTGCAGCAAAGTTAAAAATCGTCATGGACTACTATACCTATTGCCCAAGTTCTTTCTCCAATTTTGCAACTTTATCTTTGATATCCATAAAATCAGGATCTACCTTTTCTACCATTTTAAAAATATTTAAAGCATCTTTTTTTCGATCAAATTCATAGAGAATATTTCCCAACTCAAATCCTATACCTGCTCCCTCCTTTTTGCCTTTAGATGATTTAAATCCGGAAAAAAGGGTTGATACTGCCTTGTTTTTTTGACCTTGCCTGTAATAACAAACCCCGATCATTTGGCATGAAGCAAGATACATTTCAGGTGACTTTGCGGACAGAGACAAAGACTTGATAGCGTTATCGTAAAGCCCCATCTCCAAATAGGACTGTCCGAGGTTATAATGGGTGTCAAAATCACCATCGCCAACTTCGTCAGAAACCATAGAGTCAAACTCATTTGCAAGTGTGTTAACATCGATTCCCCCGTTCTTTCTTTTGGCAAGTTCTGATATCATTTTATTGTCAAAACTTTTTTCTTTCTCCCCGGTCATGGCATTTTTAATTTCTTTATGCTCGAAATATTTATCCAGGCTTTTAAACAAATTCATTGCGCCCATCTCATTTTTCTTATTACTTAGTATAAAAGTATCTATCTTCAATTTCCTCAACGACACCTCTGTCCCTACATCCATTTCATCAAGGTAAGTCATAATAGTCATGTTTTTTAAGGTAGGCTCCTTTTTTATTTTTTCAATATTCCTTTCTGTATCGTAATTCATTTCCTTGATTTCGAGGATATAAATATCAGGGATTTTCCCTCCTAATGACTCAATAAATTTGTTCAACTCGACGGAAATAAACTGGTGAGAATTATTTTTGCAATACTCTTCGATCTCAGATTTTATATCAGTGTTTAAGAAAGAAATAACGATAGTTGCCATAATGAACTCAATTCGCTTTATTAAATATCGATATTATAGTAGCTAATTTTTTTTAGCGCAAGTCAGCATTGTGCCAGCCCCTGTGAAACTGCGAATTAAAATAACCTTCTCAAGAATGCCTAATTTCAATTTGAAAAAACCTTAAAAGCAAGTTAATTTCCCGGGATTCTTGAGCTGTAAAATTTCTGAACAATTTTTTTCAGAGATATTGAAAAATATTATTATTGAATACTACTAGCGCAAACGTTTGCGCTAGTAGCCTTATGGAATAAACTGTGGGGTAGAGGGTATTCTTAGGTAAGCCTAAACTATTTTAGATGTTTTCCACAGGTTATTACTTAGGGTTTTGAGGTAGAATTGGATATTAGGGAACATTGGCATATGTTAAAGTTGGATGGATATGTAAAGAGAATTATGAAGCTGTGATAAGAATTAAGTTTTATCTGAAGGGTTGTGTGGGCAATAGTCATTTCCAATATTACAACATAGACTTCTCTTAAACTGCTTACCATTAATTGTGTGTTTGTGGTGGTAACTGGTGGGATACAAGACTGTAGAACCATCTTTATGGAAAGCCGGATTACACTTTTTGTGTATTTCTCCCAATTTAAAGAACTTACAATCAAGGTTGGTTTTCTTAATTAAATTTTCAATTCTTTACCAAACGGTGAAATGAGCCTTTTAGTGATTTAATAAATTTTTAGACACCATATTTCTTAGGTCGTCGGTGGATTTATTCCCTAAATTATAGAGAGGTTGGAAAATCAAGAAAATTGCTCCCACAGCCAAAATTTGAAAATTTAACTTATTGATTTGTGGGGAGAAAATAATAGGCACGGGCGGTCTCGAACCGCCGACCCCTTGCGTGTCAGGCAAGTGCTCTCCCCCTGAGCTACGTGCCTAATTAATTTTCTTGCATACCTTAATATACTTCCTGAAATCATGTCAAGAAAAAACCAAATTCCAATTTGCGCCAAAAGCGGGAGGAAATTCGATTAATTTGGCATGCATAACCTATCCTTGTTTTCAGCGCTATCCTGAACAAGATAAGGCGGAAGCGAAAGCAAATGGGCGCCCGGTCATCCGCTTTTGGCAAAAGAAATTGCCAATTAAAGCTTATTGCAAGGACTATTTAATTAATCTTTCATCTGCTACTGAAAAATCACAGTTTGACCAAAAATCCTCAAGGTAAGCTGGCCTCTCTGTAGGTTTTTTATAAACTGTCCAGGCATGTTCCCAAACGTCACAAACAAGAATAGGCTTAAATCCCGCTGGGTGGCCTTCCTCATGGGAAGAAATCCAGTGAACGGACATGTTTTTGCTCTCAGGATCCTGGTAAAGAATTGTCCATCCAACGCCACGCATGGAGGCAACTTTGAAAAAGTGTATTTTGAAATTATCAAAGCCATCAAAGGCAGCCTCAACTGCTGACTTAAAGCTGCTGGTGGCTATCTTTCCTCCAGGAGCAAGGTTCTGGAAATATAGCTCGTGCAGTCTCATACCATTATATTCCCAGCCCAGTCTGCGAACTATTTCACAATATTCAATAGAGCCGGCTTTGCCAGACTTAACCATTTCAGAAATAGCGGCGCGGAGCTTGTTTGTGTTGGTGATATAACCCTCGTATAGTTTTTGATGAACTTCAATCTGAGCATCAGTGATACCCTTTAGCCCTCTTAAATGATCAAAATTTTTTACTTCATATTTAGCGATCCCCATGATTAACCCTCCTTTACACTATTACTGTGTAAAAACTTGTTTTTTGAACAAGTTTTTTCTTTTGTTCTCCAGGGCGGAAGCCCTATTTGGTTGCGGCCCCTTGGCCGCTTTATGAAATGGCAATATAAAATATTTCCGTCTTGGCGTATTGATAATTTTCTAAAAAAATCTAATTTATTTATCTTGTGTCTTGCTCTTCATCCATTAACTCAAATTGATTTTTTGAGGCCCCGCAATCAGGACAGCGCCAATCCTCTGGAAGATCCTCAAATTCAATTCCTTCAGTGATTCCGTCTTTAGAATCTCCCTGAATTGGATCATAAATATATCCACACACATTACAAACCCACTTTTTTCGATAAACAGAAACGGACAATCCGCGCAGTCTCCCAGTATATTAAATTTACTTTCTGTTAATAATTAAGATTGAAATAGGCCTAAACGGATTCTCTTAAAATATGGGGGATTTAAAATAATATCAACGCCCTTCGCAAGAGTCTGAGAGGAATAAGCGCGCTAACTCTGAGAATGACCTTGTGAAATGCGTAAATATAGCGCTTTCATTATTCTTTCTTTTCTATCGTCGCAATTGGGGTAAATATTGAGATAGTATTTTCCGGAAAATTTTTTTTTGAAAGTGTTTAGCAAGGACATTTACAATTAAATCGCATTCCTTATATTGATTATTCTTCCTAGCTAGCCGAGGTGAGCTTCAATTAAAGTCGAAGCATTTGTTGTCTTCTTTAATAAAAATAAGTTTCGGTCGTATGGATTTCGCTTTTTCTTCATTCATAACCGCGTAGGAGGCTATGATTATTCGATCTCCGATACTTACCTTTCGTGCTGCCGCTCCATTGACAGAAATGGCTCCGCTTCCCTTTGGAGCTGTAATAGCGTAAGTTTCAAATCGATTTCCATTATCAATGTTGTATATGTGCAATTGTTCATATGGAAGAATCCCGGCTAATTCCATTAAATTCTCATCAATAGCGATACTTCCTTCATAATTTATATTGGCATCTGATACGATTGCTCTATGAATTTTTGCGCGAAGCATAATTCTTTGCATTTAGTTAACTCCCTGATTTTTCAAAGAATGCATTAGAAAAGTATTAATAAATTTGTCTATATCTCCATCCAGGACGGCATCCACATTGCCTGTTTCTAATTTAGTTCTCATGTCTTTTGCCATTCGGTATGGTTGAAGCACGTAGGATCTTATTTGGTTTCCCCAAGCGATTTCTTTTTTTTCAGATTCAATGGCTTTTAAATTTTCCCTTTGTTTTTCTTTTTCCGTTTCGAAAAGCCTTGATTTCAAAACTTTCATTGCTGATAACTTGTTTTTATGCTGAGATCGCTCATTTTGACAACATACAACTATCCCTGTTGGAATATGGGTAATTCGAATAGCCGAGTCTGTCTTGTTTACATGTTGCCCTCCTGCGCCACTTGATCTGTATGTATCCACACGCAACTCTTTTTCGTCAATTTCTATCTTAATATCGTCATCAATTTCAGGGAAGACATGGACAGATGCAAAAGAAGTATGCCGCCTTTTATTCGAGTCAAAAGGAGAAATCCGAACCAAACGGTGGACTCCTCTTTCGGCTTTTAAATAACCATAGGCAAAATCTCCTTTTATTCCCACAGTCACACTTTTAATTCCGGCTTCTTCTCCAGGTTGGTAGTCAATTACTGAGAATTCAAACCCCTTTCTTTCGCACCACCTTAAATACATTCTGAGAAGCATTTCAGCCCAGTCCTGAGATTCAGTGCCACCCGCTCCTGGATGAATTGCCAAAAAAGCGTTTCCGCTATCATGCTCGCCTGAAAGCATTGTTTTAATTTCGAATTGGTTAATTTCATTGCCGACATCTTTTAAATCCTTCTTCAACTCCAAAAGGGAAGGCTCATCCTCCTCATCCAACATATCAAGCAATTCCTTAGTCTCAAGGCATTTTTTGTATGCCCCATTGAAGGTTTCAGGAAAATAGGATAGGGTCTTTCTTTTTTTTAATATTTCCTGCGCATTTGCGGTGTTGTCCCAGAAACCTGGCTGCCCAATTTCATGATCGAGTTTTTCTATTTCTTTTGTTTTCTTATCCAGGTCAAAGAAACCCCCTTAGCCGCTCGAGCTTTTTACAAATGGTATCCAAACCTTTTTGAATTTCTTCTTTCATTTAAGACTCTAAAGTTTTTTCAAATTTCGATCTAATTTATATTAATAAAATTAATAATCACTAAAAATGTCGGTTGCCAGTCCCTACATTCAATTTGCCAGGCTTTGGAGTTAGCCCTTTTCAGGGATGGGGAGCAGACTCAAACAACAATGACGTCCCTTGGGCTGAACAGATTCCCCTCCTGTGGCGGCAGACTTCAGCTCATCTTTTCCAGAAAAAACGGCATTTCTGAATTTGAAAGCCCCGCCTTTTTATCCTGAATTACCTCGTTCTCGGCGTTTTTCTTCTCCCGTGTGTCCTATAGGGACCTTGTTTCAGTGGCCTGTTTCCTTTTTTTTCATAGGATTTTCAGATTTCCCAAAAATTCTAATCCGGAATTTTTTAGACGCACTCTATTGTATAATATCTTTTTTTTTATTATACTACACACTTATTTTTGATTAAACATGCATTTGAGTTAGGAATTTAATGGGATATAATATGAATATTATATCCCAATCTCAAATAAAGATTAAAGATTAAAGATTAATGTAAAAAAACAGGAAAAACATATGGCTCAAATGTCGACAGTTGAAAAGAAGTCTTCTTTTAGAAAAAGTGTCAGCAAAACCAAGGTGAAATTTGAAAAACTTGGCGAAATGTTGCGGAAAGAAGGGCAGATAACAAAAGATCAACTGGAAGAGGCCTTAGAAGCAAAGAAAAAGTTTGATGTTAAATTAGGAACCGCTCTTATTCAACTAGGCTTTATTGATGAAGACACCCTCCAAAGCTTTCTCAGTCGCCAACTGAATTTTCCTATAATTGATATAGGCCAATTAATGATTAATCCCGCCACCACCAAAGTATTGACCTATGAACAGGCCAAAGAACATCGGGTATTTCCCATTAGAATAGCCAATGGCGTATTGACGCTTGCCATGGCGGACCCTACCAGTAATGAGGCTATGGAAGAGGTTCAGACCTTAACAAAGCTTTCTATTAAGGCGGTGGTTTCTAAAGAGAAAAGTATTATTGAAGCTTATAAAAAATATTACAAAATTAGCAAGGAGGAATATCAAAGTTTTTTTAAAACCATTTCCGGGGGAGGTGAAACAACAGTTGAAATTAAGGAAATCGATGATATTGGCTCTCTGGTTTCCGATGCCGCCGATGATATTGAAATTGAGTCAGAGGAGGAAGTCAAAGAAGAGCTGACCGCCGAGGCCGCGCCTATTATCAAATTGGTAGATGGAATATTAACAAAAGCGGTTAAGCTTGGCGCCAGTGATATTCATGTAGAACCCTATGAAAAGACCTTCCGCGTAAGATACAGGCAAGATGGGGCCCTTTATGTTTCTCTTAATCTCCCCCTCCAAATAAAGAATGCTTTAACTTCGCGATTTAAAATCTTGGCCAATTTGAATATTGCCGAGCGACGTGTTCCTCAGGATGGCAGAATTAAGATGCGGCTGGGGAAAAATAGGAGCGTTGATTTCCGCGTATCTGTTCTGCCGACATTATTCGGTGAATCTATTGTTCTTCGTATTCTGGACAAAGGGAACCTGGATGTTGATCTAACAAAACTTGGATTTTCAAAAGAGGGATTTGCGGCTTTCCAAAAAACTATTGCTAAACCGTATGGACTCATATTGGTTACCGGCCCCACAGGAAGCGGAAAGACAACCACCCTTTATTCCGCAATAAATTCTCTGAATACTGTGGACACAAAAATTTTAACGGCAGAGGACCCTGTGGAGTTCAATTTTGCTGGTATCAACCAGGTTTTAGTCCGAAATGAAGTGGGATTGACCTTTGCCGCGGCCTTGAAATCCTTTTTGAGACAAGACCCCGAAATTATTCTGGTTGGCGAAATCAGAGATGCTGAAACAGCTGAGATTGCCATCAAAGCCGCAATGACGGGGCACCTGGTTTTTAGCACTCTTCATACGAATGATTGCCCCTCAACTATAGGGAGACTTATAGATATTGGCATCCCCGGATACATGGTTTCTTCCGCAATTACAATGGTAGTGGCTCAAAGACTGATGCGCCGTATTTGCGCGAAGTGTAAGGTAGAGGACACCGAAGTTAAAAAAGATATAAAGTTTTTAGTAGAAATGGGATTTAAAAAAGAAGAAATTGATGGTCTTAAAATAATGAAAGGCAAAGGTTGCCCGGTATGTAATGGCAAAGGTTACAAAGGCCGAGTAGCGGTCTATGAAATCATGAATGTAACGGAAGCTGTAAAACAGGTCATTACTGCCCAGGTTCCGGAAGACCAGTTAAGAAAAACAGCGATCAAAGAAGGCATGATTACTTTAAGATTTGATGCCTTGCAAAAGATTAGAGATGGCGTTACAACAATTGAAGAAGTATTAAAAAATACTGTGCTGGTCAAAGAAGCCCTTCCGGCTTATCTTTTAAATCCGAATGAGTTAATTTTTGATAACGGCGATTTAATTATAAAAGAAGGGAATACGGACAATAATTTTTACCAGCTAATGCAGGGATGTCTTGAAATTCAAAAAAATGGGGTCAAAATTGGGGAGATTACTCAGCCATTAGAATATTTTGGTGAAATGAGTTCCCTAATGGGGAGCGAAAGAACGGCAACTATTGTTTCTAAAGGGAAAAGCATAGTGAAAGTCTTCCCCGGTAATAAATTAAAAGAAACAATTATGAACCATCCGGATATCTCCATACAAATTATTCATTCCCTTCAAAAGAGATTAAATAACACAATGCAAAAAATGGCCGACGATGTCGTTAATCAAGTGAAGAGAGAGCAGAAATAAACTATTATAATAAAGGCCATCAAAATACGGTTCTTGTTGCAATAAAATAACTTGAAAATTCCTATTTCCTTCACACTTTCAATTTTTTCTATTTTCCTCATACTTTCTAAAAGCTTCTCTTAGTGTGGAAGCCCTTTATGCCCCCCTTTTTTCCTAATCTTGCCCGCAAAAATTAATCAGAGTTGGTAGGCATCAGGCATAGTCCTTTTCTCTGTTAAATTAGGGTGGGGATGTAAAGCCAACCCATTAACAAGGCAAGGTATAGACTAAAATAATGAACGTTTAAATTAACCTTAAAATAAGTCAGGATTTGAAAGCCAGAATTCAAAACCTTCAATGGCATCCTGTCTTATATATCAAATTTGAAATTGAAATGAGATGGGGGAAGAAGCGTTATTTGCAAGGCGCAAGAGGGGACAAGGGTTTAATGGAATTAGGCCGTCTGAAAACAAAATTTTAATCAGAATTTGTATTATATTAAAAAATTTGCCAATATGATAAAATATTGGAGACAAAAGATATTTTTTAAGGACCTAATACTTAAATTGAGCTATTTTTTTCCAAGCGCATATTTCCAAAGGATTGATATGACAGCGCCAGGTGTAATTTTGCTTCAAAATATAAAATCGCTTATCAAGTGATAATTGTGGCAACTTTAAAAAAAAATAACTTCCTTCCAAACTCCTCTAACTAAGAGGGGATTTAGGGGTGGGTTAAGGAAAACATTAAAAAAAATCGATCAATTTAGGCAATATAAAGTTTGAATCTTGGGTTCTATATGATATGCGGTTTTAAAAACTAAAATTCCAATCCACTCTATTCTTAGCGTAAAAATCAGCTCCAGGAGGCTTTTGCCTCCAAAATGTAATATTATTGGCTAGGCTTGGAATAATAAAATAACATAGAAATTTCAGCTTAAAGGAAACCAGGTTAACGACTCTATTTTCGCGCAGGGCATGGGCGCAAAGATCTTAATTAATTTCGATGGCGTCCCAAATTATTCTTGCTCTGTTTTTTTGCGCGCACCGAGGGCGCTAAGTTTATTGAATACCTTCATTTATAGGGAGGATTAAGTTATGAAGCGACCTAAAATGAGCCGAAAAAAAACAAAAGAAGAATACCGTATGCGCACCCATTTGATACATGGGAATTTTGAAAGCAAAAAATGGGATTTTGACCATCATGTCAATCCGCCAATATCAGCTTCGGCAATGTATCGGCTAAGCACTACCCATCGCGGAGAGCAGGGCTTTTTTGAGTTTGCCAGTGAAAGCGTTAAAGAAACAAAGAATATTCCCATTTATATTTATGACCGCCTGGATGAGCCGAGCCGTGGCATGTTGGAGGAAAATCTGGCCTACGCCGAAAAAGGCGAAATTTGCGTGACCTATTCTACCGGCATGGCCTCCATTAGCGCAATAATAGGGGTTTTGTGTGAAACCGGTCACGAGATTGTGGCCCACCAGGTTATTTATGGCTGCACCTATAGTTTGTTTAACAACTGGTTGCCCCGGTTTGGAGTGAAAGTTGTCTGGACGGATTTTAATGATAAAGAGGCCTTGCAAAAGTCCATCACTGATAAAACCAGGGCGCTCTATTTTGAAACCCCTGTAAATCCCACTTTAGCTATTATTGATATCAAGGCCATGCGCTCGATGATCGACGCAATCAATGCCAATCGCGCCGAAGATAAACAAATTAAAATTGTGGTGGACAATACCTTTGCCACTCCCTATTGTCAACGTCCTATTGAATTAGGAGCGGATTTTTGCGTTCAGAGTCTGACGAAAGGGATAAGCGGGTTTGGCACGGATATGGGTGGGGCTGTGGTGGGGCCTCGCAAATATTACAGTAAACTTATGCTCTACAGAAAAGACTTCGGGGGGGTCCTTAACCCCAGAAGCGCCTGGATTTTTTTGGTTTATGGGCTTCCTTCTTTGTTTTTACGCTTTTCCAATCAAATCAAAACGGCCCATCACGTGGCCAAGTTTTTGCGAGAGCACCCTAAAATAGAGAAGGTAGTTTATCCGGGTTTGGACAACCATCCGCAATTTGAAATTGCAAAGAGCCAGATGATAAATCATCAGGGGAAATTCAGTCCCGGGAATATGATTTATTTTCTCCTGAAAGATGCTGAAATTGAAGGAAAACAAAGTCCTAAGGTGGAGAATTTTATCGATTACCTGGCGGACCATGCTTATTGCATTACTTTAGCCGTTAGCCTGGGATGTGTCAAAACGCTGATTGAAAACGCCTATTCCATGACCCATGCAGCTTTGCCTGTGGCGGAAAAGCGGAAAATGGGTTTGGAACCTGGAGGCATAAGGCTTTCTGTAGGACTTGAGGATTGGCATGATATTATCGAGGATCTAAGAGATGCTTTAGAGACTGTGTAACGCGCAAACTCGGGAAATTGGTAAGTTAGCTCCTGAATGACAAAGGCCTTCAACTCCTGGCCATTTTTTTGAAGCCCTTCTTTAGAAGTTTTTGTAAAGTTTAAACATAACGCGTCTTATTAAAATCTTTCGGTTTAGGTTTCAAAATATTATTGACTTCCTACCGCCTGTAAGGTTAAATGCCGAATTTATGTTAAAATGGCCATTTTATAAGGAAATTAGCCGGTGGACCAAGCATTATTGTATCAAGTTTTAAGGGCCGAAATTCAGGACCATAAGATTCCCGTAAGTTTGGGTAAAACCTGCCCGATGCAATGTACTTTCTGTTATGAGAAAGACCATAGCTACCGCAAAACCTTTAAAACTCCTCGAACCACTGAGGAAGATTGGAAGTTTATCCTGAAGGAGATTCAAGAATCTCCTTCCAGAGAAAACGAAGGCTGGATTTTTGGCGGAAACGAATACATGGAATGGACCGAAACATTTCTTCATCCCCGGGCTTTGGACTGGCTGGAGGAATTTATTGAAGTCACTGACAAAAATGTAGTAATTTTTTCTGTGGGGGGTATTCCCGCTGAACGGATCAACAGGTTGGCGGAAAGGTACCCGGGAAGGATACATTTCGAACTTTCCGTAAACACTTTGAGCCGCTTTCGAAAACAGTTGATGCCCATTGGACCATCCGTTAACCAGGTCCTTAAAATTCTCGATGGCCCGCTGGTTACGACGGCAAATTTTTATTCCTTCGGGCCATCCACGATGTCTGAGGATGCCCGAATTATTTCAAAAATTAATCCCAAATGTAATCTATGGATGGGCTGCCTCACGCCATTGAAATACATAGATTCGGAGACCATAGCCCTGATGCGGCAGGGCAAAAAATTTCTTCCCCAAGAAGCTCAAAAAATTTATAATTATGCTTTGCCTAATACCGCGATGATCCACACCGAATCTGATATCACGGCCTTTTTGAATCGAAACAAAATCCTAAAAATGTTTGATGCCTGCGAGCTGGATAAAAAAGATACGGTGGTAATGGCTGGCAATGTTTACAAAATTCTCCAACTCTTTCGTCGAAACCGAGCAAGATTTCTTTATGTTCCCAATGATACCCTGGGAGGAGATTCGGATTGCTCCACCCTTCTAACCTTTAACGATATAGCTAAAAAGATAACCAACCAAACCCGGGTATATATACCCAAAGTCTTGATGGAAAGGACTTCCAAGGAAGAGAAAGACATTGCTGGAGTTTCCTTTGACGACCTCAAAGCTCGCTTCCCGAGGTGCCGGTTCAAGACGCTGAATAAGATTAATTCTTATCAGTCGAATCGGAAATTGTCTGAAAAAGGATTCCTGAAAAACTATGTTGAGGATTACCTGCATAACCCGCTTTCAAAACAATTTGAAGCGGTTCCTCTCCCTAATTAAATAGTATCGGAATGTCCGTTTTTTATTTTTATTAGACAGAATGAACAAGATAAGCAGGATTTTTTTAATTTCCTGTTTATCAATTTCTTCTTCCTGAAAATTAAGCGTTTTTGCTTAATTTTCTATTTTGAGTTATTAGGGAATGTTTTTTTACTAACCATCCTTACTCGAATATTTCTTTTAGGATAGGACTTTATGAATTACAAGATTTTTCTAATCCAGTCAATCCTGTTTATCCCCATATGGATGACCGTCCGTCAAGGTTAAATAAAAAGGCCATAAGGGAGCTTTTAAAAGGCGCTGAATGCTGAGAGTGGACCTAAAAAGGAGAATGAATGATTTATCAGTTAAAAGTAGTGTTTGTGGATAATCAGGAAATGGAGTTGGACCAAACAGAAAAACATGGTTTCAGTGATGACCTGGAATTCCTGGAAATAACAACGACGGAGAAAATATTCCTCATCCCTTTTAAACAAATAAAATATGTTTCTTGCGACTCCAAAATATTAAAGAAATAATTTGGCCCCGTCCGGAAACCTATCCTATTTATCATTTTCCATAAAAAAACTGAACAAAGAAACGGGTTGAAAATATGGCGGGTCAGGTAATTTTTAGAAGTTACATTTTGATATCAAACCTGTCCCTGAGTCCGTCTCCTAAAAGATTGAGGCCAAGGACAACGATCATTATTGCTAAACCGGGAAAAGTTGTGATATGAGGGGCAATTAGAAGATACTTTCTCCCCTCGCTCAACATCATGCCCCAGCTTGATTCAGGAGGCTGTGCCCCAAGGCCTAAAAAACTTAAACCCGCTTCTGCCACAATAGCTCCAGCAATGCCAAAGGTTGAATACACCAAAATGGGGGTCATCATGTTTGGCAAAAGGTGCTTATAAATTATTCTAAAATCGCTAATTCCACAGGCGACGGCAGCCTGAATATAATCTAAGTTTTTCAAAGAGAGAATTTGTCCTCTCACCAACCGGGCATAGCTTACCCAACCCATAATGCAAAGAGCGACAATGACATTATTAAGTCCCGGTCCCAGAATTGCTATAAGAGTAATGGCCATCAGCAAACCGGGAAAGGCCAGAAAGATATCACATACCCGCATAATAGCTTGATCAATTTTACCTCCGTAATAACCTGCAATGGACCCAATTAAAGTCCCAATAATTCCAGATATTAAAATTGTGAAAAATCCTACCTTTAAGGAAACGCGAGCCCCATAGATCATTCTACTTAGGATATCTCTTCCCAGAGTGTCCTGCCCTAAGAAATGTGAAAGGCTTGGGCTCTGAAGGCGTTCATAAAGAATTTGTTCATTAGGGCTATAAGGTGAAAGAAAAGGGGCCAAAACAGATAAAAGGCATAAGGATATAACAATGGCGCTTCCAAATATTATAGAATGATTATTAGATTTTTGTTTTCTTTCATTCATATTTTATTCTTGGGTCAACCCATAGATAAAGCAAATCGGTTAGCAAGTTTATAAAAACGTAACCCAGGGCAATAAACAGCACGCAACCTTGAACTAATGGATAATCTCTTGAAACGATCGCCTGAATAGTTAATCTGCCCACTCCGGGCCATGAAAAAATAGTTTCCGTAATGATTGAACCCGCAAGCAAAGACCCAAACTGCATCCTAAAATAGTAATAATGGGAAGGAGGGCATTTCTCAAAGCGTGTTTCATTAAAACAGTTGATTCTGATGCTCCTTTGGCCCTTGCTGTTTTGATGTATTCCTCTTGCAAAGTGTCCAGCATGCTCGAGCGGACCATACGGGTTAAAATTGCGGCCATAGAGGTCCCAAGGGTAATGGCCGGCAGGATAAGGTGGGAAAGATTTCCCCTCCCCGATACCGGAAGCCACCCCAGGCTAATGGAAAAGATAATTATTAGAATCGGTCCCAGCCAGAAATTCGGCATGGAAACACCAAGCAAGGCAAAAAGCATGGACCCTTTGTCGATGAAAGAATATTGTTTTACCGCGGAGAGAACCCCGAGAGGAATGGAGATTAAGAGGGAAATTACAAGAGCCCCCAGGGACAATTCTATAGTGGCGGGAACTCTTTGAAGGATGAGTTCAAAGACAGGTTCGCGATAATGAAATGAGGTCCTCAAATCCCCCTTAAGGAGCCCTGAAAAAAATTTAACATACTGTTTTGAAAGAGGGAGGTCTAATCCCAAATCCGACCTGAGCTTAACTTTGTCAGCTTGCCTGGCAGTTTCGCCAAGCATAATTTCCACGGGATCCCCGGGAATTAAGTGAATAACAAGGAAAACCAGGGTAACTACACCAAAAATAGTGGGAAGTGTCAGCAACAACCGACTGGTGATATATTTTTTCATAATCGCTAACCAAATTAAAAAGAATATTTTACAACCACGAAGAACACGAAGGTCACGAAGAAAAAATTTAAAAACAAGATAGAAAAATTCCTTCGTGTTCTTCGTGTTCTTCGTGGTTAATTTTAAGTTTATGCGCTAGCTCTTTATACCTGAATCTTGCATGATTGATTTTTAAAAAAGGAATTAATCCAAGTTTGTTTAGATATTATCAATACTTTGGGAAAAAGTAACATAAAACGATCCTAATCCAATTAATTGCTTGTAATTATATTTTAATTTCCTGGTTCCCCTTCCGGCAATTATCCGGCAAATGGGCGTTGTTCCAATATTAATTTGACATTGTAAATATAGATCATATATTATTTACAGCATTACACTGTAAAAACTTGTTTTTTTGGCAAGTTTTTTTTCGTTAGTTCACTGGAGCGGTAGCTCCTTTTGGTTGCGGCCTCCTGGCCGCTTTATCGGATTTGTTGGACTTCCTGACCATTGTAATAATTTTACCCATATATGTTCCCGTGAAGTATCAAATCAAAAAATAATAATAAACAAATTTTTAGGGAGATTTTAAATGAGTATCATGAGATGCAGAGGATGTTGTAAAGAAATAGATGTTACTGAGGAGGCGATAGTTCATGATGAGGAAGATGGGAAAAGCTACTTTAATTGCCCTGAATGCAAAAAAGATTTTATGGTTCGTAAAATGGGTAGCCAATTAATTCTGACAGATGTAGAACGAGAACGGACAGAGTAAGCCCCGTTAGAGAATTATGTTCTCTAGTGACTAGTGATGGTGGCATTGGGCCACCATCTAAAATGATCTATGTCACCGACAGGAGTCGGTGGCTTTCCCCAGCATCTTACCGAATTTCCTAAGTCAGAAGTCAGATGAGAACACTATCGTTGGTTTTCGATAAGCCTAAAAGCGCCCATCAGTATTCCCTCCTTATTATTCTCAAGTTTATAGTATTTAGGAATATATTATAAGGCTTGCTTGAGCCTTTGCTATTTTTTCGTATCTCGTAACACCTGAGGTGTTGTTCTACCTTTCACGTCATGAAATCTCCGTCATAAAGGGCGCGAGGATACAGCCGCATATTACTTGTTTAAATACATATTTTAATTTGTGGGATACAATTTAAAGAGCAAATATCGCTTTCATATAATAAATAATTAGTTATTTTTTAATTAGTAGCGCTGTTAAATTAAATTATAACATGTATTTTTATTCGTATTATGCTGATAATAAAAGATTTATATCCTCAACAGGAAAAAAGATAAAAAAACAACGGCTTTATGCATAAAGACCT